>OLGA01001301.1_pt1 | contig 19845 bp, 13 predicted proteins | sample 1604881 | NCBI WGS metagenome assembly OLGA01 (sample SAMEA3888896, study PRJEB22519) | human gut metagenome | biome: human gut; feature: human-associated habitat; material: faeces | place: Denmark | collected 2009 | reverse complement strand
AGTCTGTATCTGCTACTCCAAGCGGAATATACTTTCCATTTTCTCCTTCATAATCCCATTTGAAAGAATCTGTGCCAATACGATTGATCGTTTCATCAAAATCATGAAATTTGTTTGCCATTGTTTTTACCTCATTTTTTCAATATCTTCATCCGGAATCATATCCATATTCCAACTTGATAAAATGGCAATTCCATCGGCATCGTGAATAGCTTGAAGCACATCTTTTAATTCTGGATATTGGGCTTGTACAAAACAAGGTCCGCCTTTGCCAAAGACATCACGAATAAATTTCTTACGTGCTTGTTTTTCACTAGAGCTGTTTTCTAGATACTTCTTCACAAAGGATAATTCTCGAACACGCTTGTTGTGGAATACCATATTTGTGATATCAAATACAGTAATCGTTTGGAAACGCGAATTAGGCATCAATGAATCAACATCAATATGAATGCCACAGTATTCTTCGAATTTCTTTACCCGTTCTAGAGAAAGTTCCTTTTCTCTTTGTAAAGACAAACGTTCGTATTCATCAAATACTGGATTGTTCCAATCAATATAATAACCAAGTAAACGAACGCGTTTTGATTCGAATTGGGCATCAATTTCAACCCCAGGGATATAGTGAATATCATATAAAGGGGCAAAGCGTTGCGCAACCGCATTCGCTCTGGCACAGTTATGATCCGTAATCGAAATCGTTTCCATATGATTTTCCTTGGCTTGTTTAAATAGGTCTTCGACATCGTAATAGCCGTCGTCACTATAATTCGAACGCAAGTGCAAATCAATTGGCATTAAATCATCTAATGTTTCCACTTTTTCAACTGGTGGCTTCTCTATGGCTGGCTTAGCTGCAACCACTGTTTTTTCCTTTTTCGTTAATTGTTCCATCTTATTTTTAAGAGAAGGTTTTGGTACAACCTCTTCTACCACTTCTCCGGCATCCAAATTGTCATAATCTGGTTGATGAACCAATCTTGTTTTAAAAAGTAAATCGACTAAGGTTTGTTGGTATGGTGTAACAAGTACACAAATACCGTTAATCAACCACCAAGCTAACATACCAAATACTTGGAAGAAATACCCTAACACCATAAGTGGTACCCCAAAGCCTAAAGCTTGACGGAAAATCAATACCAATCCACTGGCTTCTTTTTTATCCATACGGACTAGTTTTAGATCTGTGACATAGCCACCAAAGCTCTGCCCATAGGTATACGCTGTGAAAACGCCTAAGACTAAAACGCTCATCACAAAGAGCAAGGCAAACATGATATAAAACAACAAATCAAAACAATTTGGTGGTATCAACCCACATAGAATCAATAAAAATTCTATAACCCAAATATATACAGGTAACAGGCTCACATTAATATCAATCAAAAAGGCATAAAGATGTGTTCCGTAATCTTTTATATTCTTCTTTAAAAAACGAGCTTGATGATATCCTTGCCGCTTATATTTTTTCGATTTTTCGGCAAAAACAGCATGGGCAAACTCACTTAAATCAATCTTCCTAATTTCCATCTAAACTACTAACCTTTCTGCAGCTATTATACAAAAAAATAGGGGCAAAAAAAAGTGTACACAAAAAAAGTTCTCGATAAAATCGAGAACCTCATTAATCTTCCTTTTTCTTTAGAACCGAAATGATTCCCAATACCGAAGTACCAATCATAACCGTATAAGAAACTAGTGAAGTACTTGCTCCGGTATGGACCGAACCAGATGTTTCATTGACGTTTTGCGCTTCAATATAAAGCTTGTTGTAAGTCTTTCTTACTTTACTGTTTAACGTACCATTTACTGAAATCTTATCTTCTTTACTCAAATCATCCCAAGCACTCTTAGAATTCAAAATATTTTGTGCATTTAAGTCATTAGCTTGTGAATAAATCACACCTGTAGGACTTGTTAAATACGTTTGAATAAAAGATAAAGCCGTTGTATCTACAGTATTTTTATTTGACGAAGTTGTGTCATCATTTGATGAAGTATTCTCTGTCGTACTATCTGTTGTTTCATTTTGGGAAGGTGTTTGTTCCGTTGAGCTTGCTGTATCTACACTTTCTTTTGCCAAACGGCTTGCTGCCTGACTTGATACAAGAACATCTGTATCAATCTTTTTCACTGTAGCTAGTGTATATGGTGAAAAAGAAGCAGTAGAAATCGTTACATTATTGCTTGTTGTGGTTGCAACGGCATTGACCTTACCTTGTCCACCATCGTGGATAACAGTAATTTCTTCGCCTTTTGCGAAAGCATCAGAAGATAATTGAACCGTTACAGCTTGACTAGGTTCAACTTCAACGCCATCTTTCCAGAAAGAAATATCAACGCTTAATGCTTGATCCACATTTTTACCAAGAACGGTTTGGGCATCTTCCATTGCATCTTGACTACCTACTGGGACTACACGCATTTCCACACCTTGTTCAAAAGCTCCTGCTGGGGCAAATACACTTACGCTAATACCATTCACGGATTGTGTAAAGACTTGTGTCTCTTGATTAACAACTGGTATTTCTTTCTTTTCTTGCACCGGTTGTTCTTCTTTGCTTGGTTGTTCTTTTGCAGGTTGTTGCTCTTGTTCTGATGTGCTTGGTGTTTGTGTTGTCTGTTCTTTTGCAGGTTGTTGCACATCTTGCGTATTAGTAGTTTCTGTCGTCGTTTGTTGCGGCTGTTGTTGGGCTTGAGCTTGTTGTTGCGCTTGAGCTTGTTGTTGTGCTTGCTGTTGAGCCTGAGCCTGTTGCTGTGCTTGTTCTTGTGCCTTTTGCGCCTCTTCTTGAGCTTTTTGTGCCTCTTCTTGAGCCTTTTGCGCATCTAAAACAGCTTGTTGTTTCGCTTTGGCCTCCGCTAAGAAAGTCTGATAACTCTTTCCCGTATTAGCCATCACAAGAGCATCAATGTTCTTGATCATCTCGGCATCTTTTCCTTCTTTGGTCAAAGTTTGATAAACCGATTCACTGTTTACAATTGCTGTATAATTTCCATCATCGACCACTTTAAACGGAACATATTTGGTTTGTCCGTTCTCAATCGATTGAACACTTAATAAGATATTTACAAAATCATTTGCTGTTGTAATTTGCCTTTGTACTTCGTCAGCACAAATATTCATTGTCATCGGAGCTACAAATGTACTTGAAATCACAACTGAAGCCATGGCTTTTTTTAGTAAATTTTTCATGGACTACCTCCATTATACACGAAAGATACGAAGGGGCCGCCCTTTCTCATGAAATTCTAATCCATTCTGAGAAAGGCAGCCCCTTTTTTAATAAATGACCTTATTGATTTTTCTTTTTCTGCATTTTAGCCCACGTATCGTGGATAGGTTTTAAATCCCAAATTTCTTCAGCATATTGACGAATTGTGCGATCACTTGAGAAGTAACCAGATTTTGCGATGTTAATTAACATCGTACGTGCCCAGCGTTGTGAATCACGATAACGTGCTTCTACATTTTCTTGTGCATTTACATATGCATTGAAGTCAGCTAAGACGAAGAATTCATCATTTTGCGTCAAAATATCATTATAAATTAAACGGAATTCATTTGGATCACTTGACCAATAACCATTACGTAAAGAGTCAATAACACGATGAACATTTTCATGTGTATTGTAGTAATCCCAAGAATTATAAGAACGTTCATGTTTCAAGTGGTTGATATCCTCTACATGTAAACCGAAGATTTCCGCATTTTCTTCACCAACTTGACCAACGATTTCCACATTTGCCCCATCAAGGGTTCCAAGTGTAATAGCACCATTCATCATGTACTTCATGTTACCTGTACCACTTGCTTCTTTACCAGCAGTAGAAATTTGTTCACTGACATCAGCAGCATTCATCAATAATTCAGCAACAGAAACAGAATAGTTTGGAATGAATACAACTTTTAAGTATTCATTTGTTTCTGGATCATTGTTTACACGTTCTGCAACCATATTGATCAATTTAATAATTTCTTTTGCTTCATAGTAAGCCGGTGCAGCCTTTGCAGAGAAGAAGAATGTTCTAGGATAAATACGATAGTTTGGATCACTCTTCATTCGCATATAAGTATCCATAACGGCAAAAATATTTAACAATTGACGTTTATAGGCATGAAGACGTTTTGCCTGGCAGTCAAAGATAGAATCCGGGTCAATGACCTGGCCGGTGGCCTTTTCCAGATAGTTGGCAAAGTTCACCTTGTTGGCGCGCTTGACGGCGGCCAGCTTATCCAGCATGGCGGAATCGTCGGCAAATTTCTCGAACTTCTTCAGCTCGGAAGCATCCTGCTTGAAGCCGGGGCCGATGGAATCTTCCAGCAGCTTGGTCAGGCCGGGGTTGGCAGCCAGCAGCCAGCGGCGGTAAGCAATACCGTTGGTAACGTTCTTGAATGCGTTCGGCTTGTACAGGAAGTAATCATGGAACACGCTGTCCTTGATGATCTCGCTGTGCAGCTTGGAAACGCCGTTGATGGAATGGCAGGTGTAGGCGCAGATGTTGGCCATGCGGACCTGGTTGTCGCCAATGATTGCCATGTAGTTGATCTTGCCCTGGTCGCCGGGGAAGGCTTTCTCCAGGTCAGCACGGCAGCGGCGGTCCATTTCCTGCACGATCTGCCAGATACGCGGCAGGGTGGAGCGGAAGATATCCACGTTCCACTTTTCCAGAGCCTCGCTCATGACAGTGTGGTTGGTGTAAGCAAAGACCTTGCGGCAGATGTCGAAAGCTGCATCCCATTCATAGCTGCACTCATCCAGCAAAATGCGCATCATTTCGGGGATAGCAATGGTCGGGTGGGTATCGTTCAGCTGGATGGCGATCTTATCCGGCAGGTTCTCCAGGGTACCGTACTGGTTCAGGTGGTTGCCCAGGATATCGGCAACGGAAGCAGCGCTGAAGAAGTACTGCTGGCGCAGGCGAAGGATCTTGCCCTCGGTGTGGTTATCGTTGGGGTACAGGATCTTGGAGATCAGCTCTGCGGAAGCAGACTGGCTGATAGCGGTGTTATAGTTGCCGGCGTTGAAGCTGCTCATATCAAAGCTGGGTGCCTTGGCCTGCCACAGGCGCAGCTTGGAAACGCCCTGCGTGCCGTAACCTGCAACGTACATATCGTTGGGAACAGCAATGACAGAGTTGTAGTTTTCGTACTTGACATGGTGGAAACCGCCCTCCCAGGTCTCGATAGCCTGGCCGTCAAAGCGGATCTCCTGTGCCTGGTCGGGGTGGGATTTGATCCACACCTGGCCGCCAGGCAGCCAGTTGTCAGCGGTTTCCTGCTGCCAGCCGTCCACGATCTTCTGCTTGAAGATGCCGTACTCATACAAAATAGAGTAGCCGGTGCCGGGGATGCAGTCGGTAGCCATGCCATCCAGGTAGCAGGCAGCCAGACGGCCCAGGCCGCCGTTGCCGAGGCCTGCATCAGGCTCCTGCTCATAAATGGTGTCGATCTTGATATCGGCGTCAGCCAGAACCTGCTCGGCAACTTCGTTCAGGCCCAGGTTGAACAGGCTGGTGCGCAGGCTGCGGCCCATCAGGAACTCCATGCAGAGGTAATAGACCTGTTTTTTGCCTTCGCCCAAGGTCTTGGCCTGGAACTGCTTCTGGCGGTCAGACATGATCTGACGAACGATCATTGCCATGCAGCGGTAGATCTGCTCGGCGGAAGCAACGTCCAACGTGACGCCGCATTCGCTGACGACCTTGTCTTTGAGAATTTTTTCAAATTCTTTTTTAGTAAGTTTCATCAAAAGTATCCCTCTCCTTACGGCTTATCTATACCAGAATCCTCTGGGATTATACTGATTTTTCAAAATCAATAAAAGTACTTACCTTAAGCATTATAGTCAAAATTGGCGATATGTGCAAGGCTTTTTTCCCACACGCGTCAATTTTTTCAATTTTACACAAAAGGGGCTTTTTCTTACGGGCATTTTATACTATAATATAAGGGTATAATTTTAAGCATTTTCCCTGCACTGCGGGGGCTGGTGGGCGGTTTTGCCGCGCAGAAGCCCCTTTCCGTCCCGCTTTTGGCGACAAAAGTGCAGGGTGTTCCTGATAAAAACACCATCAACTGAAACAAAGGAGACCCCAACTATGGCTAACAAAGTACGTCTGACCATCTGCGGTTCGAGCTATGTGATCTCGACCAACGAAAGTGAAGATTACATGCAGAATCTGGCCGAGCGCCTGAATCTTGATATGAATGAGCTGATGAGCTCTTCCAATTCGGTTTCCATCACCACCGCTGCCATCATGACCGCGCTGAACTACCGCGATGAGCTGGAAAAGGCCAGCGGCAGCGCGGATAATATGCGCCGCCAGATCAAAGACTATCTGGAGGATGCCGCCTCCGCCAAGATGGCTGCCGAGGAGCTGCGCCGCGAAAACGCCGCCCTGCGCAAAAAGGTGGACGACCTGCACCGCCGTTCCCTGACGAGCGAAGCCTGATGGAACAGACTGTTTTGCAGCGCCCGGAGATCCTGGCCCCCGCCGGCAATGCTGATATGCTGCGGGCTGCGGTGTTTGCCGGGGCTGACGCCGTATATCTTGGGCTGGATGGCTACAATGCGCGGCGCAGCGCTGGGAACTTTGACCCTGATGCCCTGCGCGAAGCCGTCTGTTTTTGTCATGCCCGCGGGGTTGCGGTGCATGTGACCCTGAACACGCTGGTTTACGCCGCCGAGCTGGGCGGCCTGGCCGATGCCGTGCGCGCTGTTGCCGCCGCCGGGGCGGATGCCGTGATTGTGGATGACCTTGCCACCGCGCAGCTGGTGCGCAGCATTGCGCCTGGCCTGCGCCTGCACGGCTCTACCCAGATGAGCATCCACACCGCAGAGGGCGCCAAGATACTGGCAAAGCTGGGGTATTCCCGCGCCATTCTGGCCCGTGAGCTGAGCCTGGCGGAGATCGAAGCCGTGGTAAAGGCAAGCCCGATCGAATGCGAAGTGTTTGTACACGGCGCGATGTGCATGTCCATGAGCGGCCAGTGCATGATGAGCGCGTTCCTGGGCGGGCGCAGCGGCAACCGCGGTGCCTGCGCGGGTCCCTGCCGCCTGCCGTTTGATGCTACCAACGGCCTGCGCCCCGGCCAGCCGGGCAAAGCCTGCCACCTGAGCCTGAAAGACATGGACCTTGTGCCCCACATGGCCCAGCTGAAAGCCGCCGGGGTTGCCAGCATTAAAATTGAAGGCCGCCTGCGCACGCCGGAATATGCCGCCGCTGCGGTAACGGCCTGCCGCGCAGCCCGCGCCGGGCAGCCCTATGATGAAGCGCTGCTGCGGGATATTTTCTCCCGCTCCGGCTTCAGTGATGCCTATCTGGTAGGCCGCAATGACGGCACCATGTTTGGCGTGCGCACCGAAGCCGATGCAGCCGCTACGCGCGCCGCCACGCCGAAAGCCCGCGAGCTGTTCCGCCGCGAACTGGAGCGCATTCCGGTGCATTTCTGCGTCAGCGGCGGTGTGGAGGACGGCGGCATCAAGCTGACAGCTTTCGACGACAACGGCAGCCGTGTCAATGTGTACAGCGCCGATGAACCGCAGCCCGCACAGAAAGACCCCGCCCCCGGCATTGAGCGTGCCCTGGGCAAAACCGGCGGTACGCCGTTCACCTGCGCCGGGGTTGAGTTTGCCTGCGGCGAGGGCGGCCCCGGATTTTTGCCCGGCTCCGCCTGGAATGAGATGCGCCGCGAAGCGCTGGACAAGCTGCTGCAAAAGCGCAGTGAACCTGCGCCCCTGGCCACAAAGGAAATCACCCTGCCGGAATACGCCGAGCACGAAGTAGGCAGGATACCCCAGCTGGCCGCCCGTTTTGAAACTGCTGCCCAGCTGCCCGGTGCCGAATACCTGGCCAAGCTGCGCTATCTGATCCTGCCCATCCGGGAAGCGGACGCTGTGCCGCAGCCCTTGCGCTGCAAAACGCTGCTGGAGCTGCCCCGCGCTGCTTTCGGCACTGTGGAACCGGATACCATGCGCCGCCTGGCTGCGCTGGAAGGTTCCGGCTTTGCGGGTGTGGTTGCAAACAATCTGGCGCAGTTTGGGTATGCCTCTCCCCTGCCGGTGTTCGGCGGGCTGGGGCTGAATGTAACCAACCCAATGTCTGCGGCAGAGTATGTGTGCCTGGGTGCCTGTGGCCTGCTGGTGCAGCCTGAAACCGCCCTGACCGCCATGCGTGCTGTGGCACCCCGGCAGAAAGACGGCACCCCGGTGCCCACCGCTGCCCTGTGCTATGGCCACCTGCCCCTGATGCTGACCCGCGCCTGCCCGCTGCGCAATGTGCGCACCAGCTGCGCGGGCTGCACCCACAAGGGCAAACTGCGGGACCGCAAAGGGCGGGATTTCCCGGTGCGGTGCTCCGCCCCCGGCAGCGCCGGAATGCGCACCGTGTTTAACCCTGTACCACTTTATATGGGGGACCGCCTGACCGAAATGCCGGTGGACCTTGCCGTGGCCGCGTTCACCCTGGAACCCGCCGACCGCGTGGAAGAGGTCCTGACCCGCCTTTTCCATCAGCAGCCCTTTGACGGCGAGTTTACAAGAGGGCTATATTATACGAATAACTAAATCATAATATCGGAGGAAGGGTAAGTTAGGGCAATACCGCATAATTCTAAGTGCCGATACGGCGAGCGAGGTGCGGTAGCTGCTAAGCCAAAAGCGCAGATAATACTGGATGTCTTATCGAGCATTTTGGCAACGCAGATGCCGTGCCGCAGCCGCCGAAGCGGTGCTTAAGCCGTAAGGCGGGAATTGTGCGGTGTTGCCTTAGGAGTGAGGAAGTAGGAGTTAGGAGTTAAAGCAGGGCCTAAGGGTTTGCTCTGTAGGGAACGGTCTTGACCGTTCCGAAACATTGCCATATATGCCATAATGGAATTTGCAATCATGCGCCCCTACGGAGGGCATCGTAATTTCTAATTGCTCATTGCTAATTGAGATAACTCCTAACTCCTCCCTCCTAACTCACCCCAACGTACTATGGAACAAAAAATCGTCAAATATTCCGTTCTTTCCCCGCTGGCTAAGGTGCCGGCATATGCAACGGCGGGGGCGGCGGCTGCTGATTTGTGCGCCGCGCTGGAAGAGCCGTTGACCATTGCCCCCATGCAGCGGGTGTTGGTGCCCACCGGCCTTGCCATTGAGCTGCCGGATGCCGGGTGCGTGGCATTGGTGTATGCCCGCAGCGGGCTTTCCATCAAGCATGGGCTGTGCATGGCCAACGGCGTTGGCGTTGTGGACAGCGATTACCGCGGCGAGCTGAAAGTGCCCATGATCAACCTTGGCACCGAGCCTTACACCATCGCCCCCGGCGAGCGCGTAGCCCAACTGTGCATTGCTCCCGTGTGGCAGGCCGCCTTTGTACCCGCCGCCACCCTGAACGAAACCGAACGCGGTGAAGGCGGGTTTGGATCGACAGGAAAATAGTTGAGAGTTAGGCGGGATGAGTTAGGAGTTAAGAGTTTTTGGGGCCGCAGATAACCTGTAAAGTCTGGCTGTGTGCAAAAAAAGATACCTGTAGGGAACGGTCTTGACCGTTCCGCAGGTTTAGGATGATTGGCCTTTTGTCAGATAAATCCTTTGGTTTCGGAACGGTCAAGACCGTTCCCTACAATTTATTTTATTCTTTGTTGCAAACCTTCAAAAGCACATTTAACTCCTAACTCCTACTTCCTACCTCCTAACTTCCTCTTTTCCCTTTGTTTCGCCGCGGTGGTGCGGTAGAATCTGTTACGAAAGGAACATCCCATTATGTCCTTGATTTTAGCCTCCGGCAGCCCGCGGCGGCGGGAGCTGATGGCGCTGATCACGCCCAATTACACCGTTGCCCCCAGTGATGTGGACGAAAGCCGCATTACCGCCGCAACGCCTGCCCAGCTGGCCCAGGCTCTGGCAGAAGCCAAAGCCCTGGCCGTGGCGCAGCAGCACCCTGATGATACCGTGATCGGCTGTGATACCGTGGTGGACTGTGACGGCGCTGTGTTCGGCAAACCTTCCGGCGAGGAAGACGCCGTGCGGATGCTGCACGCGCTCTCTGGCCGAGAACACAAAGTACATACCGGGCTGTGCGTGGTACACGGCGGCAAGGCGTACCTTGCCACTGAAACCACCCGCGTACAGTTTGCGCCCATTGAGGAAAGTGACCTGCTTGCCTATGCGCGCACCCCGGAACCGTATGACAAAGCCGGGGCTTACGCCATCCAGGGCCATGCTGCGCTGTGGTGCAGCGGCATTGTGGGATGTTATTACAATATTATGGGTCTGCCCGTACACCGTCTGGCACAGGTACTGCGCCAGGCCGGAGCGCTGTAACGGCAGTGCCGCAGCGGCCTGGCTGCTGCGGCGTGTCGTGCGCATTCTTTGTGCGGCCCACCCGCACAAACACATGATGGGGAGATAAAAATGGCAAATCCGATTTTGCAGCTGCTTGAAGCTCTGCGCAATATGTTTACCTGTGATATTGGCATTGACCTTGGCACCGCCAACACGCTGGTGTATATGAAAGGCCGCGGCATTATCATCCGCGAGCCCAGCGTTGTGGCGGTGGATGCCCGCACCGACGAACTGCGTGTGCGCTGCGTAGGTCACGAGGCCAAAGCCATCATCGGCGCAGCGCCCAACTCAATTTTGGCGGTACGCCCGCTGAAAGACGGCGTGATTGCCGACTTCGACATCACCGCCGCCATGCTGCAAAGTTTTATCCGCCAGGCATGCGGCAGCCGCCTGTTCGTGCGGCCGCGCGTGGTCATCTGCGTGCCGTCCGGCGTGACCGAAGTGGAACGCCGCGCCGTGCGCCAGGCCGCCGCCAAAGCCGGTGCCCGCCAGGTAACGGTGATCGAAGAGCCGATGGCCGCCGCCATTGGTGCCGGGCTGCCGACCGCTGAACCGGTGGGCAGCATGATTGTGGATATCGGCGGCGGCACGGCGGAAGTGGCGGTTATCAGCCTTTCCGGCATTGTGGCATCCCGCAGCGTACGCTGCGCAGGCGATGCGCTGGACCAGAGCATTACCAGCTTTATCAAGCGCAAATACAACCTGCTGGTGGGCGAACGCACTGCTGAGCAGATTAAACTGGAAATCGGCTCCGCCTGCCCGCCAGACCCCACCGACACCGAGCATGGCGAAACCACAATGGAGATCAAGGGCCGTAACCTGGTGGATGGCCTGCCGAAAGATATCCTGATCCGCTCTGAAGAAGTGCGCGAGGCAATGAACGAAAACCTGATGCGCATTGTGGAAGCCATCAAGGACACGCTGGAATGCACTCCGCCGGAGCTTTCCAGCGATATCATTGACCGCGGCATCATGCTTTCGGGCGGCGGTGCCCTGCTGCGCGGGCTGGATACTCTGATCCAGAACGAAACCGGCATTGAGGTACACATTGCCGAAGCCCCGCTGGACTGCGTTGCCCTCGGTGCCGGCGCCGTCCTCGACCACCCCGATCTGGCAGGAACCAGACGGGAGGAACTGAGCTACCTGTAAAGGTAGGAGTTAGGAGTTAAGTGGCGGTTTGAAAGTTTGCCGCAACCCCATAAAATAATTGTAGGGAACGGTCTTGACCGTTCCCTACATTTTTGTTTTAATATTCAGACAGAATTTTTGGGTACCTGCAACCCCAAAAACTCCTACTTTCTAACTCCTAACTCTCCCCCGTCGCTCCCACCGTGCTACCAGGTCCTTGGTCTGAGCTTGCAGGGCTTCGCGGGCGGCGTTCAGGGCCTGGGTGTCCTGGGGGGTCATTTTTTCGGGCTTTTTGTGGCGGGTCAGGCGTTCCAGGTTCTTTTCTGCCTCTTTAATGCGGTTTTTGGTGTCCTTATCCAGCTCCTTGCCCTCTTTACTGCCAAGGGCGGAATTGACGCGGTAGATGGCGGCTTCCGCGGCATTCAGGGCCTCGATGGCGGCTTTGCGCTCCTGATCCTGCCCGGCAAAGGCAGCGGCATCGTCCATGGCGCGGCGGATCTCCTGCTCGCTCAGGTTGGAAGACCCGGTGATGGTAATGCTCTGCTGTTTGCCGGTGCCAAGGTCACGGGCACTCACCGTCACAATGCCGTTGGCGTCAATATCAAAGGTCACTTCGATCTGCGGCACACCGGCCCAGGCGCGTTTGATGCCCTTGAGGGTAAAGTTGCCGATAAGCTTATTATCCTTGGCGAACTCCCGCTCACCCTGCAGCACCTTGATTTCAACTGTGCTCTGGAACGGCGCGGCGGTGGTAAAGATTTTGGAATACCGGGTGGGAATGGTGGAGTTGCGGTCGATCAGATGGGTTGCCACACCGCCCACCGTCTCAATCGAAAGGGTCAGCGGGGTAACATCCATCAGCAGCAGGTCCTGCCCGCCAGCAGCCAGGCCTTCGCCGCCAAGGCGTCCGCCCTGCACCGCAGCGCCAAGGGCCACACACTCGTCCGGGTTCAGCGTTTTGGACGGTTCCAGATCGATCATCCGCATGACCTTGGCCTGCACCGCCGGGATGCGGGTGGAACCACCTACCAGCAGCACCTGATCCAGGTCGTTGGCGGCCAGGTGGGCATCCCGCAGGGCGTTGCGCACCGGCAGTGCCGTGCGCTCCACCAGGTCGGCGGTCAGCTCATCAAACTTGGCGCGGGTCAGTTCCGCCTGCAAATGCAGCGGGCCGTTGGGGCCAACGGTGATGAACGGCAGGTTGATTTCAGTATGGGTGGCAGCGGAAAGCTCTTTTTTGGCTTTCTCGGCTTCCTCCCGCACGCGCTGCATGGCAACGGGATCACGGGTCAGGTCCACCTGGTTTTCGGCGGCAAAGTTCCGCACCAGCCAGTCAGCCACACGAGCATCAAAGTCATCGCCGCCCAGATGGTTATCACCGCAGGTGGCCAACACCTGCACAATGCCATCCCCGATCTGGATCAGCGAAACATCGAACGTGCCGCCGCCCAGATCATACACCATCACTTTCTGGGTCTTGCCGTTATCCAGGCCATAAGCCAGGGCAGCCGCAGTAGGTTCGTTGATAATGCGCTTTACATTCAGGCCCGCAATGCGCCCGGCATCTTTGGTAGCCTGGCGCTGGGCATCGTTAAAATAAGCCGGCACGGTGATAACAGCTTCTGTCACCGGTTCACCAAGATAAGCTTCTGCATCCGCTTTCAGCTTTTGCAGGATCATGGCGCTGATCTCCTGCGGGGAGAAGCACTTGCCGTCAATGGGAATGCGCTCATCACTGCCCATTTTGCGCTTAACGCTGGCAATGGTGCGCGGTGCGTTGGTGACAGCCTGGCGTTTGGCCGGATCGCCCACAAGGCGTTCGCCGCTTTTTGCAAAAGCAACGACCGACGGGGTGGTGCGCTGGCCTTCGGCATTTGGGATAACGGTTGGGCGTCCGCCTTCCACCACAGCCACGCAGCTGTTGGTTGTTCCTAAATCAATTCCGATGATTTTACCCATGTTGCTTTTGGTCCTTTCACACAAGCCGGCAACAGATACAGGGGTTCGCCAGCTTTTGTCACACAGGGAGCACCGCTAAGGCGCAAAACTCCGCCTTAGAGTGTAGCTGAAAGCAAAGAAAATGACAATTATTCCGCAAACACAAGCGGGATTTAACGCAAAATCCAGCTGTGGTTGTAGAAATAGGCTGAATTTTCGACTTTTCAGGTACACCTTATGGTTTGTTAACATTATTGTAGCGCGCAAAGTGCCGGAATGTGTTGCAAAATCGTAAACTCTTATCAGACAATCATCCAAATGTTGAGGTGTATCGTTGACGGACGGGGGCAACGGTGCTATATTCTTTAGTATACTAAAGAGAAGGAGGTTCCCGGACATGCAGGCATTTTCCAGCCATGACATTTTCCAAACGCTGTACCAGCAGATCATGTTGCTGGAATTAAAGCCCGGCTCCACCCTGCGGGAAAACGCATTGTGCGAGCAGTTCGGGGTTTCCCGCACGCCGGTGCGCAGCGTTTTGCAGGAGCTGCGCATTGCCGGGCTGATTGAAGTCACCCCCTACAAATCCACACGGGTCACCCAGCTGGATTTTGACACCATCAGCCAGCAGATCTACCTGCGCAACGCGGTGGAATCCGCCGTGATGACAGACTTTGCCGCTGCCTGCACCCCCGAACAGCTGGCCCAGCTGAAAGCCCGCAACGATGCTTTGCGCCGCCTGGCGGCCCAACCCCACCCGGACCCGCGGATGTTTTATGAGCTGGACAGCCGCCTGCACGAAAGCTGGTTTCTTGCCACCGGCAAAGACCAGCTGTGGCAGCTGATCCAGACTTCGCAGAACAGCTATTCGCGGTTCCGCATGCTGGACCTTGTGGCCGTTGGCAATTTTGGCGATATTGTGGCGGAACATGATGTTCTGCTGGATGCCATTGCCCGCAATGATACCGCCGCCATCCGGGCGCAGTGTTCCCGCCATTTGTACGGCGGCGTAATGCGGCTGGGGGAAGAACTTTCGACCAAATATGCGGATTATTTTGTTTCCGGCACCCACTGGCCGGACCATGCAAAGGAGATGCAACCGTGAGCCGCACTGCTACCGTGACCCGCAAAACGCGGGAAACCAACATTACCGTCACCCTGGACCTGGACGGCAGCGGAAAAGCCGACCTGCACACCGGCATCGGCTTTTTTGACCACATGCTGGACGGCTTTGCCCGCCACGGCCTGTTTGATTTGACATTACACTGTGATGGCGACCTGAACGTGGACTGTCACCACACAATTGAAGACTGCGGCATCGCGCTTGGCACGGCCATCCGTGAGGCCCTTGGCGACAAAGCCGGCATTGTGCGTTACGGCAGCTGCATGCTGCCCATGGACGAAACGCTGGCCCTGTGCGCTGTGGACCTTGGCGGACGGCCGTATTTTGTTTATGATGCCAGCTTTGCCGGGCAGAGCTGCGGCGGCATGGATGTGCAGATGGCACGGGAATTCTTTTACGCTGTCAGCTACAGCGCCATGATGAACCTGCACCTGAAGGTGCTGTACGGCGAAAACGACCACCACAAGCTGGAAGCCATGTACAAAGCATTCGCCAAAGCCCTTTCCGCCGCCGCCCGCCATGACGACCGCATTGTGGGCGTGCTTTCCACGAAAGGAAGCATCTAACTACCTCCTAACTTAATTTCGTTTTTCTGGGGCGGGGCCCCGTTTTCAGTATATAAGGGTAACACTGAAAGGAGTAAGTATTATGTACAAGGACATGATGGACACCATTGGTTTTGTTTCGGGGTATGACCCGGAGCTGGGTGCGGCCATGCAGCGTGAGCTGGGCCGCCAGCAGGCAAACATTGAGCTGATTGCCAGCGAAAACATTGTTTCCCCTGCTGTTATGGCTGCCATGGGCAGCGTGCTGACCAACAAATATGCCGAGGGCTACCCCGGCCACCGCTATTACGGCGGCTGCCAGTTTGTGGACCAGGTTGAGCAGATTGCGATTGACCGTGCCTGCAAGCTGTTTGGTGCCAAATATGCCAACGTGCAGCCCCATTCCGGCGCACAGGCCAACCTGGCCGTTTACTTTGCCTTGCTCAACCTGGGCGATACCGTCATGGGCATGGATCTTTCCCAGGGCGGCCATCTGACCCATGGTTCCCCCGCCAACATGAGCGGCAAGAACTACAACTTTGTCTCCTACGGCGTTTCTGCCGAGGACGGCCGCATTGATTACGATGCCCTGGCCAAGCAGGTTGCCAAGGTTCGCCCCAAGCTGCTGGTTGCCGGTGCTTCCGCTTACCCGCGCGCTATAGATTTTGAAAAGCTGGCCGAGATCGCCCACGGTTACGGCGCAATGCTGATGGTGGACATGGCTCACATTGCCGGCCTGGTTGCCGGCGGCATGCACCAGAACCCGGTGCCCTATGCTGATGTTGTGACCACCACCACCCACAAGACCCTGCGCGGTCCCCGCGGCGGCCTGATCCTGACCAACAACGCTTACCTGATCAAGCGCATCAACTCCGCCATCTTCCCCGGCACCCAGGGCGGCCCGCTGGAGCATGTGATTGCTGCAAAGGCTGTCTGCTTTGGCGAGGCTCTGAAGCCGGAGTTCAAGGATTATGCCCGCAAGATTGTGGAGAACGCCGCTGCTATGGCCGACGAGCTGACCGCCCGCGGCGTGAAGCTGGTTTCCGGCGGCACCGACAACCACCTGCTGCTGGTTGACCTGACCGATTCCGAGATGACCGGTAAGGAGCTGGAGCACAACCTGGACGAAGTACACATTACTGCCAACAAGAACACCGTTCCCGGTGAAAAGCGCAGCCCGTTTGTGACCAGCGGTGTCCGCCTTGGCACCCCTGCTGTGACCACCCGCGGCATGGGCCCCGCCGAGATGAAAGAGATTGCCGACTGCATCGCAGACTGCATCTTTGACTTTGAGGGCAAGAAAGACGACATCGCTGCCCGCGTTGCCAGCCTGACCGCTCGCTTCCCCCTGTACGAATAATTCCCGCTTTTCCCGCCTTTTTGAAAAAGAGCGGGGCAAAAAGCTTTAATGGGCATCGCACAAATTGATAAAGACACCCCGCAGCGAATCTCTTGCTGCGGGGTGTTTTTTATGGCAGTCTGGCAGAGCTGGGAGCCGAAACCAGCGCGGCATTTCTCATTTTTTTTCGCGGGTCTTCTCATTCCTTGCGGACTTTTGCGCAGGCCTTAAAAAATGTTTCCATTTTATAGAATATTGTGATATAATGCAAAGGACAAATAAAATGCCATATAAAGGGAGGCAAAATCATGAAGTTTTTTATTGATACTGCGAACGTAGATGAGATTCGTAAAGCCAATGACATGGGCATTATTGCCGGTGTTACCACCAACCCCAGTCTGATTGCCAAGGAAGGCCGCGATTATGCCGAGACCCTGGCAGAGATCGCCACCATCGTGGACGGCCCCATTTCCGGCGAAGTAAAGGCCACCACCGTGGACGCTGAAACCATGGTTGCTGAGGGCGAAGCCATCTATGCCCTGGACCCCAAGCACATGGTCGTCAAGATCCCCATGACCGCTGAGGGCCTGAAGGCCATCAAGGCACTGTCCGCCAAGGGCATTCCCACCAACTGCACGCTGGTGTTCTCCGCCAACCAGGCGCTGTTGGCTGCCCGCGCAGGCGCTACTTACGTCAGCCCGTTCCTGGGCCGTCTGGACGATATTGGCCAGCCCGGCATTGAACTGATCGAAACCATTCATGACATGTTCCTGAACTACCCCGACATTGACACCCAGATCATTGCCGCTTCCGTCCGCAACCCCATCCATGTAACGGACTGCGCTCTGGCTGGTGCTGATATCGCCACCGTTCCTTACAAGGTCATTGAGCAGATGCTGCATCACCCGCTGACCGATGCCGGCATTGAAAAGTTCAAGGCTGACTACATCAAGGTATTTGGCGAATAATTTCTGTCGCTCTGCCCGGTACCGGCTGTCTGCCGGGCCGGGCTTTGTTTTTGCTTAGTTTCTTGCAGATTGCTTTTTTATCCACTATACTTAGTGATGTAATTAAAAAAGAATAAAGAATAATGAATAATGGTTGTGTGACGCCCACGGCGTCACATTTTAGTTAGGTCAACTGCTCCGGCAAAAAGCACTCCGACCAAAGCAGTCAACCTATTTTATTCGCGCCGCCGCGGGCGGCGCACTGACATTATTCTTTATTCATTATTATTTATTATTTTATGAAAAAATAACTAGGATGTAATGGGGGTTCCAACCATGGACCAGCAATGGCTCAACACTTACCGCGAAGAAATCGGCGGCTTTTCCAACACGATCCACTCCTTTGCCCAGGGCGAAATTGCCCGCAAGGACTACAAAGGCATTTCCGGCGGGTTTGGCAGTTATGCCCAGCGCGATGCCGCCAAGCATATGCTGCGGCTGCGCCTGCCGGGCGGCCGGGTCACGCCGGAGCGCCTGCACTTTATGGCACAGGCTGTTCAGCAGTACCATGTGCCATTCCTGAAGCTGACCACCTGCGAAGCGATCCAGATGCACGATTTGACCCCGGACGAGGTGCCTGCCATCATGGAGGCCGCCATCCCCTGCGGCATTATCACCCGCGGCGGCGGCGGTGATAACCCCCGCAACATTCAGGCCAGCCCCCTGACCGGCGTGCAGCCCGGCGAAGCTTTTGACGTTATGCCCTGGGCCGAGGCCGCAACGGAGTATCTGCTTTCCATCTGCCGTGACATCCACATGCCGCGCAAGCTGAAGGTTGCGTTCTGCAACGGCGTGGATGACTGTGTGCACACCGCGTTCCGCGATATGGGCTTTGTGGCGCAGCCGGACGGCACCTTTAAGCTGTACATTGCCGGCGGCCTGGGCGGCGGCTGGCGCATGGGCGTGTTGGCGGCGGAATCCCTGCCCGCAGAGGATGTGCTGTACTATATCCGCGGCATGATCACCACCTTCTGCCAGCACGGCAATTACCAGAACCGTGCCAGGGCCCGCACCCGCTTTATGCAGGAGACCCTTGGCCCGGACGAGCTGCGCCGCGTCTTTTTGGAGAACGTTGCCGCTGCCAAGGCGGACGAAAGCCTGAAACTGCACCTGACCCCCGCCGCCATTACCAAAACCGGCACCGGCACGCTGGATGACCCGCGCGCCATTGCCCAAAAACAGCCGGGGCTGTACGCTGTGGCGTACCACCCCATCGGCGGCCGCCTGATCCCGGAAAAACTGGTGCAGCTGGACAACCTGCTCAGCACCATCCCCGGCTGCGAATGCCGCGTTGCCCCCAATGAAACGCTGTACATCATCAACCTGACGGCAGACGAAGCTGCCGCTGTGCTGGATGCCACCGCAGATGGTGCCAAAACGCTGTTTGAGACCAGCGTTGCCTGCATCGGTGCTTCCATCTGCCAGCAGGGCGTGCGGGACAGCCAGTCCGTTTTGCAGCGCGCTGTGCAGGCCGTGCGGGAGGCTAACATTCCGGACGGTGCCCTGCCCAAAGTCTGCATTTCCGGCTGCACGTCCAGCTGCTCCGGCCACCAGGCCGCAGCCATCGGCTTCCAGGGCACGGTTAAAGCGGTGCCGGGCGGCAAGCCTGCCCCGGCGTTTGCCATCTTCCTGGGCGGGTCCGATGCTTTGGGCCATGCCCACTTTGGCGATACCATCGGCACCGTATATGAAGAGCAGCTCCCCGCCCTGCTGGTGGAGCTGGGCCAGCCCATCCAGCCGCCGCAGGCACTGCTGTTATTGGAGGGATTATTCACCACCATCACGAATGTGAACTTTGACCCCGAGACGGTCCGCCAGCTGACGGAAAAGGTCTGGGAGGCAAAGAACGCTGCCTTTGCCACAGCCTGTCCTGCTCCGGCCCCGGTGGGCGATTACGACATGAAACAGCTGTGGCAGGAGCCGGATGAGGACATCCGCAGCCTGAAATCCACGGTGCTGTTCGGCCTGCGGGGCATGGCGGCCTACACCTACCATGCCCGGGTGCTGGGGTACACGGACGGCGAGATCGACACGTTTTTCTGCACCGCCCTCTCCACGCTGGCCCACGAGCAGGACAAGGAAAAGCTGTTCCAGCTGGTACAGGAGACTGGCCTGATGGCCTACCGGGTGATGGAGCTTCTGGACAAGGCCAACACCACCACGTTCGGCGACCCGGAGCCTGTGGAAGTGCCCCTGACCATCCAAAAAGGGCCATTCATCGTCATCTCCGGCCATGACCTCTATGATATGAAATGCCTGCTGGAACAAACAGCGGGCAAGGGCATCAGCATCTACACCCACTCGGAAATGCTGCCCGCCCACGGCTACCCGGAGCTCAAGCAGAAATACCCCCACCTCAAGGGCAACTTTGGCACGGCGTGGCAGAACCAGCAGCGGGAGTTCGAGGACATCCCCGCGCCCATCCTGTTCACCA
>OLGA01001298.1_pt1 | contig 19870 bp, 19 predicted proteins | sample 1604881 | NCBI WGS metagenome assembly OLGA01 (sample SAMEA3888896, study PRJEB22519) | human gut metagenome | biome: human gut; feature: human-associated habitat; material: faeces | place: Denmark | collected 2009 | reverse complement strand
CGCTTTTCAAGCAGATGATCCTGCACGGGGCCGCCGCTATCACGGCCCAGAAGCAAGCCATCAACGATTTAAATGTATTCCCCGTGCCGGACGGTGACACGGGCACCAATATGTCCATGACCATCGCCACCGCTGCCGAGGCACTGCGCAAGGCCGCTCCCGCCTCCGTGGGGCAGGCATCCTCCGTCACCGCCTCCGCTCTGCTTCAGGGTGCCCGGGGCAACTCCGGCGTCATCCTCTCCCTGCTGTTCCGGGGCCTTTCCAAGGCTCTGAAGGGCATGGAGACCGCTGATGCCGCCGCCTTCGCCGCCGCCATGCAGGAAGGTGTGGCCGCCGCTTATAAGGCCGTTATGAAGCCCGCCGAGGGCACGGTGCTGACGGTTTCCCGTCTCGCTGCCAAGCGGGCTGCGGACACCGCCGCCGAGGGCGCCGACGTGGAGACCACCTTAGCCGCTGCCATCGAGGAGGGCTATGACGCGCTGGCCCAGACCACGGACATGAACCCGGTACTGAAAAAGGCCGGCGTAGTGGACGCAGGCGGCAAGGGCTATCTGCTGATTTTGGAGGGTATGCTGGCAGAGCTGCGGGGCGAGCCCATTCCCGAAAGCATGGAGGAGCCTGAAACGCACAAGGAAAAGGCTGACTTCAACGCCATGGCGCAGGAGGAGATCACCTTTACCTTCGACACCGTGTATGTGGTGCGCAAGGCCCGGGAGGACATCGACCTCATGCCCCTGCGGGCTTATCTCAGCAGCATTGGCGACAGTCTGGTCATCGGCGAGGATGACGAGACCTTCAAGGTCCATGTCCATACCGACATTCCCGGCGCGGCCCTGACGGAATCCCAGAAATACGGCACACTGGAGCTGGCGAAGATCGAGAATATGCGCTCTCAGGCCGACGCGCTGGCCGCCGGCCAGACCGCCCAGAGCACTGATGATCTGGACGCCATCGAGGAAGAACTGGAAAACGGCGAGAGCGGTCACAAGGTTGCCGCCCCTGAAAAGGCCGTGGGCTTTCTGGCCATCTGCGCCGGTGACGGCCTTGCCGCCGTGTTCCGGGATCTTGGCTGCGACGCCGTGGTTTCCGGCGGTCAGACCATGAACCCCTCCACGGAGAGTATTCTGGCCGGGATCGATCAGGTCCCCGCTGAGACCGTGTTTGTTCTGCCCAACAACGGCAACATCATTATGGCCGCTCAGCAGTGCCAGGGACTGACGGAGAAAAACGTGGTGGTCATCCCCAGCAAGACTGTTCCCCAGGGCATCACCGCCATGATGAACGTAGACCCAGAGGCGGAGGTCGCATCTATTACGGAGGCCATGACTGAAGCGCTGTCCACCGTCACCACCTCTCAGATCACCTATGCCGCCCGGGACTCCGACTTCGACGGCTTTGAGATCCATCAGGGTGACTATCTGGCCCTGAAGGAGGGCAAGCTGTTCGGTACCGACACCCAGCTGGAAGCTCTGCTGGAAAAGCTGGCAGAGGAAGGGAAGGACTCCTCCTTCATCTCCCTCTATTATGGTGAGGACGTCACTGAGGACGCCGCCCAAGCTGCCGGCGCCCGGTTCCAGGCCGTCTGTCCTGACGCGGAGATCAGCGTGCTCTCCGGCGGTCAGCCTGTATACTACTATATCATTTCCTTTGAATAATCCATCAATTACAAACAGGGCAGTCCATCGGACTGCCCTGTTCTTGACAGAAGGAGAACATGATGCTGTTTTTGTGCTATCCCAAATGCTCCACCTGCCAGAAGGCCAAGGCCTGGCTGGAAGAACGGGGCATTTCCTACGACCTGCGGGACATCAAGCAGAACAACCCCACCGTTGAGGAGCTGACCGCGTGGTATCGGAAAAGCGGTCTGCCTCTGAAAAAGTTTTTCAACACCAGCGGACTGCAATACAAGGCCCTCGGTCTGAAGGACAAACTGACCGCCATGAGTGAGGACGAGCAGCTCGCTCTGCTGGCCACCGACGGGATGCTGGTGAAGCGCCCCCTGCTGGTGGGTGAGGACTTCGTTCTCACCGGCTTCCGCGCCGCAGAATGGGAAGCGAGACTGGGATGATCCAGACGATCGACTTCGCCCCCCTGGACGGCATCACCAAAATCGTGTTCCGTCAGGTGTGGAGCCAGTTTTTTGGCGGCGTGGACCGCTATTTCATTCCCTTTTTCTCCCCTACCCCCCATCATCTGATGACGCCCCGGGACCTCCGGGAGGTAGACTATATCCACAACGCCAATCTCCTCTCGGTGCCTCAGGTGATGACGAAAAACGCCGACGATTTCCTCTGGGCCTGTGATGTCCTCAAGGACATGGGCTACACGGAGGTCAATCTGAATCTGGGCTGTCCCTCCGGCACCGTTACCGCCAAGGGCAAGGGCTCCGGGTTTCTGGCCCATCCGAACGAGCTGGCCGCCTTTTTCGATGAGGTGTTTTCCAAAAATCCACTGCCGGTATCCGTCAAGACCCGGCTGGGCTATGAGACGCCGGAGGAATTTGCCGCTCTGCTGGACCTCTACAACCGCTATCCCATCGCCTGTCTCACCGTCCACCCCCGTGTGCGGAAGGAAAAATACCGGGGGCCTGTCCATCTGGACGTATTTGCTGACGCACTGGCAAACAGCCGAAATCCCGTGTGCTACAACGGCGATCTGCGGACAGTGGGCGAGGTCCGTTCCTTGGAGGACCGATTCCCGGAGGTCACTCATGTGATGATCGGCCGGGGACTGGTGGCAGATCCGGCGCTGGCCCGGAAGCTCCGGGGCGGTAACGGCACCAACCGGACGGAATTGACGGAATTTCTGTCCGCCCTGTATCAGGGCTACACGGACTTCTATCAGGGGCAGGTCCCTACCGCCGCCCAGCGGATGCGGGAGGTGTGGTTCTATCTGATCCATCTGTTTGATGACGCGGAAAAGCTGAATAAGCAGCTTCGCCGGTTCCGCACCCCCTCGGAATATGAACGGATCCAGGCAGAAATTCTGGCCTCCTGTCCGATTCGGTCTAACGTTCAGGGGGATCTGATCTAAGCACAAAACTTCATGCATGAGCAGCGCGCCACGAACATGCACAAATGCCAGTGCGTGAAGTTTTCGTGCATCATTTCCGGTTGCCCCGCAGGGGCGAGGAAATGGCACATTTTTTATTTTTCTGTGCTTTTGCATAGCAAAAAACTTCTCCAGTTAAACTGGAGAAGTTTTTTTGTTGAAATACCGTTATTTCAAATGAGCCTCCGCGGCGGTCAGGATATTCCGCATGAGCATAGCCCGAGTCATGGGGCCAACGCCGCCGGGGACCGGAGTGATGTAGGACGCCTTCGGCTCCACAGCGGCAAGATCCACATCCCCGCAGAGCTTTCCGGCCTCGTTCCGGTTCATGGCCACGTCGATGACCACTGCACCGTCCTTCACCATGTCGACGGTAACGCAATTCACCTTTCCAACGGCGGATACTAAAATATCCGCCTGCCGGGTGATGTCCGCCAAGTCCGGCGTTTTGGAATGGCACAGCGTCACGGTGCCGTCCGCCTGAGTCAGCAGCGCTGCCATGGGTTTGCCCACGATGTTGCTGCGGCCCAGCACCACGCACCGCTTTCCCACCGGGGAAATGCCATATTCCCGCAGCATTTCCATAACTCCCGCCGGGGTACAGGGCTGGAACACCGGATCGCCGATGTTCAGCCGTCCTACGTTGTAGGGGTGGAAGCAGTCCACATCCTTTTCCGGGGCGATGGCGGCGATCACCGTCGCCTCCTCCAAGGGCTCGGGCAGGGGCAGCTGCACCAGAATACCGTCCACCGCCGGATCACGATTCAGTTTTTCAATGAGGTCCAGCAGTTCCCGCTGGGTGGTCTCCGCCGGGAGCCGGTAGGGAAAGCTGCGGATACCGCACTCTCCACAGTCCGCTTCCTTACCCCGGACATAGACTTGCGAGGCGGGGTCCTCCCCTACCAGCACCACCGCCAGCCCCGGCTGACGGGGCAGCTTGGCGGCTTTCTCCGCTACCTGGGCCTTTACCTTGGCCGCAAGGGCTTTTCCGTCAATTCTCGTTGCCATGCGTCTCTCCCTTTTCCGGTTTCTCCTGTGTTTCCGTATCCGGAACGGTCTCGGTGTCAGGGGTCTCCACAGCCTCCGTCTCCAACGGGTCCGCCGCTTCTCCCTCCGTAGGCACTTCGTTCATAAGGGTCTCCGCCAACACGGCGTCCTCCGCTTCCGCAGCGGCCAGACGCGCCTTTTCTGCCGCCACCTGATGGACCCACAGGCTCTCCGGCGACCGCTTCTTGATGCGGATGTTATAGAACAGCATAAAGGCTGCCACCGCCACCATCACAATACTCAGCGCCTGAGACACCCGGATTCTCTGCCCGAACAGTTCCCAGTTGAAGAGGTACAGGCTGTCGGTCCGCAGGCCCTCGATCCAGCTGCGGCCCAGACCGTACCACAGGAAATAGAACCAGGTGTTCTCCCCGTCGAACCGGCGGCCCTTGGACACGATGAACAGGATCAGCAGCAGGCCGATCAGATTCCAAAAGCTCTCATAGAAAAAGGTGGGATGGACCTCGATGCTGGTATACTGGCTGACCCACAGCTTCATCCGCCAGGGCAGGGTAGTCTCCCCGCCGAAAGCCTCCCGATTGATGAAATTGGCCCACCGGCCGATGATCTGGCCTAACAGCAGGCCCATCACCGCTACATCGCCCATGGCAAAAAACGGAAGCTTATGGCGCTTTGTGTAGGTCAATGCCACCAATACGCCTGCGATCACCGCGCCGTAAATAGCCAGTCCGCCGTCCCAGATCCGGAACATGGCACCCCAATCCAGGCTGCCGTCCGTATTCCGGTAAAGGTCCAGATAGAACAGAACATAATAAAACCGGGCACCGATGATGCAGCAAGGCACCGCCCAGAGCACCATGTCCATAATGTTGTCCTCAGTCAGGCCATAGTGCTTGGCCTGCTTCATGCAGAGATACAGCCCCGCCAGCATGGCAAATGCCAGAATGATCCCGTACCAGTAGATCCCGTGGCCGATATGGATGGCCACCGGGTCAATGTTCAATTCCCAATCCCCGAACAGGCCGGGGAAGCTGATGGGCATGTTTTTCAGTGCGCTCACAACAGGTTCTTCCTTTCGGCGGCAAAGAGTTTACCCCGCCGCATATATGTTTTCTGCAAGAGACCCAACGGGCCTTTTCGTCTCTTCCCAAAGACTTATTGTTTCGGCACAATCCGGCTGACGGCCATCCGTTCCGCCGTGACGTTGGTTTTCAGAAACGCCGTAATATCCTCCGGTGTGATGGAGTCGAACACCTCAGGGAACCGGAGGGGATCATAGCCGTGGAAATACCCCTCCGTCAGCGTCACGGCGATGTTTTCAAAGGAGTTCAGGCCCCGGAGGTTGGCGCCGAAGGAGGCCTTGCGGATCCGCTGGAAATACGCTTCGTCCACGCCCTCCGCCGCGATGCGGGTGGCCTCTTCCAAAATGGCGTCCGTCACGGCCCGGGGATCCTTGCCGTCGCCGCCGGCATAGAGATACGCCACGCCGGGCATCATTTCAAAGGCCCCGCCGAAGCTGGGGTTGATGAGGCCCTGCTCATAAAGCCGCTGATACAGCGCGCTGGACTCCCCCATCAGAATATCGCTGGCCATGTCGCCCAGGATGGCGGCGCGCATATAATCGTCGCCCTCCGCCGCCGGAGCGCACTTGAAGCCCGCCAGGAACTGCGGCGCGGAGACCTCCATTTCCAGAACAGTCTCCTTCTCCGCCACGGTCTCCGGCTCCGTGCCGTAATCCCGCTCAATGATAGGGCCGCTGAGCTTGGGCAGCACCCGGTTGGCCAGATCGATCACATGGACCGGGTCCACGTCGCCCACCACCGTCAAAATCATGTTGGCCGGGGTATAAAATGCCTTATGGCAGTCATACAGCGTGTCCGCGGTGATTTCGGCAATGCTCTCCACTGTACCGGCAATGCTGGTGCGGGCCGCATGGCGATGATACATGGCCCGCAGCATCCGGGTGTAGATCTGCCAGTCGGGGTTGTCCTCGATCATGCGGATCTCCTGACCGATGATGCCCTGCTCCTTGGCAACACTCTCATCGGTGAAATAGGGAATGGACACAAAGGACAGCAGGATCCGCAGGTTTTCCTCAAAATGCTCCGTGGAATCGAAATAGTAGGCCGTCATGGCGTTGGAGGTGAAGGCGTTGGGCTCCGCGCCGTTTTTCGCCAGCTCCTGCAAGGCGTTGCCCTCCCGGGTGTCGAACATCTTGTGCTCCAGATAATGGGCGATGCCCGCCGGGGTGTTCAGCCACTGCCCGTCCAGACAGAACCGGGTATCCATACCGCCGTAGCGGGTGGAGAAAAAGGCGTACTTTTTGGCGTAGCCGGGCTTAGGCACCACGCAGACCTCCAGTCCGTTGGTCAGCCGTTCCCGGCAGACTGCCTCGCCGATCCGCTCATAAAAAGTCTCTTTCACGCTTCCGCCTCCTTCCCCTTCAGGAAATACACCGTATCCAGCTTCACGGTGCTCATGGCCCGGCAGATCCGTTCCGCCGTCATGTCCTGAATGGCACGGGCCAGATCCGCCGGGGTCTCATGCTGCCCTGTGGCAGCCTGTCCCAGATAAAAGTTTTCCAGCTTGCCCTGAGAATCGCCAACGGTTGCATAGCTGTTCAGCAGCGTGGAGCGGGCGCCTTCCAGCTCCCAGTCCTCCAGCTCACCCTTCTGAACGGCCTCCAGCTGGGCCATGATCTCATCGTAAGCCCGCTGATAGTTCTGGAACTCAATGCCGGAGGACACGGTGATGAGGCCCTTCTGCCGGTGGTAGAGGGAGGACGCGTAATAGCAGAGGGACAGCTTCTCCCGGACGTTCAAAAACAGCTTGGAGTTGCTGGAGCCGCCGAAGAGGGTATTGCCCATCAGCAGGGCGGGCATATCGTCACTGCCGCAGGAAAAACCCATGCCCAGCTTGCCCTGGGTCACGTCCAGCACATCCTCCACATACTGCACGGATTCCCGGCAGACGTGGGGCGCCGCCGTGGAGATCACCCGAACCTCCTCACGGGGCAGGGTGGCAAATGCCGCCGCCAACGCCTGCTTTACCCGTTCCAGATCGGCGCTGCCGCTGTATATGATCTCCAGCGGTGCCGTGGAGATCAGATCGCGGTACTGGGTATAGACCTTCAGCGCTTGCAGCTTGTCCACCGTCTCCTCGTCGCCCAGACGGGGCACGGCGTAGGCCTCTCCGTCGCACAACGCCCGCAGCAGACGGCTGTCCGCCCAATCCCGCTTATCGTTGATGAGAGACCGGATGGCCTCCAGCAGATTGGTCTTTTCGCTTTCAAAATACTCCGGCACAAACCGGCCGTGGTAGGTGACAGGGTCGCAGACCAGCTCGCCCAGCAGCGCCGCCGCCGGTTCCAGCAGCCGTTCGCCGCCGGGGGCATACCGATCGTCAATAAAGCTGGCCACAAAGCCCACGCACTGGTTTTCACCTTTTTTCCGCACTGTGTAGTCGATGGAGGCATCGTAGAGGTTGTCCATCTTTGCGGAGAGCGCTCCCATATCGGGACAGCTTACCGTACCCCGCCGCAGCACCGCCGCCAGCAATGCGTTGGCTCCCGCCGTCTCCCGCCGCAGGGGCGTGACGAACTGTGCGGAAAGCAGACTGGTTTTGAATTTTCTCGCCGGCAGATAGGTCAGGTGGACGCCCTCCGCCAGCCGGATGCGTGTCGCTTCCAAATCATCAACTCCTTATGGACCGCGCAGGCGGCCCGTTCAATGTCAATACAGAGTTTATTATATGTCAAATATATAAATAATTCAAACCTTTTTCTGTGGGCCTCTCCATCATTTTTGCCACTGTGCGCAAAAAGCGGAAAAACCGGCGGTCTCCCGCCAGTTTTTCCGCATAAAACGATTCTTTTTTATTCCAGCACCCGCAGGAGATTTTCCGATGCGATGGCCTGCCGCTCTGCCTCTGAAAAGCCGATCCGTTCCAGTTCAAAAAAGAAATTCTGAGCCTGACCGCAGTCCTCCATGCCCTCGCACCCCTCATAGCCGGGGCCGAAATACTCGCAGAAGTCAAAGCCGCAGGCAACGTGTTCCGGTCCCATGACCTCCGCCATGTGGGCGGCATGACGGGCCAGCATAGCCGCCGTCTGCTGCCGGGGCTCCTTATGTACAAAGTCGTGGGACACGTTGACCCCCACCACACCGCCGGTATCCCGGATGGCGCGAAGCTGCTCATCCGTCAGGTTCCGGCGAACATCGCACAAGGCCCGGCAGTTGGAGTGGGAGGCGATCACCGGCCCCTCCGCCAGATCCATAATATCCCAAAAGCTGCGGTCACTGGTGTGGGACACATCCGGCAGGATGTTCAGCCGCTGCATCCGGCGGACCGCCTCCCGGCCCAGCGCCGTCAGGCCCCTGTCCGGATCGCCGCCGGCGCCGCAGGCCAGCAGGTTTTCCTCGTTCCACGTCAGCATCCCCATTCGGACACCCCACTGCGCATACTGTTCCAGCCGCTCCAGCCGGTCGCCCACCGGTTCCATGCCCTCCACGCTCAAAAAGGCGAACAGCTTTCCCTCCGCTTGCGCTTTCCGGGCCTCCGCCGCCGTCCGTACAAGCGCCAGCCAGGGGCACTCTGCCAGCTCCTCCCGAGCGCAGGCCATCATCTCCTCCGTCCGCCGCCAGCCGTCCCAGTCCGGGTGAGCGGACCAGATGGAGTCCTGTTCCACCGTTGTCCAGATGGAAAGCCCCAGGCCGCCGATCTGCCCCGCCTGCAATCTCGGCAGGTGACGCCGTTCAAAGACACGGTCCTCCCCGGCCTGCCGCCACTTGGTCACATCATATAAAAGGTCCGCATGTCCGTCGAAAATCATCATCTGGTGTCTCCCCTTTCTTCCTTATACAGTATATCTGCCTGTTCATCCCGGTGCAACTGTAAATTTCCTTGAATTTTTCCGGGTTTTTCTCCATTTTCCCCTTGACTTTCCGGCAAAAATCCTGTAAACTGATTCCTGTTGTAAAGCGTCACAGCTTTACAGGAAAGGAGTTCAACATGAAAAATCAGACTTATCGGATGACGATGCTCTTTGATTTCTACGGCGAACTCCTGACTGACCGTCAGAAGGAGTTCTTTGATCTCTATTATAATGAGGACCTTTCCCTGTCCGAGATCGCCGAAAACGAAGGCATCTCCCGTCAGGGCGTCCGGGACGTGATCGTCCGGGCCGAGGCCGCCATGCAGGAGATTGAAGACAAGACCGGCCTAATCCGCCGCTTTGAGCAGTTCCGGGGTCATCTGGATGCCATCCGCAGCGCTGCTGAGGATATCCGCACCCTGAACTACCGGCAGTATGAGGACAGCCGCCTGACGGAACTGGCTGACAAGATCACGGCGGAGGTCTCCGCGCTGAAGGAGTAACCCATGGCATTTGAGGGACTGAGTGAAAAACTGAATGCGGCCTTTAAGCGTCTGCGGGGCAAAGGCCGACTGACGGAAAATGACGTCCGGGAAGCCATGCGGGAGGTCCGTCTGGCGCTGCTGGAGGCCGACGTGAGCTACAAGGTGGTCAAGGAATTCGTGGCCACCGTCACGGAGCGGTCTGTGGGCACTGACGTGCTGGACAGCCTGACTCCCGCTCAGCAGGTGGTAAAGATCGTCAACGAGGAACTGACGAACCTCATGGGCGGCGGCACCGCCAAGCTGGCTTTCGCCAACAATGGCCCCACGATCGTCATGATGGTGGGCCTTCAGGGTGCCGGTAAGACCACCACCACCGCCAAGCTGGCGGGCTATATGAAGAAGTTCCACAGTAAGCGGCCCCTGCTGGCCGCCTGCGACGTGTACCGCCCCGCCGCTATTGAGCAGTTGAAGGTAGTGGGCGGACAGCTGGGACTTCCGGTTTTTGAAGAAGGCCAGGGCGATCCCGTAAAAATTGCTGAAAACGCCCTACGCTATGCCAGAGATCACGGCAATGACCTGGTGTTCTTAGATACCGCCGGCCGGCTCCATGTGGACGAAGCCCTCATGGACGAGCTGAAGCGGATGAAGGCAGCCGTCCATCCCAACGAGATCCTGCTGGTGGTGGACGCCATGACAGGTCAGGACGCCGTCAACGCCGCCTCCGCCTTTGACGAGGCACTGGGCATCGACGGTGTGGTGCTCACCAAGCTGGACGGCGACGCCCGCGGCGGCGCAGCCCTCTCCATCAAGGCCGCAACCGGCAAGCCCATCAAGTTTGTGGGTACCGGCGAAAAGCTGGATATGATTGAGCCCTTCCATCCGGACCGCATGGCCAGCCGGATTCTGGGCATGGGCGATATGCTGTCCTTCATCGAAAAGGCACAGCAGACCTATGACGAAAAGCAGGCCAAAAAGCTGGAGGAAAAGCTGAAGAAAAACAGCTTTACCCTGTCGGACTATTTCGACCAGCTCCAGCAGATCCGGAATATGGGCGACCTCAGCCAGCTGGCAGGTATGATGCCCGGCAATCTCGGCAGTAAGCTTCAGGGTGCACAGATCGATGAAAAGGCCATCGCCCACACGGAGGCCATCATCCTCTCCATGACCCCGGAGGAACGAGAAAATCCTCAGATCTTAGGCGCCAGCCGGAAAAAACGGATCGCCGCCGGCTGCGGTCTGGATGTTGTGGATGTAAACCGGCTGCTGAAGCAATTTGAGGGAATGCAGCAGATCATCAAGCAGGTCACTGGCGGACGGAAGCCCGGCTTCGGGTTCGGCGGTCTGGGACACGGCCGCGGCCTGCGCAAGCGCAAAAAGAAATAAACCGTATATTAGATGTCATAACCCGGACATTTATTATAAAAACATCAATCTATTTATTACATTTTGGAGGTACTATCAATGGTTAAGATCAGACTGCGCCGCATGGGCGCCAAGAAGGCTCCTTTCTATCGTGTTGTTGTCGCTGACTCCCGTTTCCCCCGCGATGGCCGTTTCATCGAGGAGATCGGCACTTACAATCCCTGCGTGGCTCCCGCCGATATCAAGATCGACGCTGACCGCGCCAAGGAGTGGATCAAGTCCGGCGCTCAGCCCACTGACACCGTGAGAGCTCTGCTGAAAAAAGTGGACGTCCTCTAATCCGGAGGGCGGAGCATGAAGGACTTGCTGCTCTACATCGCCAGAAACCTGGTGGACGATCCTGACAGCGTCTCCGTGACGGAGGTTCAGGGTGACCAGGAACTGACGTTGGAGCTGCGCGTCGCCCCTGATGATATGGGGAAGGTGATCGGCCGTCAGGGCCGCATCGCCAAGGAGATCCGGACCGTGGTCCGGTCTTACGCCCAGCGCACCGGCGTTAAGGTTTCCGTCGATATTGTAGACTAAAAAAGCAGCTCACCTGCAATGCAGGTGAGCTGCTTTTTCCTTTTACGAACCGTTCAAATCGGCGTTCAGACACCCAGACCGGCATAGAACAGCCAGCACAGTACATATCCGGTCAGTACTGCCATCAGTGTGAAGGGCACGCCGATCCGCATGAACTGCCCCGCTGAGACTTCATAGCCCTCCCGGCGCAGGATACCGCAGGCGGCGATATTGGCACTGGCTCCCACGGGAGTCAGGTTGCCGCCCAGCGTCGCGCCTACCAGCAGTCCGAAGCACAGCACCGTCTGATCCACGCCCAAGGCAGTCGCCACGCCGCCTACCACCGGCAGCATGGTGGCCGTATAGGGGATGTTGTCCACAAAGGCGGAGATCAGCACCGAAGCCCAGACGATGATGGTATAGGTCAGGAACAGATTTCCGCCGCCCATTCCCGTGATGATATGGCTGAGATCATCGATGATCCCCGCCCGTTCAATGCCCCGGATCACCAAGAATAATCCTGCCAGCAGCGCTAAGGTCTCATAGTCGATGGCCTTCAGCACGTCCTTTGCCAGAGCTGTGCCGTACCTGCCGCACTCCGCCGCAAGCCCCGCCAAGAAGAATGTCATGCAGATCAGGCCGTTGGTGATCTCCGGCTTGTTGGGGATAAAGGACGCGGCGATCAGGGAAAGCACCGTTCCCAGCAGCAGCCAAGTAGGCAGATAGTCCGTCACCGGCGTCAGCGCCGCGCCGTACAGCTTGCCCTTTTCCTTCCGGAACAGAAACAGCATCACCGGCACCGTCATCAGCGCCCCGGCCTGCACAACCCAGAACAGACCCGGGCGGCCCCGGTAGGCAAAAAAGTCCATGAAATCCAGTCCCATGTGGCCGCCCAGCAGGATGGACGTGGTATCCCCCACCAGCGTGGCCGCGCCCTGCAAGTTGGAGCTGACGGCAATGGCCAGAATGGGCTGCACCGGGGAAATATTCAGCTTTTTGGAGATGGCAAGTCCCACCGGAGCCAGCATCAGCACCGTGGCTACATTATCCACAAAGGCGGATACCAGCCCCGCGAACAGTGCCAGCGCGATGATGAGCCATTTCACGCTGGGCAGCACCGCTACCAGCCGGTCCGACAGGCGGTTTGGCATATTGGACCTGATGAACAGGTCCACAGTCCCCATGGTGCCCGCCAGCATCATCAGCACGTTCCAGTCCACCGTTCCCGCAACGTCCCCCAACGGCACGATCCGCAGGAGCAGGAACAGCGCCGCCGCGGACAGGGCGGACACCGCCCGGTATTTGGGCAGCAAAAGCAGCAGGGCGTAAACCGCGATAAAGGTCAGGAGTGCGATGGTTTTCATAGGGTATCCTCCGTACAAATTCGATAGAACTCCAAATACGGCAAAAGCGGCACTTTCGCCGCGTCAGACAGCAAAAGTCCCGCTTCTTCCCACGCGGCCCAGGTTCTTCATCCGGGATGGCAAACCGCGCAGCACCCTGATGGCGCAAGCCGCTTCCTTTTACGCATGTCAGGATACCAGACTTTTCTCCGTCCGTCAAGCGAACGCTTCGATAGGATAAGATATGCGGGCCTGTCCCATTTCATTCCTGCGTCACCTCCGGAGCGGGAAGGCTTCCCCCTCAGCTTCGGCCAACGGGAAAACGGGGACACTGTCCCGGCTTTCCCTGTCCGGTCCCTTACTGCCGCCGGGCCGTCCGGTACTCGTCACTGGGGCGGTAAAAGGGGGCAGCTGTCATTGGCAGAACGGAGGAACCGCTCCATCTCGTCCTCATCCAGATCCGCCTCGCAGTAATTGGTATCCGCTTCCGGATCGTACTCATAATAAACGCAGTCCTCACAATTCGTCATAGCGTGCTCCTCACCTGGTAGGAATGATCTCGATCCAGTAACCGTCGGGATCAGAGATAAAGTAAATACCCATGGCCGGGTTCTCGTAGCAGATGCAGCCCAGCTTTTCGTGGAGAGCGTGGGCCTTCTCCATATCCTCCACCGCCAGAGCCAAGTGGAATTCGCACTCGCCCAGATCGTATTTCTGGGGATGATCCCGGAGCCAGGTCAGCTCCAGCTGAAACTCCGTTTTCCCGTCCCCCAGAAACGTGAGGACAAAGCTGCCGTCCGCCGCTTCCTTTCTGCGGACCGGCTCCAGCCCCAGCGCGTCATGATAAAAAGCGATAGACCGCTCCAGATCCGTCACATTAAAATTAAAATGGTTAAAAGCAAACATAGGTTCCCTCCTGTTCTGATCTGTCTGCATTATACCGCGTTCCGGGTCTGTCCGCAAGCGGTTCTCTCCCTTTATATTTTCCGCCGCGGCCATTTGTCTTTCCCACAAAATCTCAGAGGAAACAGCCTTCACGCCGGAATTTTGTATAAAACGCCCTCAGTTTTTATGCCTTCCCCCTCATCTTTATCCATTTTCACATGCGCTTTCCTGTTGACAATTTGATTCCGCAGGATTACAATAAGCCCATAATTCAGGCAGAAAGGAGCGATTCAGATGATGTTCAATCGTTTTTACAACATGGAAATGATGAATACTTCTGCGTCCGCTCCCAGTGCGAACGCTGACTCTTCCTGCGCACATACCGCTTGCACTTCTCATACTGCCAATACTGCTATGATCGCTATTATGGACGCCATTATTATGGCGTCCATTATTATTTTTGGCCTGATTATGATTCTGGACCTGCGCGCCATCGCCATGATCGCGATTATTATTGCGATTCTGGTACTGGTAGTAGGCTTGGTCATTCAGAAAGTAAATGTGCCCTGGTGTTGTGAGTTAGCGATTTAACTGTTTGATACAGTAAAGCGGCTCCGCCAGTGGCGGGGCCGCTTTTTTGTATGACTTCCCCCGTATTCCGCACGGCCGGCGGAGCGGAGAAAGCCCCATATAAATCTGATTTCGTTTTGATGAAAAGGAGATCCAATATGAAAAAGAAATTGTTAGCCTTTGTTATGGCCGCGACTATGGTGTTCAGCCTGGCCGCCTGCGGTTCCAGCAGCTCCAATGATTCCAGCAGCTCCAGCGATTCCAGCGATTCTGATTCCGCCCAGTCCGGCGACGAGGTCCAGACCTTCAAGCTGGGCTCCATCGGCCCCCTGACCGGTGACGCCGCCATCTACGGCCAGGCCGTGGTCAACGGTGCCCAGCTGGCCGTCGATGAGATCAACGCCAGCGACTCCAAGATCAAGTTTGAGTTCAAGGGCGAGGATGATGAGGCCGACGGCGAAAAGTCCACCAACGCCTACAACAAGCTGATGGACTGGGGCATGCAGGTTCTGGTCGGCCCCACCACCACCGGCGCTTCCATGGCTGTGGCTGATGTCTGCAACAGCGAGCGCACCTTCATGATCACGCCCTCCGCTTCCGCTGTGGACGTGACCGCCGGCAAGGACAACGTGTTCCAGGTCTGCTTCACCGACCCCAACCAGGGCATTTCCTCCGCTGACTACATCGCCGAGAATATGCCGGACGCCAAGATCGCCGTGCTGTACCGCAACGATGACGCTTACTCTCAGGGCATCCACGATACCTTCGTGAAGGAAGCCACCGAAAAGGGTATGAGCGTTGTCTATAAGGGCACCTTCACCAACGATACCGCCACCGACTTCTCCGTGCAGCTGGCCGGTGCCCAGACTGCCGGCGCCGACCTGGTGTTCATGCCCATCTACTATCAGCCCGCTTCCATCATCCTGGCTCAGGCCAAGGCCATGGGCTACGCTCCCACCTTCTTCGGCGTGGACGGCATGGACGGCATCCTGACCATGGAAGGCTTCGATCCCTCTCTGGCTGAGGGTCTGATGCTCCTGACCCCCTTCTCTGCTACCGTTCCCGAAACCAAGTCCTTCGTAGATGCCTATGTTGCCGCCAACGGCGTGCAGCCCAACCAGTTCGCCGCTGACGCTTATGACGGTGTCTACATTGTCAAGGAAGCTCTGGAAAAGGCCGGCTGCACCGCTGATATGAGCAGCGCCGATATCTGCGAGGCTCTGGTGGCTCAGATGACCCAGATCTCCTACTCCGGCCTCACCGGCAAGGACATGACCTGGAACGCTGAGGGTCAGGTCTCCAAGGCTCCTACCGCTTATGTCATCAAGGGCGGCGAGTACGTTCTGCCCGAGGCTTAATGTCTCACACCTGAACGCTGACCGCAAGGACCGGCAGCCGGGGCCTTCCCCGGCTGCCCCCTGCGGCGTTCAGGTCCCTGTCCTCTTCCGCTGTTTCCATGGCGGAAATCTGGGCAGAGGCGCTCCCTCCGCCCGCATTTCTGTCATGGAAGGCTCCACTCCATATCCTATAAAGAGAAAAGAGGTATTGCCCCATGGAATTTCTGTCCTATTTGATCAGCGGCATCAGCCTGGGCAGCATTTACGCTATCATCGCTCTGGGCTACACCATGGTGTACGGCATCGCCAAGATGCTGAACTTCGCCCACGGCGACATCATTATGATCGGCGGCTATGTTTCCTTCTGCTCCATGTACTATTTAAATCTCCCTCCCATCGTGGCCACCTTGCTGGCAGTGATCGCCTGCACCGTCCTCGGCATCGTGATCGAGCGGCTGGCCTATGCGCCTCTGCGCTCCGCCCCCTCTCTGGCGGTGCTGATCACCGCCATCGGCGTCAGCTATTTCCTCCAGAACTCCGCTCTGCTGATCTGGAAGGCCGCCGCCAAGACCTATCCTCCCGTAGTCGCAGGCGCTGTGCAGCTTTTCAACGGCCAGCTCACCATTTCCTACATCTCTCTGCTGACCATCGCCGCCTGCATCGTCATCATGCTGGCGCTGACCACCTTCGTCAGCAAGTCCAAGATGGGCAAGGCCATGCGGGCCTGCTCTGAGGATAAGGGCGCGGCCCAGCTCATGGGCATCAATGTCAACTCTACCATTTCTGCCACCTTTGCCATCGGCTCCGCTCTGGCAGCCATTGCCGGTGTGCTGCTGTGCTCCTTCAACACCTCTCTGATGCCCACCACCGGCTCCATGCCCGGTATCAAAGCCTTCACCGCCGCCGTGTTCGGCGGTATCGGCTCTATCCCCGGCGCTATGCTGGGCGGCATCCTGCTGGGCATTATCGAGATCTTCGGCAAGAGCTACATTTCCACGGAACTGGGCGACGCCATTGTGTTCGCCATTCTGATCGTGATTTTGCTGGTGAAGCCCGCCGGACTTCTGGGCAAGAAGATCCGTGAAAAGGTGTAAGGGGGCGGACGAGATGAAAAAGAAGCGGAACAGTACCTTTGTCAATAATCTGATCACTTATCTGATCGTGATCGTCGCCTTTGTCGCCGTGACCCTACTGCAGAATGCGGGCATGATCAGCCGTTCCCTGAAGGGACAGCTGGTGCCCATCTGCGTGTACATCGTGATGGCGGTCTCCCTGAATCTGGTGGTTGGTATTTCCGGCGAACTGAGCTTGGGTCACGCGGGCTTTATGTCCGTGGGCGCGTTCGCGGGCGCTATCTTCTGCATGGCGACGCAGGACGGCATTGCTGACCCTACGGTGCGGCTGATTCTGGGAATGCTGGTAGGCGGCGTGTTCGCCGGTATCATGGGCGTGATCGTAGGCGTGCCCGTGCTGCGGCTGCAGGGCGACTATCTGGCCATCGTGACGCTGGCATTCGGTGAGATCATCCGCAACGTGCTGAACTGCGTGTATGTTTCTAACGATGCAGGGCAGCTGTACTTCGGTTTCAACAATCCCTCTCTGCCCGGCAAGCTGATCGTGAATGGCCCTCAGGGCGCGCAGGGACTTACCCGCATTTCGACGTTTACCATGGGCTTCTGCCTCATCATGTTCACCCTGATCGTGGTGCTGAACCTGATCAACAGCCGCTCCGGCCGGGCCATGATGGCCCTGCGGGACAACCGCATTGCCGCGGAAAGCGTGGGCATCAGCGTGACCAAATACAAGCTGATGGCCTTTGTGACCTCCGCTGTGCTGGCGGGTATGGCGGGCACCCTGTTCGGCATGAACTTCTCCACCTTCACCGCCAGCAAGTTCAAATTCGACACCTCCATTCTGGTACTGGTGTTCGTGGTGCTGGGCGGCATCGGCAATATCCGCGGCTCCGTGATCGCCGCGGCGCTGCTGACCATTCTGCCGGAACTGCTGCGTTCCTTCAACGACTACCGTATGCTGGTGTACGCTATCGTGCTGATCGTGGTCATGCTGGTGACCAACGGCGAACGCTCCAAGCAGTGGCTTGCCATGGTCAAAGCCCGTCTGAGCCGGGAAGAGAAAGGAGAGGCCGAGCAATGACTGAAAGAGAACGCACTACCATGGTTCCTTTCCCCAGCGACGCGATCATTCCCGAGCGCGATCTGGGCACCCGTCCTGTGTTGGACGCCCGGCATCTGGGCGTGGAATTCGGCGGCCTGAAAGCCGTAGACGACTTCAACATGATCATCGGCCGTACGGAGATCGCCGGCCTGATCGGCCCCAACGGCGCCGGCAAGACCACGATCTTCAACCTGCTCACCAAGGTGTATCAGCCCACCACCGGCACCATCCTGATCGACGGCAAAGACACCGCGGGCATGAACACCATTCAGGTCAACAAGGCGGGCATTGCCCGTACCTTCCAGAATATCCGCCTGTTCAACAAAATGAGCGTGGAGGATAACGTGAAGATCGGTCTTCATAATCGGATGCGCTACGGCATGGGTACGGGCATTCTGCGTCTGCCCAATTATTGGAAAAAAGAAAAGCTGATGCACGAAAAGGCGCTGGAACTGCTGTCCATCTTCGATATGCAGGATCTGGCGGACACCACGGCGGGTTCGCTGCCTTACGGCGCGCAGCGGCGGCTGGAGATCGTCCGCGCACTGGCTACCTCGCCCAAGTTGCTGCTGCTGGACGAGCCTGCGGCGGGCATGAACCCCTCTGAAACGGTGGAGTTGATGGAGAACATCCTGAAAATTCGCGACACCTTCCAGATCGCGATCATGTTGATCGAGCATGACATGAAGCTGGTCATGGGCATCTGTGAGGGTATCGCGGTGCTGAACTATGGTTCCATCATCGCCAAGGGCACGCCGGAGCAGATCCAGTCCGACCCGGCGGTCATCGAGGCCTATCTGGGCAAGAAGAAGGAGGGCGGGGTATGAGCAACACTCTGCTGAAGGTGGATAATCTCCACGTTTATTATGGCAGCATCCACGCCATCAAGGGGGTCTCCTTCGAGGTGAACGAAGGGGAGATCGTGACCCTGATCGGTGCCAATGGCGCGGGCAAATCCACCACGCTGAACACCATTGCCGGATTGCTGAAGCCCCACAGCGGCAGCATCATGCTGCACGATCAGAATATCGTGGGGGTGCCCGCTGATAAGATCGTCTCCAAGGGGATGGCGCTCTGCCCGGAAGGACGGCGCATTTTCCTGCAGATGACAGTGCTGGAAAATCTGGAGATGGGCGGCTATACCCGTCCCAATTCCGAACTGGAAGAATCCATTGAAAATGTGTACAATCACTTTCCACGGCTGAAGGAACGCTACAAGCAGGTGGCGGGCACCCTGTCCGGCGGCGAACAGCAGATGCTGGCCATGGGCCGCGCGCTGATGAGCAAGCCCAAGCTGATGATGATGGACGAGCCTTCGATGGGTCTGGCTCCTATTCTGGTGGAGCAGATCTTCGATATCATCCGGGAACTGAAACAGGCCGGAACCACCATTCTGCTGGTGGAACAAAACGCGCAGATGGCGCTTTCCATTGCCGACCGCGCCTACGTGCTGGAAACCGGCAAGATCGTCAACGAAGGCTCTGCTTCCGATCTGCTGCACGACGACAGCGTTCGTCGGGCTTATCTGGGAAACTGAAGCAGAAATCAAAACCACGGACGTGCGATGCGGCGTTCGTGGTTTTTTATATATGGAAGAAAGGGAAAACAGGAAAAAACGGAATGGTTGAATAGGAGAATGGATACACACGGAAACGTGTTCATATGGAACTTTGGTAAGGCGGGAAAATGCGGACTTTGAGGGGGATGAAGAATGAAAAATTTTATCAGAAAATTTGAAAAAAGACTTGCAATCGACGGAGGTTTGAGGTATACTACTGAAGCTGTCTGTTTAGGGATGAAGCGGTAAGTTGCCGCCATGGCCATGGCGGGTAATTATCGTGGACCAGCTCGTTCAATCGGGCGACGGACTTGAGACACTGCGGAGGCGGTGCAACGGCAGCCTGAAAGGGCGCTGCTGAGAAGGGGCTAAAACCCCGGAACGGCTTGCGCCCAAGTAAAAGCGGCCGATGGACACACCCGGCGCGGTGTACTTGAGACGAATATCAAGGAGGAACGAAAATGGCCAACCAGAAAATCCGTATCAAGCTGAAGGCTTACGAGCACAACCTGATCGATCAGTCCTCCGAGCGGATCGTGGAAACCGCGAAGCGGACGGGCGCGAAGGTATCGGGACCCATTCCACTGCCGACGGAGAAGGAGATCGTCACTATCCTGCGTGCCCCCCACAAGTACAAGGATAGCCGCGAGCAGTTCGAA
>OLGA01001289.1_pt1 | contig 19997 bp, 14 predicted proteins | sample 1604881 | NCBI WGS metagenome assembly OLGA01 (sample SAMEA3888896, study PRJEB22519) | human gut metagenome | biome: human gut; feature: human-associated habitat; material: faeces | place: Denmark | collected 2009 | reverse complement strand
TCGGGGACAAAGCCCGCGCCGATGCCCTGGATCTTGTGAGGCCCTGCCACGCCTGTGGACAGAACCGCCGATGTCTTGGGCTCCACGGCCACGACCTTCACGTTCGGATTCTTGGATTTCAGGAATTTTCCCGTGCCGGTAATGGTACCGCCGGTGCCGACGCCTGCGACGAAAATATCGACCTTGCCGTCAGTGTCGGCCCAGATCTCGGGGCCGGTCGTCTCAAAATGCGCCTTGGGGTTCGCGGGGTTCACAAACTGGCCGGGGACAAAGCTGTTCGGAATTTCCTTTGCAAGCTCGTCTGCCTTCGCGATCGCGCCCTTCATGCCCTTTGCGCCCTCGGTAAGCACCAGCTCCGCGCCGTAGGCCTTCATCAGCTGGCGGCGCTCGACGGACATGGTCTCGGGCATGACGATAATAATGCGGTATCCGCGCGCGGCAGCGACGGAGGCAAGACCGATGCCCGTGTTGCCGGAGGTCGGCTCAATGATGACCGAGCCCTTCTTCAGAAGACCCTTCTGCTCTGCGTCGTCAATCATCGCCTTGGCGATGCGGTCTTTGACCGAGCCCGCGGGATTGAGGTATTCAAGCTTGGCGAGGATGGCGGCCTTGAGACCATAGGCCTCTTCCAGATGTGTGAGCTCCAGCAGAGGGGTGTTGCCAATGAGCTGATCGGCGGAAGTATAAATGTTCGACATATCAAAAATCTCCTTTAAGACAAATATTCAAATTTCAGATTGTTTTTTTCGGAACCTTCGTTTCCAGCCAGCGGCGACATCGCGCGTACTGGGCGGCGGGGAAAAGAAGCTTTGTCATGCAGCATCCCGGCCTTCTGGTATTTATACCACCTACTTGGTAGGTTGGTATAGTTATAGCACGGCGCGCGCCATCTGTCAAGCAAATTCTGAAATTTTTTCCTGCCTTCTATTTGGGGGCCTGGCCGCCGGGCGCAAAAAAGTACCCGCCTTGCGAGAAATATCGCAGAGCGGGCGCTTGCATTTTTGCACAATGTATCAAAAAAGTTCGTAGGGGCGGACGCCTCTGTCCGCCCGCAGAAAATCCGGTTTTTTCGAAAATCTACGGAGAATTCGTAACTTCCAAAAGGCGGAAAGCCGCGTCCGCCCCTACGGTTCTTTTGAAGTTTTCCGGGAGGTTCGTAGGGGTCGATGCCTGCATCGACCCGGCAGAATGCACCTGTTTTTTCGAAAAGCTCCGGCGAATTCGTTGGTGCCCAGTGGGGCGATGTGGGCATCGCCCCCTACGCAAATTTGGGGGATTTTCGTGTATCCCGTAGGTAAGCCTAAAAATCAGCCGGCAGGCTCCGGGGTTAAGCGTTCTGCAAGTGTCCTCATGCTCTTTGCGAACGCGTCGGGATCGAGGCCTGCGTATTGCACGACGGCGCAGCGTTCTGCATCTACGGGGGCTTCGCGCAGGTAAAACTCCGACAGAAGCGGCGCGGACAGTCCCACCTCCCGGAGCTTTTCCGCAAGAACCGCTCCACGCTCTTTCGTGTGGAACGCCAGCAGGAAATGAAGTCCCGCGACGGCCTGCTTTGCCTCGCAGAGCACAGCCAGCTCCGGCTGCGAGAGAATGTCCAAAAGTGCCTGGAGTCTTGCCTTATAGTGCTTTCTCATCCGCGAGACGTGCCGCTCAAAGTAGCCGCCGTCTAAAAACCTTGTCAGCGTCAGCTGCTCAAAAGACGGCACGGCGCAGCTGTAAAAGCCCATCGTCTCCTGCCAGATGGGAAGCAGCGCCTGCGGCAGAATCATGTAGCTGATACGAAGCGCAGGCGCGATGGTTTTGGAAAACGTGTTGAGGTAGATGACCTGGCCCCTTGTGTCCAGACTCTGGAGCGTCGGCACAGGCCTCCCCGAGAAGCGGAACTCCGAGTCGTAGTCGTCCTCAATCAAAAACCGGCCCTCCGCGCGCTCCATCCACGCGAGAAGCTCCTGCCGCCGCGTGATCGGCATGACCGTTCCCGTCGGGTATTGGTGAGAGGGCGAGAGGTGCACAATCTGCGCGCCGCTTTCCTCTAATTCTTCCACGCGCACGCCGCTTTCGTCCATCGACACCGGCACAACCTCCGCGCCGCTTTTTTTGTAGACCTGCGCAAGCGTCCGGTGGCACGGGTCCTCGATCGCAAAGCGGCGGCTTCTGCCCAAAAACTGCACGAGAAGCGCGTAAAAATACTCCGTGCCCGCGCCGATGACGATCTGCTCCGGCTGGACCACAAGCCCCCGCTGCCGCGCAAGCTCGCCCGCAATCGCCTGCCGCAGGGGAGAAAGGCCGCCGTTTGGGACCGGCTGGAGGAGATACTGACCCTCATCCAGAATGACGCTTCGCATCAGCTTTGCCCACACGGAAAACGGAAACAGCTCCGCCGCGGCGCTCTGCGCGATTTCCGGCTCCTGCGCCTTTTCCGGCAAACTTGCGGGACGGACAGGCGGCTGCGCCAGAAGCGGCATATGCGCCACAAAATAGCCCGAGCGCTCGCGCGATGTAAGGTACCCTTCATCCAGCAGCTGCGCGTAGGCCGTCTCAACGGTGATTTTGCTGAGGCTTAAGTGCTCGGCCAGCGCCCGCTTCGAGGGAAGCTTCTCCCCGCCGGGGAGCCGGCCGGATAAAATGTCCGCGCGGATGGCTTCGTAGAGCTGGGCGTAGAGCGGGGTCTTGCTGCGCGGGGAAAGCTCGTAGGTTCGGATCATGGCGGCCTCCGATCTGGCCTTGTAAACCAGAATTATTTTGGCAATTTCTAAAATGCCAGTCTATGCTATAATAGCTGAACGCAAAGAAAAAGTCAACGGAGGAGTTCCTAACATGAAAGAGAGAAAGTTTTCAACCTATCAGATCGTATTTGTCGCGGTCATGGCGGCGCTCGTCTGCGTCGTGACGTTCTTCCGCTTCCCGCTTCTGGGCTCGAAGGTGCACTTCGCAAACGCCATGTGCCTGCTCTCCGGCATGCTCTTTGGCCCGATGCTGGGCGGTCTTGCGGCAGGTCTCGGCTCGATGCTCTATGACGCGCTGTTTGGCGGGTACGATTTTATCAACTGCCTCGTTACGTTTGTGTCCAAATTCCTGATGGCTGCGATCTGCGCCTGGATCGCCTTCGGCGGCAAGGAAGAGGACAAGGGCAAGCATGTGCGGCTCGTGGTCGGCAGTGTCGTCGGCGCGTTCAGCTATGTTGCGCTCTACATGCTCAAGACGTATATCTTCCAGCGCTTTGTCCATGGGTATCCCCTCGACGCGGTCGTCGTTACGATGGGTGGCAAGCTTCCGGCTTCCCTCATTAACGCTGTCTTCGCCATGATTGTCGCGCCGATCCTCTACGCGGCTATCGCCCCGGCGCTCAGACGCAAGGGCATGCTCGAAAAGCTGCGCAAGTAATCAATCGATACAGAAAAGCGGCAGACCCACTCGGGTCTGCCGCTTGTGCGTTATTCGGTTCGGTCACACCGGATCGCGAGCCTCGACTGGCCGCCAACGGTACAGGTGAAAAGCGTCAGGGCCCAGTCTCCGCTTGTCATATCGGAAATCGCGTAGGGAGAAAGCGTCTCGAGGGACGAGACCGCGTAGGAAAACACGTTGCCGTCCATGTCCGTGAACGTGACCGTGTCGCCCGGCTGGAGCTGGGGAAGGGATGCAAAATGGCTGCGGTAATTGTGCCCGGCGATGACCAGATTGTCAAGATACGCGGAGCCGGAATACCGGCAGGGAGCGATTTGCAGCGCGTCATAGCTCCATTCGCTGATGATGGGAAGCGACAGCTCCAGCGCGGGAATGTCCAGAACGCCGATATAGTTCCGCCCATCAATGGTTTCTTCCGGCATGGCCATCTCCGGGTTCAGCACATAATCCGGAACGAACGCTTCTTCTAAAGCTTCGCCGGAGCTAAGCGGCGGAAGCTCCGATTGCCGGGAAGAAAGTGTGGGAGTCAGGCGCCCCAGAACAACGTCCACCGACATGCTCGCCATCGCGTCGCGCCAGAGATTGTAGGCCGTGAGAAGAAGCGCCGCGAGAAGCAGCAGCAGGCCCAGTGCAGTGCAAAGCTTTCCCCGCTTACTCATGGCCGTTTTTCCTCTTCGAAAGCGCGCCGAAAACCAGAAACAGCAGACCCGCCGCCGTGAGCACCGGAACCGGCCACCAGAGAAGTCCCGTCTGCGGCAGCTTCTGCCGGTCGAGCGTATTCGTCAGGATGAGGGTACTCCCCGACTGCTGCACGCTCGCCGTATAGCCCGGAACGGGGCGTTCTGTTACCGTCCAGACGATTTCCGAGCCGTCCGGATTGTACCGGGGAAGATCGCTCCACGTGCGCTGCCAGCCGTCCGTGCGGGTGAGCGTCTTTGTGTCATAGACCGCGCCGTCTTTTAAAAGCGTGACGGTGATCGAGTCCGGGCGCTTTTGCTCGTAGCCTGCGTCGTTCCAGCGCTTGAGCACGGTGCGCGTCACGGTATCGCCATCCGGATTTTCCGGGCGATAGGTGTTGGTCACGAGGAAGGTCACGCCGTCGCGCGTGATGCGGACGGTATAATTTTTGGGAACACGCTCGGTAACGCGCCACTCGATTTTCGAGCCGTCGGCGTTATATTCGGGAAGGCCGCGCCACGTATGGCGCCAGTTGTTCTTTTCGTTCAGCGTCACGGTATCATAGAGCTTGCCGTCCCTCAAGAGCTCGATGACGACCTCGCTTGGCCGCAGCTCCTGCACATCGTCCTGCCAGAGCTTGATGACCCGGCGGTCGACGGTATCCTCGGAAGGGGAGGGGGGATTTTCCGTCCGCGTATGCTTGGGGCTGGCCGTGACGTCGTAGACCCATGCGTCGTTCTCTAAATTTGGAAGCGAGACAAGGAACGGCTCGGTCGTGTACGTGTATCCGCCCGCTGTGTGCTTTTTTCCGACGGCCAGATACAGACCCGGCGCGAGACGATTGGTTTTGTTCGGGAAGGCCAGCGTGCCCTGCGCGTCTGTTTTTCCGGAATCAAGCGGCGCAAGTTCATCTCTGGCTGCGTAGGCGGCGAGCGTCTCGGCCAGCGCGGTCCATTCGGCGGCAGTGAGATTTTCAAGCGTCACGGGGTAGGCGGCAAAATCGCCCGCGAGGGTAAAATTCGCGTACGCGTCAACGCTTGCGACATAGTAGAGCTCAAACGGGACGGACGCAACGGGCTTTCCGTCGTGGCGGTACTCAATCGTGAGGCGCATGTCGCGGCTCGTATCGATCGCGCCCGCAGCAGCCGCCCGAACGGGAAACAGCGCAAGCAGGCAAAGAATGCAAAGAGCCGAAGCGCAGACGCGTCTTGTCCAGTTTCGCATGGTGGTTCCTCCAATAAGGTTTGGAAATATGTCATAAAGGTTTGTAGGGGCGGACGACCCTGTCCGCCTATGAGAAGTTACGAATTCGCCGGAAATTACCGTATAATCGGATGATTTTGTGGGCGGACAGAGGCGTCCGCCCCTACGGATTTTTCGAAATCTTCCCGTCTGTGCGTAGGGGTCGATTGAGCACATCGACCCAAGGGAAGTTACGAATTCGCATTGGATTTTCGTAAAAACGGTTCGTATTGCCGGGGCGATGTGGGCATCGCCTCCTACGAAGAAGGTCGTTCGTTTACGTATCGTCCCGGTTCTTTTTCTTGGGAGCGACCGCGAGCAGCAGCAACAGCGCCAGCAGCAGCGGGATGGCGGCGATGGGAGCGACGAGCAGGGGATCGATGCGGATGGCGTCGGCAGTCAGGCGCACGGCCTCGGACTGATTATCGACGCGGTGCCCGCGCACGAGCATGCGGTGGGAATTGACGCCGTAGGGCGTGCAGGTGACGAGCGTGCAGAGGTCCTTACCTTCCTCCGCGGCCAGGGCCTGAAGCTCGCTGGGCAGGACAATGAGAATGCGGTCGACCTCGTAGGTGAGCACCTCGTCGAGCGTGCGGATGACGAACAAATCGCCCTCGGTGAGCTGGTCCAGATTTGTAAAGAGCTTGGCGCTGGGAAGGCCCCGGTGGCCGGAGAGGACGCAGTGGGTGCTCTCGCCGCCGACGGGAAGCGAGCTCCACTCCAGGTGTCCCACAGCGACCTGAAGCACGTCGTCGCTCGTGCCGTGGTAGATGGGGAGCGAGACCTTGATCGTCGGAATCTCGATATAGCCCATCACGCCGGAGCCGTCGATGTCGAGCTGGCTGTTATAGTCCTCGCGCTCTTCATCGGTCAGAGCGAAGAGGGTTCCGCGCAGAAACAGATCGCGGTTATACTGCCCCGCGCGTTGCAGCAGTTCGTCGTATTTGCCCTCGTCCATGCTTTTCACGGCCTGGTCATATGACGCGACGGCCTGTGAGGCATGCAGCGAGTTCCAGTAGTCGCTTACGGTGGGGTAGAGCAGCAGGGACAGTCCCGCAACCAGCGCAAGAATCAGAAATATATTGATCAGCTTGTTTTTCATTGCGGGATTCTCCTCGCTGCCGGAAAGGGACGAAAGAAATAATCCTCCGTCCCTTTCCGGTAGATATCAAGTTACTTAGTTGTCGGCCTTGCCCATGCGCTTTTTGGTCACGAGCAGAACGCCCGCGCCAACGACGAGCAGCGCGCCGATGACATAGAACAGCGTTGTGCCGATGCCGCCGGTCTCCGGAAGCGTTGCGCCAGAGTTGTTGGCGATCTCAAACTGCATGCCGGTAAGTTTAATCGCGCTGTCATTCAAGGTGATCCACGCAGGATCGCCAGCCACAAAGTCATTCGTTGCGGAAGAGTGGAAGGTGAACTTGACGGGCTCGGAAAGCAGATTGTAGCCGTCGGGTGCCTTTGTTTCATAGAGGTAGTACGCATGCTCGCCAAAACCGGCGAGGACTTTACTGCCCAACTCGACAACATAGGTGATGTTGTTTCCAGCGTCAACCTGCTCGGCAGTGGCAATATCATACGCAGCAGTTGACGTCTGCTGATCCCCGGGGGCGAAAAGCGGGATCAGATCAGTCGTAACGGTGGGAACGCCGTTTTCATCGCACTTCATATCGCTGACCTTGAGATTCGGGTTGCGGGAGAGGACGAACTTTGCACCTTCCAAAGTTTTTGTGTTGTCTTTGCCGTCGACCTTGCTGATGATGGCCGGGAACGTCCAGGCGTTGACCTTGCTTTCGGGGGTTTTGCCGGTGCCTTCGCCGTTGGGATTGTTGCTGTATTCAAGCTGCGCTGTGTTTGTATTGGCATATCTCCCAATCTGGTAGACGTCGGCCTTCTCGTTCAGAACAGCTGCGTAGTTGATATACAGCTTATCGCCCGGTTGGAGTTTGCCATCCGCAATGGCCTTGCTGATGTTGATGGTGAGGTCAAAATGGGAAGTCTCACCGGTATCGCTGTGGGGGTTAAGCACAATCGTGTAATACTCGCCCGCGAGCGTATCTGCCGGATTGTTGTCGATTACGATGGACACGGAAGCTGCGTCAGCAGTAACCTTGGAGGTGAAGCCCACAGTCATGGTATCATGGACGATGTAGGTGTAGCCGTCCGGATAGCGGGAAACATCCGGAACCGAAGTGATGATGCGGAAATTGACAGTGTCGCCAAGCTGGAAGGCAACGTTGCCGGTGGTGCTCCACTCGCCGGTGTTGTTGTTCTGAATCTGCTTTTCCAGCGTAGGCTTTTCGCCCTTGGGCGTGGCAGTCACATTGGCCACAACCTTCATCAGATAGGCGGTATAGAAGTCATTTGCACCGGTCAGAGTGTTATCCTTGTCCTTGACGAGGTAGTAGCCTGCCGACAGACCGGAGATCACATAGTTGCCGGAAGGGTCCTTCGCGTCGCAATCGGTGTGGACATCCGAGAGGAAGGGGGCAATTTTTTTGGCAAAGGCCTGTGCGTCCGCGACGGTGAGCAGCTTTTCTGCTGTCGCAGCGGCAGATTCGGGGAAAGCCTCTGCAAAGCCCTCTGCGTTGGTGTTAACGCCGGTGCCCCAGACGATGTTGGAGAGAATTTTGGAGGTGTTTCCGCCTTCGTTGGTTTCCGGAGCGTGAAGGTCGCCCTTGAAAATCTGATAGGCCTCAAAGGTGTGGTCGGCGACGGTTCCGCTGCCATCGACAGTGATGCTGTAGGTCGTGTCCGCGGCCAGCGCTGTGACGCTCAGGGAGAACACGATCGTCAAAACCAACAAAAGTGAAAGTAGTTTGCTTGCCTTATTCATATGCTTTTCCTTTCTTAACACGTTTTTAACGTTCTTAACATCCATATAACTTTTTCACAAAAAAAGAATACCATATTCCGACACGTTTTTCAAGAGATAGTTAAAAAATAATTAAGGGAAAAAAGTTCGGGGGGGGGTTGAAATCATTCTATAAATGTATATAATATAGAAAGAAATATCTGAAAATGTCGGTTTTGTAAGGCAAATTTTCCCATGAACCATGGAGCTCGGCCTATGAATGATTTTCTTTCACACGATGTTAAGAAATTCCAAAAACGTCGCGCCCGCCGCCGTGTTTGGCGTAGCGTGCTGACGGTTCTTGCATCCGTCGTTGTCTTCGCGACAACATACGCGCTCATCTTGCCGGCGATTACAATGACTGCCGCACACGCACACGATGAGAGCTGCTACACACAGGTCACAACAACTGAAAAGGAAATTCTTGCCTGCCCCGTGTCAGCGGAGAGCGGGCTTGTTGTCGTGCACCGGCACGATTCGCGCTGCTATGACGAAGACGGCATGCTTGCATGTCCTTTGCCGGAGCTTGCGGCGCATGTACATACCGAGGCCTGCTACGACTACCCCGAAGCGCATGTCCACACAGATGCGTGCTATTCGGAGGAAAGAGGCGAGCTGATCTGCGGTTTGGAAGAAGGAGAGGAGCATACCCACACGGACGATTGCTACGCGTGGGAGACGGTTTTGTCCTGCGGCCAGACGGAGGAGGAGCCTGCCGAGCCTGTGCTCGTCTGCGGCAAAAAAGAGATCGTTCTGCACCGGCACGACGAGGATTGCTACGCCGCGGACGGAACGCTTACCTGCGCGCTTCCGGAAGTGATCGAACACCAGCACACGGGAAAATGTTTCAAGACCGTTCAGGTCCCTGTGGACACGCAGGCGCTCACCTGCACGAATACGGACCCTGACCATGTGCACACCGCGCTGTGCTACGGCACGTGGGTTTTGACCTGCGATCAGGGAACCGACGACACGACCCCGGACACACCTGCGGACAAGGAACCGGGCACGGAAGGGTCTGCGGACAAGGAACCGGGCACGGAAGGGCCTGCGGACAAGGAACCGGGCACGGAAGGGCCTGCGGACGAAGAACCGGGTGCGGACGAAACGCCTGCGCCCGACGCGGACCGATCCGAGCTGAACGGCGGGACGTCGGATGGGACGGAGCCTGCGCCGGAGGACGGGATGGACGTTACGACGCAAGACGAACGCTCCACTGCAACAGTCGCCCTGAAATATTACGTTTATCTCGACGGCTCGCTGGATCCTGTTTTGGAGGAGTCCAGAACGCTCGAGCGGGAGAACGGACGCTATTACATCACGGCGCAGCAGCTGGAGACCGTGTACGGCGATTTTGGTTTCGAGGCGGACAGCTATCAAGGAGAACGCTTCTTCCCGCATACTGATCTGCACGACACATCGCTTATCTGGGCGGACGCGCCGGCGTATCCGGTCGAAAACGCGGACGGAACGCAGGAATGGCGCATTCCGCTCAGCCGCACCACAACAAGCTATATCTACTATCTGCCCCACAACACGCAGGACTACGGCAGCTACTTTGAAGGCAGTGCCTCCAACACCAATGCGGCGCTCATCAGCGACAACACGTTCTACACCGTGAACATTTCCGCGCCGCCCGATGCCGCGTCGGAGAGCAAGATCTATCACGTACTGAACGGAGCGACGTTCAGCGTCGAGCTGTCTGTGTTCGACGACTACACCTGGAGCTACACCAACCTCGCCGATGGCAGCGAGATCACGCCGAGCGATGTGCAGGAGCTGGAAGGCGGCAAGCTTTTCATCAAGTTCTGGAACGTCTCGCATCCCATCAAGGTCACTGCGCGCAAAACGATCGCCAGCGAACAGATCTATACCATCCGCTACCATGCAGATACGCTCGCCGACTGTCTGGAACGAATCAGCAGTGCGGTTACCGCCAACGCGCAGAGCGTTATCACCGACGGCAAGGTCGGCGGCATGGCGACGCTTACCGAACAGGTAACGGTCACGGCGGATACGATCTATCCGCTCCGTTCGCCGGATTCGCTGCGCGTGGTGTCGCAGGCAGACCCGACCAGACAGGCCAAGCACTATTTCTACACCTTCCGCGGCTGGCGCGTCAAGGCGACCAACACCGTTCTCGACCCCGCGCAGCCGCTGACGGCGGTGCAGCTGGCGGGCTATGAAAACGGCGGCGTGATCGAGCTGGAGGCGGTCTGGAGTGTAAAAGACGCAAATGGCAGAGCCACATCCGTCAACTTCTTTATTCACCTTTTCTGTGAGATCAAGGACTTCCACAGCAACGGCTTCACCAACAACCCGGTCGGTGACTATACCAAGTCCCTGTTCACCACGACGCTGCTCGGAACTGATGCACTCTCCTCGTCCGATAACCTTCTGGTTCTTGCGCCTCCGACAACTGACGCAACGGCCTACGAAACGGATGACATCCTGCGCACCATGACGGATACGCCCTACGATGGCCTGACGATGGAAGCATTTCCCTCTGACCGCGAGATGTTCGCCCTGCTCCGCGAGAACAACTACACCATCAAAATCGGCAATAGCACGATCCCGCAAAGCAAGCTGACTTCAGACTATTTTCAGGTTCGCTGGACCAACCTCAAATACGATATCAGCGACGGCTGGCATGTCGACGGTGTGCTTGTAGCGAAGGAAGCAAAGCTCCGCGTAACGAAGACATTCCTCGGAAGCGCCGCAGCCATTGCAAGCGTTAAGGCGCAGACCGGCGGGATGGAATACGGAATCCGGATTCAAAACACGACGACGAATGCCGAAGAGCTCCTCCTCACGCTCAACCCTGCCGGGCAGGAGCAGCGCACGGATTGCGTGGGATATGACGACTACGATGCCGCCAGCAATACCTATACCTGGATCGTCAGCGGGCGCGTCGACAGTATCTATGCGCTTTCCGAGCAGAACTATCTTTTGCAGGATGTGCCGTCGACCTCCTATTACCGCATATCTGACATGGCAAAACCGGGTGACTGGCAGAACTATGACACTGACAGTCAGCCCACCACAGCTATGGTCTCCTACGCGACGGATACCCCGAATAACAGGTACCGCACGGTATCCTTCCGCAACAAGTATGTCGATGCCGGCACGTTGACGCTGCGAAAGTTCGACTCCTTCACACACAATGGCATCGCAAATGTGGAATTTCTGCTTACCGCAGATGACGGCGTTAGCGGCCAGCATCTGCACCGCAAGCCGGGAACGAGCATGTATACCAACACCAGCACCTCCGGTTCGGAATATACCGAAGCGACGGGGAACAGGATCGTGACGGACGTGAACGGTGACGCATACCTTCGCCTGACACCCGGCGCATACACACTGCAAGAGACATTGCCGACCGGATACAGCGGAGCTGCGGAGATCTGGTTCACTGTCGACGAGGAGGGCAGCCTGACCGCGCTGACCTTTGACGGCGCGCCGGCCGCCTCTTCGCCCGGCGGCGTGGCATCCGGTGTGGGAACCACGCTTCTGGCCATTATGAATGATTCGCAAGTTCTGACGACAGTTACCGCAGTGAAGGATTGGGGCGAGGTGCCGGACGAGTGGCAAAAGCCGGTGAAGGTCACGCTGATGTGCGACGGAGCGCCGCTCGGCGGCGCAAACAGCGAATATACGAGGGTTTTAAGCGCAGACAACAACTGGACGTGTGTCTGGGAGAATCTACCGCTGTTTTTGGACGGTAAGGTTGCGGACTATACCCTCAGGGAGATCATGATCGGAGATACGCCGTTCGATTCGACCTTGCAAGATGGCTATAGTGAATACGCCGTGACGCACGAGCCAGCCAGATACCGTGAGGGTGACGCGGGAGATTACAAGGATCCTGCCACGTGGGTCGACGGGAGCGGAGAGCGGCACTACGCAAAGCATGTACTGCTCACCGTTCACAACCGGCCGGACGGCGATGTGGGTAAAATCACGGTCACGAAGCTGTTTGTAAGCATCGACGGAAAAAAGCTGGAGAAGATCGACGGCACATACACCTTTGCGCTTTACGAATCGCCGGATGCAGCCGGAACACCGGTCGCGACTGCGTCCATGATCTACGGAAACGGCACGATCACGCCAGAGGACGGTATTGTGCGCTTTGAAGGCCTCACGCTCGGCAAAACGTATTACGTCTTCGAGCTCGACGACAGCGGCCGGCCCGTTCCGGATGGCGAGACCAGAATCATCAGCGGCATGCCCTGCAGCGCCTTTGGCGGCGGAACGGCCGTGGCGCTCTCCTCGGAGCATCCCGGCGGCGAGGCCGAAATTACGAACCGCATCAACTACGCCGAGCTTCCCGAAACGGGCGGCCATGGCGCGGGCGCGTTCTATGCGGCGGGAGGAATGCTCCTTGCCTGCGCGCTGACGCTTCTGCTGCTGCAAAAACGGCGCAGAGGGCGCGGATAACACACAAGACGGTGGTGAAAACCTATGACCAATAAGGAGCTTCGAAAGCTCAGCCGCGCCGAGCTCATCGACATTCTCTTTGAGCTGCAGACGCAGAATGAAAATCTGACTGCGGAGAACCGGGAGCTCGCCGCGCAGCTGGAAAGCCGGCAGCTTCAGATCACTGAGGCCGGCTCCATCGCGGAGGCTGCGCTCCGGCTCAACGGCGTCTTTGAGGCCGCGCAGGCCGCGGCGGACCAATATGTGCGCTGCACGAAGGACTCTTTGGCCATTGCCGAACGGACGCTCGCTGCGGCAAAACGGCAGGCCGATACCCTCGTGCAGGAGGCGACAGCGCAGGCGCAGAAGCTCCTTGCAGATGCAGACGCGCACCTGGAGAGCAGCTGGTCGCAGTTTTTGCTGGATGACAGCGCGCAGCAAACAAAGAACGGAGAATAAGCATGCCCCATACCAAAGAAACCTCGCTTCCGACGGCGGAGCAATTAGATATGGAACGCCGCCGTCTGCGCTATAAGCGCCGCTATAACCGGACGCTCCGGAGCACGGTCGCGATTTTGATCGTCGTTGCGGCTCTGGCTGTTCTGGCGGCGACGCTCTGGATGCCGGTGCTGCGCGTATATGGAAGTTCCATGGCGCCGACGCTTCATAACGGGGAGATCCTCGTCAGCGTAAAGACCAAGGACTTCTCTTCCGGCGATATCATCGCCTTTTACCACGGCAACAAGCTTCTCATCAAACGCTATATCGCGGGTCCGTCTGACTATGTCAATGTCGACGAGGACGGAGCCGTCAGCGTGAACGGAACGCGTTTGGACGAGCCGTATCTTGCGGAAAAGGCCTATGGCGAGGCGGATATTGAGTTTCCGTATCAGGTGCCCGACCAGCGCTATTTTGTGATGGGCGACAACCGAAGCGTGTCCATTGACTCGCGCAGCAGCATCGTCGGCTGCATTGCCGGAGACCAGATCGTCGGCAAGGTCGTCTTCCGTGTCTGGCCGCTCAGCGCCTTCGGTCCTCTTCGTTGATTCGAAAAGGAAAACGCGCAAGGCATGCGTAGGGGCGGACGACTCTGTCCGCCCAGGGGAAGTATCGTATTCGCCGATGGGTTTCGCGTTTCGGAAGTGCATTTTGCCGGGCGGACAGAGTCGTCCGCCCCTACGAAAAAAGGAAAGTCAAAGACGCAAAAAGCCTCTGCATACCAGTTCGGTACGCAGAGGCTTTTGATTTATGCGGGGATTGGAAGCTTACTTGAGGCCAGCCTGCTCCAGAAGAGCCGGAACCTTGGACTCCCAGCCGAGGGACATGATGTGAACGCCCTGGCAGTAGGGCTTGCACTCGCGGATGATGCGCGCGGCAATTTCCACACCCGTGATACCGGCCTTGGTCTTTTCCTTGTCGGCCTGAAGCTCGGCGATCAGCTCGTCAGGGATATGCACGCCCGCGACGTTGTTGTTCATGAACTTGCACATGCCGGCAGATTTCGGGATGATGATGCCGACCTGCACGGGCTTGCCGAACTGCTTGGCGGCCTCCATGAACTTGATGAACTTTTCGGGCTCAAAGACAGCCTGCGTCTGGAAGAACTCCGCGCCGGCCTGAACCTTGCGCTCCATCTTCACGAGCTGCGCGTCGATGGAGTCGGAGCACGGGGACACGACTGCGCCCTTGGCAAACTTCGGGGGCTCGCCCACGAGCTCGTTGCCGCCCAGGTCCTTGCCGGTCTCCAGGAGGCTCGCGGCATGCAGCAGCGACACGGAGTCGAGGTCAAACACGGGCTTTGCCTGCGGATGGTCGCCCAGCTTCGTGTGGTCGCCGGTGAGGCACAGAATGTTATCGATGCCGAGCATGGCGGCGCTCAGAAGGTCGGACTGAAGCGCGATGCGGTTGCGGTCGCGGCAGGTCAGCTGGAAGATGGGGGTAAGCCCTGCGTCCTTGAGGACCTTGCAGGTGGCAAGACCGCCCAGACGCATGACGGAGGACTGATTATCGGTGACGTTGACATAGTGAACGCCGGTAAGATATTCCTTCGCCTCTTCTACCAGGCCGTCGATATGAATTCCCTTGGGGGGGCCGATCTCAGCGGAAACTACAAATTCTCTGTTCTGAAACAGTTCCGTAATTCTCATAATTCATCACTCCTGATTATTCAGATTCTTTGGCGGCCATGGTAGCCTGATCGGTATTGAAATCATGCAGCTGCGTGGGACAGCGCAGAACGTCGAGCCGTCCCTGTGCTTTCAGGCGCTGGATGATGCGCTCCCAGCCGCAGTCCATCGTGGGGCAAACCTCGCATTTGCCGTTCTTCGTGCCGCCGCAGGGGCCGTTGACAAGGCTCTTGGAGCAGGCCGTGATGGGACAGATGCCGCCGGTCAGGTTCAGGAAGCACTCGCCGCACTGGCCGCAGTCGTACTCGAGCGGGGTCACGCCCTGGAAGCCGGGAAGCTCCACGGTATCGCAGCAGGCGTAAACGGGCTTGTCTTCCAGCATTTCGGAGATGGTCTGTACGCCGACGCCGCAGGAGAACACCAGAACGGCGTCTGCCTCCGCGATCTTCGCCATGGGCGCTCTCAGGCGCAGCGCGAGTTCCGTGGGGTTGCAGACATAATCGGTGGTCAGCGTTCCGACGACCTTGCCGGCCTCGGCCAGCTTTTTCTGGAGCGCGTTTGCCTCCTCCTCGGGGAAACCGACTTCCTTACAGCCGTGGCAGTTGATGATAAACACCTTGCCGGCGCAGAGGGAGGTAATGGTATCTTCGGATTTCAGTCTTGTAATCAGCATATCGTTCTCTCCCCCTTATTTCTTCTTCAGCAGGGGCATGACCAGACCCTTGGCGGCGTTGATTTTCGATACCAGAGGAATCTTGGACGAGCAGATGTACTCGCAGCACTTGCAGGAGAAGCAGTCCATGATGTTGAGAGACAAAAGCTTCTCCGCGTCGCCCAGCTGGCCGTACTTGTAGAATTCCAGAGGCTTCAGCTCCATAGGACAGACGTCTACGCAGCGGCCGCACTTGATGCACTCTTTTTCCTCGGTGTGGTCGGCGGCAATGGCGATGATGCCGTTGGAGCCCTTGATGATGGGAACGTTGGTGTCAGAAATGGGAGCGCCCATCATGGGGCCGCCCATCTTGAGGACGATGTCCTCGCCCGTCACGCCGCCGCAGTGGTCGATGATCTCCTGGACGTTGGTGCCGAGCTTGACCATATAGTTGCCGGGGTTGCGGATGAAGTCGCCCGTGACGGATACCGCGCGCTCGACAAGGGGCATGCCCTTCTGGATCGCGTCGGAAATGGCCTTGGCGGTCGAGGTGTTGCTCACGACGCAGCCGACGTCTGCCGGCAGCTTGCCGCTGGGAACCTGACGGCCCATGACCTTCTTGATGAGCATCTTTTCAGCGCCCTCGGGGTACTGCGTCTTGGCAGCGACCACACGGATGTTATCGTAGGGCGCGACCTTCTCTTCCATGAGCGCCACAGCGTCGGGCTTGTTGTCCTCGATGAGGATGACGCCCTCGGGCGCGGAAACGGCTTTCATCATGGCGCGCAGGCCGAAGACGATGTCGTCGGCGTACTCGAGCATGATGCGGTGGTCCGCCGTTAAGTAGGGCTCGCACTCGGAGCCGTTGATGAGAACGGCGTCAATGGGCTTGCCGGGCTTCAGCTTGACATAGGTCGGGAACGTTGCGCCGCCCATGCCGACGATGCCCTTTTCCTTGACGATCTCGATGATCTCGTCGGCCGTCAGCTCCTCCAGGGGCTTGTTGGGGACGACGGATTCATGGAGCGTGTTCTTGCCATCGTTTTTGATGACGACGCTCAGGATGCCGGGACCCTTGTTCGGATGCGTGTGCGGCTCGACGGCCACGACCGTACCGCTGACGCTGGAGTGAACGGGCGCGCCGATAAAGCCCGCCTGCTCGCCGATGAGCTGGCCGACCTTCACATAGTCGCCGGGGTTCACAACCGGATTTGCGGGCGCGCCGATGTGCATGGCGAGCGGCAGGATGACGGTATCGGGCTCCGGGAACTTCTGGAGCGCCAGATGCTCGGTATAATCCTTGTGCTCGGTGGGATGCACGCCGCCGTAGAAGCCCTCAAAGCGTCTGGCTCTGGCTTCGGCGACGTAGGCCTGGATCTCGTCGACGCTAGCCACGGAGTAGTCACGCAGCTGAACCGGCTGATGGAGGAATTCCTTTGTCCGGCCCTGCTTTTCAAGCCTCTGATAGATCTTCTCCCAAGCGCAGTCTTTTTTGGGATCGATCTCGCACTTGCCGTTTTTCGCGCCGCCGCACTGCCCGTTGACAAGACTCTTCGAGCAGTCCACGATGGGACAGATGCCGCCCGTCGCGTTCAGATAGCACTGGGCGCATGCGCCGCAGGTTTTCTTCGTCAGCGCCATGCCATGATGGCCGACATAATTCAGAGAATTGGTTGCGGTAAACGTGGGAACCGCAGCAAGATCGGCCACCGTCTGCACGCCCAGTCCGCAGGAAACGACAACAACATTTTCCGTTCCCTCGGGGACAAGGCCTGCAAGCGTCTTTTCGGTCTGGACCTTGTTGCACAGGAAGTCTACCTTGACAGAACCGGTGATGTGCTTGCCCTGCGCCTCAGCGATGGCGGTAAAGCAGCCGCAATCCGGCTCCTGCGTGGTTTCGAACTCTTTGAAGCACTTGTTGCAGGCGACGACGAAGAGATTGTCCTTCCCCGCCAGCATGCCTTCAAGCTCTTCCTGGCTCTTTAACACGTACTTGGTATAATCCAAAAAATATCACCCTCTTACATTTTTTGTTCCTCGTTTGGCTGCAAACGATTACCAACTCCGATTATAGCATACGCGCTCTGTAAAAGTCCAGCACGGCAAAGAAAATCTTTTTGAAAAGTCGGTTTTTGTCAAAAGCGGTTAGATTCACCTAACTTTTTGTGCAGAATTTCCCGCGCCATTTCAGAAACGAGATGGCTCGCGCGGATGGGCGGGAGGGTTTGCCGGACGCAAAAAATCACCACTGCCGCCAAGAGCCGGTCATGGCCGGGGCAGTGGTGATCCGTATGGGGACGATACTGATACTTTTTTGAAAAGCAGCTGGTTACGGCGCAACGCTGCGCGTGATGGCTGTGATTTCGCCGTTTTCGATCGTGACGAGCGTATTGTTCGCGGTAAAACCGCTGGAAACCAGCTCGGAAAGTTTCTCCGCGCCATAGGTCTGGTTCGGATGATCGGGGTCGGAGTCATCCGTGAGCGTAAAGCTGGCGGAGAGTGGGAGCGTTACCTCGCCCTTTTCCTGATAGCACTTCGCATCGTTTACGCCGAGTTCGTAGTACACGCCGTCGTCCTGCGTTGTAAGCGTCATGCCGCCCTTGGTAAGACCGCCGTTGATGAGAACGAGAGCGCCGTCTCGCTCGACGGAGCTGACCGTCATGTCCTTTCCGCCTGCGACAATGACGCTGCCCTCGGCGAGATTTGAAATATCGACCATGTCGTAGCGGTCATAGTCATAGACCTGAAGCGTTAGATACGTCTTGCCGTCCGTCTCTTCGATCGCGCTCTCGTCAAAGCTCGCCGCGACCGTTGCGTCGGTCAGGGCCGTAACGTCGATTGCGTCGGGAAGCGGCTTGACCCTGTCGTCCGGCTCGGCGGCAGTTTCGTCCGTTCCCTCCGCAGCGTCCGCGTCTTTGGCCGAATCGGTCTGTTCGGTCTCCTCCGACGGGGTCTCTGTCATGGTTTCAGGTACTTCAGCGGTCGTGTTTGATTTCGATGTACAGGCGCAGAGCGCAAGCAGGCCCAGCGCCAGTAACATGGCAAGCAGTTTTTTCATTTGCAATCTTCCTTTCCGGAGTATTTCGTTCGGTCCGAACGTTGCAGCCAGAATAAACGGCAAATGTGACGATTCCGAGAAGGAAGTTTGGATAGAGTGTAAAAATTCTTTGAACGCATGGGCGTCCGCAGCGAAAAAATGTCCCCCGGAGAGAGTCTCCGGGGGACGTATGCTTTATTCAACCGTCACGCTTTTTGCGAGGTTTCTTGGCTTATCGATATCGCAGCCTCTTTGCAGCGCGATATAATACGCGAACAGCTGCAAACTCACCACGCCGAGAGACGGCAGGAACATGAGCTCCGTATCGGGGACAGTGAGGAGCGCATCGACGCGCTTTTCCAGCTCCGCCTTGCCGCTTTCGGTCGTAAGCGCGAGGACGCTTGCGCCTCTGGCCTTGACCTCGATGACGTTGCTCATCGCCTTTTCAAAAAGTGGCCCATAGAGCCCGAGCGCAACGACGAGCGTGCCGTCCTCAATGAGCGAGATCGTGCCGTGCTTGAGCTCGCCGGATGCGTAGGCCTCGGAGTGGATATAGGAAATCTCCTTGAGTTTCAAAGAGCCCTCGAGCCCGAGCGCGTAATCCAGGTTCCGGCCGATGAAGAACACGGAATCGTGGTTGAAATACTGCGAGGCGAAGAACTGGATCTTCTCGCGGTCTGCCAGAACCGTCTCGATCTTCTCCGGGAGCATCTGGAGCTCTTCGACCAGACGGGCATATTCTGCCGCATCGAGCCTTCCGAGGTTATCTGCCATGTAGATGGCCAGCATGTCGATGACGGCCAGCTGCGTGGAGTATGCCTTTGTGGTCGCGACGGCAATCTCGGGGCCAGCCCACGTATAGAGCACATCGTCCGATTCCCGCGCAATCGAGCTTCCGACCACGTTTACGATCGAGAGCACCCGCGCGCCTCTGGCCTTTGCCTCGCGCAGCGCCGCCATGGTGTCTAACGTCTCACCCGACTGGCTGATGACGATGGCGAGCGTATGGCTGTCGACAATCGGATCGCAATACCGGAACTCGGAAGCGAGAACCGCCTCAACTGGGATGCGCGTCAGCTTCTCGATCGTATATTTTCCGAGCATGCCCACGTGATACGACGACCCGCAGGCGATGATCATGATGCGGCTGATGTTCTCAATTGTCTCGCGGCCAAGGACGAGGTCTCCAAAGTCGATGCGCCCGTCTTTGATGCGCGGAGTGATCGCGCGGCGCAGCGCCTCGGGCTCTTCCATGATCTCCTTGAGCATGAAGTGCGGGTAACCGCCCTTTTCCGCTGCGGAAATTTCCCAGTCAATGTGGTGGTGCTCCTTTTCGATCGGCAGCTCCATCGCGTTATAGACCTGAATGGAGTCCCGTGTAAGAACGGCGACCTCGCCGTCTTCCATGTACGAAACGTCTCTCGTGTACTTGACGAGCGCCGTCACGTCGGAGGCGATGAAGTTGCAGCCGTCGCCGTAGCCAAGCAGCAGCGGCGCGTCCTTTCTTGCCGCATACAGCCGCTCAGGATCGTCTGCGCAGACGATGCCGAAGGCGTACGCGCCCTCGATGCGGTGCAGCACCATGTA
>OLGA01001287.1_pt1 | contig 20006 bp, 17 predicted proteins | sample 1604881 | NCBI WGS metagenome assembly OLGA01 (sample SAMEA3888896, study PRJEB22519) | human gut metagenome | biome: human gut; feature: human-associated habitat; material: faeces | place: Denmark | collected 2009 | reverse complement strand
ATGGCTTCCGCATCCTCGATTGGTCGCACGCCGCGCACGGAAATCCCGCCATGGACGCCGCGAATACGTATCTTCTGCTCTGCCGCAGCGACGGACAGGCTTTCGCGGACGCGTATCTGACGAGCTATACGGAGATTGCCGGAGAACACGATGTCCGTGCGTATCTGCCGCTTGCCGCCGTGGTTCGCTATGTACATGCCAACGCCGATGCGCGCGCGTTTTTGGACCGGTTCCTCACGTTATAGAAATCAAAACCATATTATATAATCAATCATCGCGAAAGAAAGGATCATTCTTATGAAAATCACCGTATGTATTGGCTCGTCCTGCCACATCAAAGGCTCCAGGCAGGTTGTGGAAAAGCTGCAGAACCTCATCCGGGAAAAAGACTTAGGCGATCGTGTAGAGCTTGCCGGCACGTTCTGTATGGGACAATGTCAAAAGGGCGTATGTGTGACCGTGGACGACGAATTTTATTCTGTCAGCCCCGATACCGTCGGAGATTTCTTCGACACCGCCGTTTGCGCGAAGCTGGAGGCATAACCGGCGCCGTATATCCCTGCAAGATCCCATCGAACTGTATAGTAGGAGGCAATTCCCCATATGAGAAAATTTGATACCAAGGTGCAGCACTTAAAATATAAGGTTCTGCGTGAGGTCGCGCGGTTTGCGTGGAACGGCACGCTCACGGAAAATGTCATGGACATTCCGAAGATCATCGTTCCCGGCAAAACACCGACCATGCGCTGCTGCGTCTATAAAGAACGCGCCATTCTCGGCGACCGCGTCAAGCTGGCAATGGGCGGCGATCGGAGCAATCCGAATGTCATCGAGGTCATCGAAACCGCGTGCGACGAATGTCCGATGGGCGGCTACGAGGTCACAAACGCCTGCCGCGGCTGTCTGGCGCATCGCTGCGAGGATGCCTGCCGTTTCGGCGCGCTGACCTTTGATGAAAACCACGTGGCGCATATCGACAAGACCAAGTGCAAGGAATGTGGAGCGTGCGCGAAGGTCTGCCCGTATACCGCCATCATCAGCCGAAGACGACCGTGTGAAAACGCGTGCAAGATCAAGGCGATCACGATGAACGAGGACAAAGCGGCGGCGATCGACAACAATAAGTGCATCTCCTGCGGCGCGTGTGTTTACCAGTGCCCGTTCGGAGCACTGTCGGATAAGTCCTTCATTCTCGACGCGATAAAGATGCTCAAGAACTGCGACCGCGTTTACGCGGTAGTCGCCCCGGCGATCGTCAGCCAGTTCACCTATGCAAAGCCCGGCCAGGTCATCACGGCCATCAAGGCTCTCGGCTTCTGCGACGTGCTCGAAGCGGCGCTCGGCGCGGACATGGTCGCCTACAACGAGGCTGCGGAGCTTGCCGAGCGCGGCTTCCTCACCAGCTCCTGCTGCCCGGCCTTCGTGAGCTATATCCGCAAGAGCTTCCCGGAACTTCAGGAGAATATATCGCACAATATGTCACCGATGGCGACGATAGCAAAGCGCATAAAGGAAAAGGATCCCGAGGCGAAGACGGTGTTCATAGGCCCCTGCACGGCGAAAAAGGGTGAGTTCCAGCTGCCTGAGGTACACAAGTACGTCGACTGTGTACTCACCTTTGAGGAGCTTCAGGCCATGTTCGACAGCCGCGAGCTTGATGTCGGCGCGATGGAAGAGACGGTGCTCAACAACGCCTCCGGCTACGGGCGCATATTTGCCCACTGCGGCGGGCTTGCCGAGGCTGCCGCCGAGGCGCTGAAGGAGCAGGGGATAGACTTTGAGCTCAAGCCGCTCAGCTGCAACGGCATTGAAGAGTGCAAGCTTGCGCTGATGAAGGCTGCGAGAGGAAAGCTCGATGCTAACTTCGTCGAGGGCATGGCATGCGTCGGCGGCTGCGTGAACGGCGCGGGCTGCATGACGCACAATGAGCGAAACCGCGTCAAGGTCGATGCGCACAGCCAGCAGGCGCAGCTCAAGAGCATTACTGATTCGCTTCTGTACGCCGCCGAGATCGACCGTGAGCTTAAAGAAAAAGCCGGGGATAAGGTCTGATAAGCTGTCCACTTGACGCGATCCGCCGGGTATTGTATATTTAATGTGGCTCCGCGTATGGAGCGAATATATATCCGTCCGGAGGACACGCCATGGATAACAGGACAAGCAAGCAGAACTACTACCTCGATATTGCCGACGCGGTGCTGGAGCGCTCCACCTGTCTGCGCCGTAAATACGGCGCGATAATCGTGTGCAATGACGAGATAATTTCCACCGGCTATAACGGCGCGCCGCGCGGCAGACGCAACTGCTCCGACATCGGCACCTGCACACGCGAGACGCTGAGGATCCCCTCCGGCGAGAGATACGAGCTCTGCCGCTCCGTCCACGCCGAGGCAAATGCGATCATCTCCGCCTCGCGGCAGGACATGATAGGCGCGTCGCTCTATCTTGTGGGGCGCGACGCCGCGACGAATGAACTGCTCTCCGACGCGATGAGCTGCTCAATGTGCAAGCGGCAGATCATAAACGCGGGGATAGACCGCGTCATCATCCGCATCACCCCGACCGAGTACCGCACGATCCCTGTCAGCGACTGGGTCGAGAACGACGACTCGATATTCTCATTCTGAATATAAAAGCGGCGCTGTCTATGCGCAGAAAAATGCAGAGCGGATCATACCGCTCTGCATTTTTCTGCGCATTTATTTTGCGGATGTGCTCACACCGTTTTTCTGCGCATGGAGCTTGGGATGCCAAGCCCCTCTCTGTATTTCGCGACCAGACGGCGCGATATATTGACGCCGTTTTCCGCAAGGCTACTGCACAGCTGCTGATCCGAGAGCGGCGAACGCTTGTCCTCCTGCGCTATCTGCCGCTGAATGAACTTCTTTATCATGTCGGCAGATTTTGCATCCTGATCCTGACGGCTTGCCTTGAGAGAAAACATATCCTTAATGGCGATAATGTTCCCGTCGAAGTCTGCGTACTTGCCTTTTACAGCCCGGCTGACGGTGGAGACGTGCACGCCCATACGTTCGGCAACGTCGTTCATTCTCATCGGAGACAGCGAGCTGCTTTTCTTCAGAATATAATCCTTTTGTATTTCACATATGACGGCCAGACAATCCATCAGGGTCTGCTCACGCTGGGAAATGCTCTGGACGAGCTGCGCTGCGGACTTCAGACGCTTATCGAGATAAGCCTTCAATGCTTCGTCCTCGGTGGAATCGTACAGCTCAGAATAGTATCGGTCTATACGCAGCTGCGGCAGATATGAATTGCAGATCGATATGTCTATCTTGCCGTCGGTCACGCTTATTTTGGCATCAGGTGTGATATATAAAGTCTCCTCCCCGGTATCAAAGCCTGCCGCGGGTATGGGGGAGAGCGCCTTTATTTTCTCCGCGGCGGCGCGGACCTCGGCAACAGAGACGCCGAGCCTGTTTGCAATGCTGGAAAAATGCCCTTTCGCCAGATGATCAAGATATCCGCCGACGATGGCAAGAGAGACGGGATCGCCGTCCCCCTGCTCGATCTGGAGCTTCAGACACTCCTGCACGTTTTTGGCGCAGATGCCGGTGGGAGATAATCCGCGCAGCCGCTCAATGCAGCGCTCCACGTCAGCCGGGGCGGCATTCAGGAGCAGGGCGGTCTCCGCAATGTCCTCATCAAGAAAGCCCTTTGAATCGACGCAGTAAATGAGATAATTCGTGATGAGCCGGTCACTTTCACTCAGCCTGAGCGAATAGAGCTGTGCGCGCAGGTGCTCCTGCAGGGAGCTGCCATGGCGCCGCTTCTCCGCCGGTTCCCATGCGTCGGGCGGATCCCGCTCATCCTGACCGGCGGCGCTGCCGCCGATGCTGCGGTCATTCTGCCGCAGCCACTCCTCCTTGCTCCTCAGCTCCCGCAGTTGAAAAGCGTCGATGTCGATAACGGGATTATCCGTTGCTTCATTGCAGATATATTCTTCAAGCTCGAGAGACGACATCTGGAGAACTTCAAGGTTCTGTATCAGCCGCTGGGTCACAACGGTGCTTTGCTTTTGCGACTGTTCTGCTTTTAATCCCATGCGGCTTCACATCCTTTCTTATTTTATCAGGTACACCGGGGCTTCGTCTCCGGCCTGTTCTTTCTGTATCCTGCCCTCCAAAAGCAGATGCTCCAGATGCGCCAGAGTCTCGCTCATCGCGAAGTATTTTTGACCGGGAGGGAAATCATCCCAGTCTTTGGCGCGTATCTTCCACTGCATCATACCGGCTATCTGGTATGCGTTCAGGCCGGGGTGCTCGCCGATGACGCGCTCCGCGTCGTCAAGACGCCGTCTGTGATGCGCGAGAAGCTGATCCGCTCTTTCGCGCAGCGTGCTCTCCTGCACTGTTCTGTGACCGGGGAGCACGTGCTCCACCGGCAGCGCTTTGATGCGCTCAAGGCTGTCCATGTACCGCCCGAGCGGGTCTGACATACACGTCCATGAGCAGATGTTCGGGGAAATATCAAAGAGCACATGATCCCCGGATATCAGGGTGCGGCTGACGCTGTCATATAAACACATGTGCCCCGGGGTGTGTCCCGGGGTATGGATCGCTTTGAAATTATAATCTCCGTAGGAGAGGACATCGCCGTCGTTCACTCCGTCGGCGCTGAACGTACCGGAGGTGTATATCACGGCGCGGTTCGTTGCGCGTATCTGCTCCATAACATCCCCGGGAAGTCCCGCGGCGCGCATCTTCTCGGCATTAGTCTGCCAGTTCTTTTCCACACCGTCATGCTGGAGCCAGTAATCTATCTCACTCATAAGGATGCGGCAGCCCCGCTTTTGCAGATATGCGGCGTTGCCGGTGTGATCCGTGTGCATATGAGTGATGAAAACGTCCGTGTTTTCAGGGCGCAGGTCGAGCGCCGCCATCCCCTCGTTGAGCGCGGCGATGCAGTCGGGATGATAAAAGCCCGTGTCGACAAGGAGGTTCCTGCCGCCGTTTTCAGCCTTTACCACATAGCAGTTGAGCCACTTCAGCGGGCTGTCCGGGAGGACTATGGGGAAAGTCCATAGTCCTCTCAGTATTTCTTCGGGTCGGGTCATTTTATTTTTTGAGCAGTTCGATCATGTGATCGCAGACTTCATCCATATCGCCGACGACGCCGTAGTCGCAGTAGTTGAAGATGGGTGCGTTGGCATCCTTGTTGACCGCGATGAAGAGCTCCGCATCGACGCCGGTCACGTGGTTCACAGCTCCGGATACACCGAAGCCTATGTACAGCTTCGGCTTTACCATCACGCCGGACTGGCCGACCTGCAGCTTATACGGCAGCAGCTCACGGTCAACGACCGGGCGCGTGCCGGCAAGCTTGCCGCCGAGCAGCTTTGCAAGCTCTCTGTACTTATCGAGGCTCTCGTCCTTCACGCCGTTGCCGACGCAGACTATCGTCTCGCAGCTTGCGATGTCAAGCTCGGGGTCAAAGTCGTTGGCCTTGTACTCCAGCAGCTTCGTGCGGATCTTCTCCTCATCGAAGCCTATGCTCTCGTGGATGATCTCGAAGCTCTCGCGCTTGCCTGCCGGGACTATCTTGAACGTGCCCGGGCGTATCGTGCCGACCTGCGGGCGCAGCACGGGGATCGTGATGACTGCCATGATCTTGCCGCCGGCTGCCGGTTCTACGAACTCGATGTCCTTGGTCTCAGGGTTGTATATAAGCTCGGTCGCGTCGGAGGTGCAGCCCGTCTCAAGGCAGGCGGCAAAGTGCGGGGCAAAGTCGCGCCCGTTCACCGTCGCGCCGACGAACACCGCCGAGGGCGTATACTTGTTCACGAGCTGAACATAGAGGTCGGAGTATGCCTCGGTGCTGTAGCGGGCATAGCCCTTGCCTGTCGCGATGATGACGCCGTCGGCGCCGCAGCCGCGCAGCTTTTCCAGCTCGGACTCCGGCAGCTCGCCCGCACTCACGGCGATGAGCTTATCTCCGGACTGGTCGCAGAGCTTTCTTATCTCGCTGCACAGCTCAAGCGTAACGGGGTGTATCTTCTCTCCGTCATGCTCGACGTGTACCCACATATTCCTGTAATTGCTCTTATCCATTCTCTGCACCTCCTCAGCCCTTCATTATCTCAAGCAGCTTGGCCGCGTTCGCTTCCGCGCTGCCCTCGTCGACTATAACGCCGGGTTCGGGCATAACAGGCGGGAACATACGGGGGACCTTCGTCGGAGAACCCGCGTCGCCTATACGCTCACGGTCAAGGCCGGGGATGTCGTTCGAGGTGATCGTGGTGATGGACGCTTTCTTCGCGGCCATCTTGCCCTTGAGGTTGGGGATGCGCGCGGGGTAGTTCTGCTTCTCTATCGTGAACAGGCAGGGGAGCTTCACTTCAAACGTCTCTATGCCGTCCTCAAGCTCGCGCTCGACTACGGCGGTCCTGGCCTCTTCGTTCACTTCCTTGATGAGGAGAGTAGAGGTGACCTGAGCCGCGCCGAAGCGCTGGGCAAGCTGTGCGCCCATCTGTCCGGTCGCGCCGTCGAGAGATTCCTTGCCGCAGAAGATCATGTCGTAGCTGCCCTGAGTGGCCGCGGCGGACATGATGGAATAGCTGGTCGCGAGGGTGTCGGCGTTGCCGAAGGCGCGGTCGGTGACGAGCACGGCCTTGTCCGCGCCGACTGCGAGGCATTCACGCAGCGCAGCCTCGGCGTTCGGGGGTCCCATCGTGATGAGGGTGATCTCGGCGCCGTACTGCTCCTTGACCTTGACGGCCGCGGAGAGGGCGTTTGCGTCCTGAGGGTTGAGTATCGCCGGGACACCTGCGCGGATGAGGTTTCCCGTCTCCGGGTCCATCCGCATCTGGTCAACATCCGGGACCTGCTTTACACAGCACAGTATTTTAAGCATTAGTCTGCCGCCTTTCCGGGATTGAGTATACCCTTGGGATCATATTTTGCCTTGAGCGCGCTGAACTTATCGAGCGCCTCAGCACCGAGGTGCTGCTTCTTCGCGCAGCCGATGCCGTATTCGCCGCGGATGCTGCCGCCAAGCTCTGAACACTTTCCGTAAATAAGCGCCGCGAGCTCTATGACCTTTGCCGCGAACTCTGCTTTCTCACCGTCGGACACGGCATGGATGTGCATCCCGCCGCTGCCGACATGGGCATAGGCCATGACCTTGAGACCCTTGGCTTCGCCCTCGGCCTTGGAATACTCCACCATCTCGGCGATCTTCTCCGCCGGGACGGTGATGTTATACTCGATTGCGTTTTTGGCTCCGCTCTCCATGGAGGTGTGGAATGCGTCATGCGCTGCCCAGAACTCGCGCTTCATGGTCGGGGTGTCGCCGACGAGGATGTCGAGGCACTCGATCTCCTCGGCCAGCTCCGCGATCTCCTCCATCTTTTCCATGACGGAGTCATCGTCCTCGCCCTCAAGAGTGAGCATGAGCGTCGCGCCGACGCGCTCGCCGTCCATCTCGACAGGGAACACGGGGTTGCCGGTAACATTGCCGGAGAACTCCACAATGTCGGTATCCATGTACTCGACGACGGCGGGGGCATAGTCCTTTGCCAGCAGGGCGTTGGCGGCATTGAGGCAGGTCTCGGTATCCATGAACGGGAAGAGCAGGATAGCATCGGCTTTGGGCTTGTCTATGAGCTTGAGAGTAAGCTCGGTGATGACGGCCAGAGTACCCTCGCTGCCTATGACAGACTCAAGGTCTGCGCCGCTGAGAGTCTCCGTGCTGCCGTCAGCACGGACGACGGTGAGGGCGGCGACGTAGTCTCTGGTCGTGCCGTACTTGACGGCGTTGGGGCCAGAGGCGTTGGTCGCGGCGTTGCCGCCGATGGTGGCAGTCTTCTCACCGGGGTCGGGGGGATAATACAGGCCGCGCTTCTCGGCTTCGGCCTTGACTTCCTGGAGCAGGACGCCGGGCTGGACGCGCAGGGTGCGCGCGGCTTCATCAAATTCAAGGATCTGATCCATGGCCTTGAGGGAGAGGACTACGCCGCCCGAGACGGGGACGGAGCCACCGGCTTGGCCGGTGCCTGCGCCGCGCACGGTGACGGGGACGCCTGCTTCGGCGCAGAGCTTCACGACGGCGGCGGCCTGTTCGGTGCTTGTGACCTCGGCTGCGGCGTCGGGAGTCCCGGCAACGCCCGGGCACTCGTCATGGCAGTAGTCTGCGCCTATTGCGTCGGCGGTGAAAAACCTGCTTTCGCCGACTATTTCTTTTATTGCTTCCAACATTGTTCTTTCTCCTGTTATCTATGGTATTACTCTAACTCTTTTATACTTGTGAGCGTGCAGCTGTTCGATTCTTTCAGTGCGCGGCGGTCTGTTTTTCCGGACGCGGTCTTGGGCAGCTCGCTGAGCACAGTGTAATACTGCGGCTTGCGGTAGCCCGCGAGATTCTCCTTGGCGAAGGCATGGACATCGCGGAGGTCTATGCTGCCGTCCTCCGGAACCAAAGCGGCGGCGACCGCTTCGCCCCACTTGGGGTCGGGGACGGAGAAGACCGCGCAGTCCATAACGCTGGGGTGCTTGCGCAGCACGGACTCCACCTCGTTCGGGTAGACATTTTCTCCGCCGGTTTTTATCATCGCACTGATGCGGTCGAGGAAGAAGTACAGACCTCTTTCGTCCTGACGGAAGACGTCTCCGGTGTGGTACCAGCCGTCGGTCAGTACCTCCGCGGTGGAAATGGGGTCGTCAAGATAGCCGTACATGACAAACGGCGAGGACACCCAGAGCTCGCCGGGCTGACCTGCGGGCACGTCGCAGCCGTTTTCATCCACAAGGCGCACATCGGCAAACTGGCCGAGATAGCCCGCGCTCTCCAGAAGCTGGGGATCCTTTTCAATATCGTCCCGCGTCAGCTCATAGCTGATGGAGCAGGCCGCGCAGAATTCCGTGCCGCCGTAGGAGGTCTTTATCCTCGCGCCGGGGAACAGGTCGAGCATCGCGAGGACATAGTCCTTCGAAAGCTTACCGCCGGTCGCCCAGATGAAGTTCACACTGGACAGGTCGTGCTTTCTTATCGTGTCAGAGTCGGCAAAGCGCATTATATTCACCGGCGGAACGAGGAAGAGCTGCGTCACCTTGTATTTCTCGATAAGCGAGCCGTAGGTCTCGGGGTCGAGATGGTTGACTCCGATATAGGAGCCGTTGAGCGCCAGGGACTTCATAAGCATGCTCAGGCCGCCGGTATGGAAAAGCGGACTGTGGGAAAGAATGCAGATGCTCTCGGTCTTATAGTACTCATGCTCGGCGGCCATCTGCATGGCGTAGGCCATGACCATGCGGTGCGTCCGGATGACGCCCTTGGACAGGCCGGTCGAGCCGCTGGTGTAAAGGATGGTGGAGAAGTTCGTCTCTTTTATTTTGACGTTCGGCTCCGTGTTATCTGACACGCTGCATATATAGTCGAGGTTTATGTGCCCGTCTATGGTGCTGTCGCCGAAGCTTATGAGATAGCGCACATCGCTGTCGCTTATGTTCCTGAGCGAGATGCTCTCTTTCCACTTCGGGGAGTAGAACAGCGCGTTGCAGTTGGAGCGCCTTACGTCTCTGGCGATCTCCTCTTTCTTCGCGCGGTAGTTCAGAAGGACGGCGACGACGCCTATCTTCTGCGTCGCGAGCCAGAGCTCGGCAAACTCCACGCAGTTATCGCAGATGAAGCCGATGCGGCTGCCCTTTGTAAGGCCGATACTCCAAAGGAAATTCGCAATTCTGTTTACGCGGTCATTCAGTTCAGAATAGCTCAGGCTGTGCGTAACGTCAGCCACTGCCATGCGGTCGGGATATGCGCGCGCGGCTCTTGTAAGAAGGCTGCCTATACCGTACATATTGTTCGCTCCTCTCTGCCTGCTTCGTTCCGGACATTCCGTCTCAGCCAAGCTTTTCGATTATCGCGGGAAGGACTGCGTTGACATCGCCTATCAGGGTGTAATCGGCCTGCTTTATTATGGGGGCGTTCTCATCCTTGTTGATCGCGCAGATGACATTGGTCTGATTGACGCCGACCATGTGCTGGATCTGTCCGGAGATGCCGATAGCCAGATAGAAGTTCGGCTTTATCATAACGCCGGAAACGCCGATATAGCGATCCTTGCTGTACCAGTGCTCTTCCTCCGCGACGGGGCGGGTGCAGCCGATCTCCGCGCCGAGCGCGGCGGCAAGCTTTTCAGCGGCGGGGATGTTGTCAGCGGAGGCGAGGCCGCGGCCAACGCCGACGACGCGCTTCGCGGCGGCAAGGTTCACGGTGGAGGCTTCTACAGCGCTCGTGCCGGCAAGCTCGACAGAGCAGCTGCCGGAGCAGTTGATCTGCGTGACCTGCGGCTCCGCAGCGGCGTCGGATGCTTCAAACGTGCCCGCGCAGACGATGGCGACGGCGGGGAAGGCGCACTGCTCGGTCTTCACGGCGCTGCCGCCGTAGACAAGGCGGGTCGTCTCCACGGCGTCCGCGGTGCAGCTGAGGGACATGACATCGCACAGGGGGCTGACGCCGAGCTTTGCAGCGGTGTAGCCGGCAAGCAGACGGCCGTCGCTGCCGGATTCGCACAGCAGCAGCTGCGGCTTCTGGCTGACGATCAGCTCGGAAACGGCGCAGAGCACCGATACGAGGGAAACTTCTTCGGGGTACGCAAAAACTTCGTCCGCGCAGCCGTAGGTCTTTCCGCTGGTGACGAGCGCGACGCTTGCTCCGGAAGCCTTTGCACCGGAGGTCAGCTCAGCGACGCTGCCTGCTTCGTTAGCAAAAACAAAAATTCTTTCCATTTCATTGACCTCCTTATATGCTCTTCTTCAGCGCCTTGACAAATTCGTCAATGCCGGTTTCATCGGATGCCTTGAACACCGTCTGCATACGGTCGGTGCGCTCGGGCGCGAGGACGGACACGGTCGTGACAGGTGCTGAGACGGACTCAAACTCGGAAGCGTCCCAGACCTCGACCGGCTTCTTGCCGGCAGCCATGATATCTTTCATCGAGGGGATGTGCGGACGGCAGATATCGCTCGTGACGGACACGACCGCAGGGCCGTTGAGCTTGAGCTTTTCGACGCGCTTGCCGCTGCTGCGGCTGGCGTAGACTGCGCCGTCCTCAAAGCTGAGGTCTTCGACGGAGTTGACGGCGGCGGCGTTCAGGAGAGCTGCGAGTACATTGCCCATTGCCTGAGAATACATATCGCCGCTGCCCTCGCCGCATATCACGAGATCGGCATCGCCGATCTTTTCGATGGCGCCCTTGAGGAGGACTGCGGTGGAGTACATATCGCCGCACTCACCGGCCTTGACGCCATACATCTTGACGGGACCTCTGGAGAGGACGGCCTTTCTCATCTTGGAATTGTCCAGAGCTTCGCCGCCGACCGTGAGGACTTCGACAGTGCTCTCGCCCGCCTCGGCGGCAAGCTTCATGCCGGCTTCGATGGCGTTGAGGTCATAGGGACTTATCACCCACGGTGCAGAATCAAGATTTATCGTGCGGTCTGCGTTGACAGATATTCCTTCCTCATCGCGGATGAATTTGAAGCATACAAGTATTTTCATAAAACACCTCTCATTTTCTCTGCGCAATTGCAGTTTAATTCACAATAACTTACGTCGCAAAAAACGTGCCAACTTTTAAACGGGGCGCCGAAAACCAGCACCCCGTCAAAAAACATATGAATTACGCGCGTTTATTCCCGTTCTTTCAATATCCTGTACAGCGTGGATCTCGCGATCCCAAGCGATCTTGCGACTTTCGCCTTGTTGCCGTCGTATTCTCTCATCAGCTGCGCGACGGCTTTTTTTCTGGAGCTTTCCTGATCCGATATGAGCGCGTCAGAATATGTGTCTTCCTGTGCGCGCATGCTCCGCACCGTGCCGTTTCGCATCAGCTCCGGCGGCAGATCGTGAGTCTCTATGAAGCGGCCGCTCATCGTGATTATCCCGCGCTCTATAACGTTTCTCAGCTCGCGTGTGTTCCCCGGCCAATCGTATGCGTGCAAGATGCTTCTGGCCTCGGCGGATATACCGTCGCAGGGCTTATTGTGCCGCTTGGAAAACTTGGAGATGAACGAATCGGCAAGCGCGTCGATATCCGCCTTATGCTCGCGCAGCGGGATGGTATTGAGCGAGATTATATTCAGCCTGTAAAACAGATCCAGCCTGAACTTTCCGCTGCGGATATAGTCCTCAAGGTTCTGGTTCGTGGCGGCGATAAGGCGTACATTGACGGGGATGGACTTGCTCCCGCCGATGCGCGTTATTTCGCCCTCCTCCAAGACGCGCAGCAGCACGCTCTGCATATCCAGCGGCATCTCGGCGATCTCGTCCAGAAACAGCGTTCCGCCGTCGGCCTGCTCGAATTTGCCCTTCGCGCCGGTACGGCTCGCCCCGGTGAACGCTCCGCCGACATAGCCGAACAGCTCGCTGCCTATGAGGTCGCGCGGGATCGCGGCACAGTTTATGGATACAAAGGGTTTGTCCCAGCGGTTGGATGCGTTATGGATGGAGTGGGCGAAAAGCTCTTTTCCGGTACCGCTCTCGCCGCGGATAAGCACGGTGCAGTTCGTTGCGGCGACGCGCTCGGCAAATTGCTTGAGCGCGCAGAAATTGTCGCTCACGCCGACAAGGCTGTCGAAGGTATATTTTGCGCCGCTCTCCGCCGAAACGTGGCTCTTTGCGACCGACAGCATACGCTGCGCGGTTATGACGAAGCCCTTGTCCGCGGAGTGCCCGTCGGCATATGTACAGGTCACATGATATTCCGTCGCGCCGATGGCCGAAAATGTGACCACCTGCGGCGAGGGGATGATGCCTTTGCCGTAGATGCTGTCGATCACATAGCCGAGCTCCGGGACAACGTCCGGGAGCGGGTAGTTTATAACGTTGTTGTAGTTGGTGCTGAAGAGCTGATAGAAGATATCGTTCACATAGGTCACCTGACCGGACGAGCCGAGGATTATCAGTATGTTCTCCGTCCTCACGCTGCCGTACTCCGTCCGGATCAGACCCTCTTTTGCCCAGTGGTCGGCAGTGAGCACGCCGGAGGAATAGACCGTCTCCGTCGCCTCGATAAGGCGGAACAGGCACACCGTCGCAGGAGAGAGATTTTCCTTGCGCGTCACGAGAAGGATGTGGACATATCTGTTGTACTTGCCCTTTACGGTGAAGGCATAGAACGCATAAGGGTGCAGCGCCTGAGCGTAATTCTGCCGGCCGATCGTCCATACGCTGGCCGACTGCTTCACGGACAGTGCGACCGCGTTCGTGCCGATCAGATCCTCGGACATATTTGCACCGAAACGGAGATTGATGGCTTTCAGCTCATCCTTCAGCTCCTGATCGCCGAACCGCCCGTATATATCGAAGTTCGGAGAGACGTACATCAGCACGGATTTGTTTGCCGCGAGAATGTCCGTCAGGCGCTCATAGTAATCCGGGGCGGATTCCCTGATAAGCAGCGTGTGCCCGGAAATATGCTTCTGGCAGTCGTTCTTGCTCTTCTCTGAAACCTCCGGGAGCTTATCGCAGAACTTGGGAATGCCCGAGTGCGCGGAGTGATACAGAGATATCTGTATGGCGTTTTTCTCTGAGGACGATTGGCTGACAGTAAAACTTTCATCTATCATCTGCGATATCCCTCCGTAAAAATTTATTGACCGCGGGCGTCGAAAGACAGCGAAAGGCGGCGGTTAAAAGCAGTTAATTATTATACAATCTCTGCACCGACCTGTCAATTAATAAATTAGTTTGTACATTGTGACGGCAGTGTATGCAATAATACAAAAGTGTAGCGGACGTACGCTACACTTTTGTTCTGTGATACACTTTTAACAATTCGCCTTGGGATACAGGTCTGAAAGCGGGGAAATATGGCGGCGGCGCCGGTCATCGCACCGGCGCCGCCCTGTTTTTAAGAAGCACATGGGAAAAACCACGCCGAGCGGCAGGAAAATTTGTCGAAAAAATAATTTTTTACCGCGACGGAACAGTTGGCACGTTTGTTGCGAATTATAGGGCTGTACGATTGCCACAAAATTAACGGCAGCAAAAACTGAACATACAGAAAGGAGAACGTATGGATTTCAGAAAAACAGAAGAGCAGGAACTCTTGCTGGAAAGCATAGACGAGTTCTTCGCTCAGGGCGAATTTGATGAAACCTACATTCAGAAATGTGAAGCTGAGCAGAAGCCCCTCAAGGAGTTCAAGCTGGCGGCACTGGAAGCCGGCTTCGGTCTGCTCGGTATTCCCGAGGAGTTCGGCGGAGTCGAGGTCGACACCCAGACCATGATAATGGTCGCCGAGCAGGTGTACAGCCACGGCTATCCCTCCGGTCTGGGCGCTATGCTCCAGGTCGACGATATGCTCAAGTTCGGCACTCCCGAGCAGCAGAAGAAGGTCATGGACTGCCTGCTGGACGGCGACGCGATGGGCTTCTGCCTCGGTCTCAGCGAGCCGCAGGCGGGTTCCGACAGCAACGCGATCACGACCTCCTTTGTCCGCAAGGATGGCAAGGTCATCATCAACGGCCACAAGACTTTCTGCACCGACGCCGACAGAGCAAAGTACATGCTCTGCATGACGCGCGACTTCACCAAGACCGATCTCAAGCCCAACCAGACCATGACCACCTGGCTTGTCCCCATGGACTCCCCCGGCATCACTGTCAAGCCCATGCACAAGGTCGGCCACCGCACCCGCAGCATGTGCGAGGTCTATCTGGACAATGTCGTCGTCGAAGAGAGCGACATGGTCGGCGAAGAGGGCAAGGGCTTCATGACCGTTATGAAGAACTTCGAGGTCGAGCGTCTGGTCATCGCTGCCGACTCCCTCGGCATCGCGTCCTGCTGCTACAATGACGCGCTCAATTACGCGGCGCAGCGCATCCAGTTCGGCAAGCCCATCGGCTCCTACCAGCAGATCCAGGAGAAGCTCTGCAATATGCGCATCAAGATCGAGAACATGCGCAACTACCTGTACAAGACCGCATGGAAGAAAGACAACGGTATGCCCATCAATGTTGACGCGGCACTGTGCAAGCTCTACTGCGCTCAGGCAGGCTTCGAGGTCGCTGACGACGCCATGCAGATACTCGGCGGCATCGGCTATACCGAGGATCACCGCGTTGCACGTCTGTGGCGCGATGCACGTATGCACCGCATCGGCGGCGGTACGGATCAGATCATGGTCCACATTGCGGGCCGCGCCCTTATCAAGGAAGTAAGCAAGTGATCTGCTTCCCCCGGCGGATAAACTGCTAAAAAAATAAAGAGAGGAATAGAAAAATGGAAACCAAAAAGTTTGACATTGTAAAGCTCCTTAAAATTGTCATCCCGGCAATCCTTGCGATCATCATCGCAAACATAGCACCTCCCGAGGATCTGACCGTTGAATCCATGAGATTCGCCGGCCTCTTCGTCTGCATGATCATCTGGATGGTCCTCAACGTATGGCCCGACTTCGTCATCACCCTCGTCGGCCCACCGGCACCGCGCCCTGCAAGGTCGCCTGCCCCGCGCACATCGCTATCCAGGGCTACATCAAGATGGCTGCCGACGGCCGCTATGCGGACGCGCTCAAGCTCATAAAGAAGGACAATCCCTTCCCGGCCGTCTGCGGCAGCATCTGCCGCAAGTACTGCGAGGACGCCTGCACCCGCGGCACTGTCGATGAGCCGCTCGCAATAGACGAGATAAAGAAGTTCATCGCCGAGCAGGACATGAAGGCTGAGCACCGCTATGTGCCGCCCATGAACTCCTGCACCCACGAGAAGTTCGACCAGAAGATCGCCATAATCGGCGCAGGCCCCGCGGGCATGTCCTGCGCATACTTCCTCGCCATCGAGGGCTACAGCCCCGTCGTGTTTGAGAAGGAAGCGGCTCCCGGCGGTATGCTCATGAACGGCATCCCCTCCTTCCGCGTCGGCAAGGATATCGTAAAGTCCGAGATCGACGTCCTGCGTGAGATGGGCGTTGAGTTCCGCTGCGGCGTTGAGGTCGGCAAGGATGTTACCATCCAGCAGCTGCGCGAAGAGGGCTTCAAGGCCTTCTATGTCGCGGTCGGTCTCCAGAAGGCCGCAAAGCTCAACATCCCCGGCGAGGAGCTTATAGGCGTTCAGGGCGGTCTTGACTTCCTGCGCTACGTCAACAGCGGCGCGACCAAGGAGCTCTCCGGCGACGTCGTCGTTATCGGCGGCGGCAACGCAGCCATCGACGTGGCGCGCGCCGCAAAGCGCCTGACCGGCGGCAGCGTCAGCATGTACTGCCTCGAGAAGGACGAGGAGATGCCCACCGTTCCCGATGAGAAGAACGCGGGTCTCGCAGACGGCGTTGTCATCAACAACTCCTGGGCACCCAAGGCCATCCTCGGCGAGGACGGCAAGGTCACCGGCATCGAGCTCATGCGCTGCGTCTCCGTGCGTGACGCGAGCGGCAAGTTCGCCCCCGTGTATGACGAGAACGAGACCATCACCGTCTCCTGCTCCAATGTCCTCGTCGCGATCGGCCAGCGCTCCGAGTACGGCGCTGTCCTTGCAGGCACCGTTGCGGAGACTCCCGACGGCCGCCTCATCGCGCATGACGTCATCACATTCCAGACCGCAGAGCCCGACGTGTTCGTCGGCGGCGACTGCGCGACCGGCCCGAAGTACACCATCGACGCTATCGCCAGCGGCCGTGAGGGCGCAGTGTCCATCCACCGCTACGTGAACGTCGGCCAGACGCTGACCATCCACCGAAATCTGCGCGAGTTCAAGGAGCTCGACAAGGAGAACGTCACCCTGCCGGCTGAGAAGATAAAGAAGCCCGCACGCTCCGCTGTTGTCATCGACAAGAAGAAGGTCCTCACCATGTGCGACGACCGCGTGACCTTCACCGAGGAGCAGATAAAGTCCGAGGCCTCCCGCTGCCTGAGCTGCGGGCGCAGCGTGGTCGACCCGAACAAGTGCATCGGCTGCGGCATCTGCACCACCAAGTGCGAGTTCGACGCAATACACCTCACGCGCAACCGCCCGCAGAACAGCAAGATGATCCCCGCCGAGGACAAGTTCAAGGCCATCGCTCCCTACGCCGCAAAGCGTCAGGTAAAGATAATCAAGAAGCAGCTTTCCGGCAAATAATCATCCCGGAGCAGATACAGGTGCGGGATAAAACCCGCACCTGTTTTTACTGATGTTTTACTGAATCAGAAAGGAAAGTTATGCACGAGCTTAGCATAGTGACCTACGTCATCGAGCAGGTCGACGAGATAGCCAAGGAGAACAAGCTCACGGACATCCAGTCCGTCAAGCTGGAGTTCGGCGAGGTGTCCGGGATCATACCGGAGTATCTGAGCGACTGCTGGAAATGGTACGCCAAAAAGACTCCGCTGATAGAACACACCGAGTTCAAGTACGAGATCATCCCGGCCATAACATGGTGCGACGACTGCAAGACCACCTATCCCACCGTGAAATACGGCAAGACCTGCCCCAACTGCGGCAGCGGCCACACATGGCTCCAGCAGGGGCAGGAGATGAACCTCAAGGAAATAGTCGCGTGTTGAATGTTGGAAAATAGCAGCGAAATTTTGTCAAAAAACTGACATCAGTATATTGCGTTTAGAAGAACAAGTGTTAAAATAATGACGGTCGCCCGCGGCGGCTGGATTCTTGTGCCGGAAGCTGTCGGCTCCCGGCGATTGGAGAAGAGAAGATATGAAAGATCTCAAGCACCTGCTCTATTTTGAAAATCTCCTGCAGGAAGCTCAGAATGAGCTTATCCTGCAGGCGCAGAGCGAGGGGAAGGTCTGCGTGACATACGTCTGCGAGAACACACCCGAGCCGCTGCTGAACCTGCCGGGCGCGTTTTCCACGCGTCTGCGCGCACCGCGCACCGGTTCCATGGAAATGGCGACCTATTATATGACCAGCTTCCTCTGCGAGTACAGCCGCGCCCTGCTTGAGCGCGCCATCGAGGGCGGCTACAACTTTGCCGACTGCCTCATCACTCCCGACGGCTGCACGATGATGAACCGCGCCGTCGAGAACATGGAGCTGCTTAAAACCATGGGGGAGGGGAACGACAAGTTCTTCTGGCAGTATATGGAGATCCCCCTCAAGGCCGATGAAAACGGCGTGGCTCTGCTGAAGCTCCAGTGCGAGAACCATATCTTAAAGCCCCTGCACGAAAATTACAACATCGATATTTCTGACGCCGCCATCAGAAAGGCCGTGGAGCAGCATAACCGCGTCTGCCGCATCATCCGTGAGATCGGCGACTTCCGCAAGGAGGAGCGCCCGAGCATCACAGGCTATGAGTTCCATGTGCTGACGCTCGCTACATATCTTGCACCCAAATACCTGCTCCTCGATAAGCTTGAGGAGACACTTGAGGAGCTGAAAACGCGCGAGGCGGAGACAAAGCCTTACCGCGCGCGTCTTGCGGTAGTCGGTTCCGAGGTCGACGACAGCGGCTTCATTAAGCTTATCGAGGATACCGGCGCTTATGTCTGCGCCGACCGCTTCTGCTACGGCTCTCTTCCCGGCCGCGATCCCATCGAGCTGACCGATGATGAGGATGCGCTGACGCAGATATGCCGCCGGTACATGTACCGCGGTCAGTGCCCGCGCTATATGAACACCGCCAAGATGACCGGACGCCGCGAGTATGTCAACAAGCTCGCGAAGGAATACGGCGCCGACGGTATCATTTATGAGCAGATAAAGTTCTGCGACCCGTGGGCTTACGAGCGCATGATGGGTTCGCACATCATGCACGATGATTACGGCTACCCTGTGCTGTCGGTCGACCGCCCGTATAACATCTCGTCCTCCGGCCAGATGCGCACTCGTGTGCAGGCCTTCGTCGAGAGCATCGAGATAAAGAAGATCCAGGGAGGGGACAAGTAATGAGCAACAAGAGAATCGGCTGCGAGAATTTCGGTAAGTTCTATACCGAAGGCAAGGTCAGGAACCGCCGCGAGTGGCGCGGCGTTGTCGACACGCTCTATGATTACTCCCGCTGGCTCCACAACTGGATAACTATGGCGAAGATGGTCTCGAAGCCGAGAAACATCAAGGCCATGTTCCGCTACCGCTGGATGGCGAACTACCTCGCTGTCCCCATGATGGTCGACCGCCACACGCAGGGTCTGCGCGGCGAGCATCTGCGCATCTGCCATCTGGAGCAGGACCTCATAATCGAGGACGTCGCAAAGCTGCTTGACGGCCTCTTCCGCGGCGACCGCCGCATCGGGAACGACAAGGCGTTTTCCGACAAGGTCGTCCTTGTCGACGAGAACGAAATGACCGCCGTCATGATGGGCTTCCCGACCCTGAAGGGTCTCAGCCGCGAGACTCCGTCCACCTACGTCTCCGTGCTTCTGAACCAGCACGCGGCGGAGCATTATATCGACGTTGCGCAGGAATACGGCCTTGCAGGCGACGTCTGCCCCATGCCCGAGGCTGAGGCCGGCGTATCCATCGATGACGACGCCCCCGTGCTCGGCGCCTGCGCCGTCCAGTGCAACACCACCTGCGACGGTTCCCTTCTCGGCAACGGCGTTATCTCCAAGCGCCTTGAGCTTGAGGACGGCATTCCCGTGTTCCAGCTTGCCGCACCTCTGCGCCACCGCGAGGACGACGTGCAGGACTATGCCGCGCAGGAGATAAAGAACGCGATTGCTTTCATCGAGGAGCACACCGGCGAGAAGTGGGACTGGAACGCATACTTTGAATGCGCTAAGCGCGTCAATTACGCCACCAAGTGCCGCGTCGAATGGCTTGAGATGAACAAGACCGAGTACCCGCAGGTGTTCGGCTCGAACCTCGCACTCTATACCGAGACCAACTACATGGCAATATGCGGCAAGGTCAAGGCCTTTGAGGACGTCGACCGCAAGATAACCAGGCTTGCTGAGCGCGCCTATAAGAAAAAGAAGATGGCCGCCAACGAGTACCGCCACAGAGCCATCGTCTGGGGCGTCCAGTCGCATTTCTATATGGACTTCCTTGTGTGGCTGCTCAACTGCTGGGGCATCGTGCCGCTGACGGATATGCTCTCCATGGTCT
>OLGA01001277.1_pt1 | contig 20067 bp, 18 predicted proteins | sample 1604881 | NCBI WGS metagenome assembly OLGA01 (sample SAMEA3888896, study PRJEB22519) | human gut metagenome | biome: human gut; feature: human-associated habitat; material: faeces | place: Denmark | collected 2009 | reverse complement strand
GATTACAGAAGGAAAAAGAGGAGCGTGAGGCTGCGGACAGAGCAGCACAGAAAGCAGAGAGCGCATCTCAGACAACCTCTTCAGGCTCTTCACAGTCACAAAGCTCAGATTCTTCCGTACAGGATTCATCAAGCGCATCTTCAACAGGATCAGCGGTTGCAAGTTATGCAGGACAGTTTGTAGGAAATCCATATGTATATGGTGGGACAAGCCTTACAAACGGAACGGATTGTTCCGGATTTGTAATGTCTGTATACGCACATTTCGGTGTCAGCCTTCCACACAGCTCAAGTGCTTTAAGAAGTGTAGGATATGGCGTCAGCACATCAAACATGCAGCCGGGTGATATCGTATGTTACAGCGGACATGTTGCAATCTATGTTGGAAACAATACGATTGTACATGCAAGCAATGCAAGAGACGGTATTAAATATACTTCTCCTGCAAATTACAGAACCATTCTTGCAGTTCGAAGAATTTTCTAACAATTAAGATAACATAAGTATAACAGGAGCACTTGCGAAAGCAAGTGCTTTTTCCTGGCTCCCCCTGTTGGGCTCGAACCAACGACATCGTGATTAACAGTCACGCGCTCTACCGACTGAGCTAAGGAGGAATATGTTGACGGAACATCAACAGTATTATTATAGCAAGCACTTCCGAAATTGTCAATGCTTTTTTGCGTTTTTGCAAAAATACTTTTGCCCATATCGGCGCATTTTATACCATCGAAAGAAAACTTGACCCTGCACGGCGGAAATGCTATACTGTAGATGTCTAATTATAAGGAGGGAGACCGATGGAACACACGCTGTATTTTCTGCCGACAAGCGGCGGCATGCCGCAGGCGGCGGACGCGCTGCTTGCGTGCGTCTCCCCCGCACGGCGCGCGAAGATCGCCGCGCTGCGATTTGCAGGCGACCGCGAAAATGCACTGCTTGCGGCGGTTGCCGTGCGGCTTTGTGCTGCCGAGGCGCTGGGCGCGGAAAACAGGCAGCTGCGGTTTGCCTGCACCGAGTGGGGCAAGCCGTATCTTGACGGCGCGCCCGACTTCTGCTTCAGCGTCGCGCACACGGACGGCGCGGTCGCCCTCGCGGTCTCAACGAGCACGGTCGGCGCGGACATTGAACGCCTCCGGGAAGCGCCGCACGGCGTGGCGGAGCGGTTTTTTACACCGGAGGAACAGGCGTACTGCACGGGTGCGGACGACCGCTTTTTTGAGGTCTGGACACGCCGAGAGGCGCTGGCAAAGCGCACGGGGACGCCGCTTGCGGAGACCTTTGCCGCGTCGCGAGGCGGCAGGGCGGCGGAGAGTACGGCGACGCGCATCTTTCGCGCAGATGCCTTCATGCTCGCCGTCGCCTCGGATGCTGCCGCCGCCTTTTCGCTTTGCCGCCTGAACGCAGACGACCTTGTGCGCAACGCTTTGGAAAGGCTTGCGCCGCTCGGCTGACGCCCCCTTGCAAAAAGCGCCGAAAACCGCGAAATATGTTGATTTTGCGGGGCTTCTGTGCTACAATATTTCTGTTGCGCACCTGCAACGGAAAGCGAAAAAAATATGGCTCATTCGTCGAAAAACAATCTTCTCATCACACGCTATCTTACACTTTTGAAAAACGAATTCCGCGGCTACGGCGCGTCGTCCCTGCTCAGCGATTTTGTCGCGGGCATCACGGTCGGTGCTGTCGCACTGCCGCTTGCCCTTGCGTTCGGCGCGGCGAGCGTCAGCGAAGAATATGCCGCCATCGGCGTTTCCGCCGGGCTCATCACGGCGATCGTCGCGGGCATCGTCAGCGGACTGCTCGGCGGCGGCAGCTTTCAGATCTCGGGTCCGACCGGCGCCATGACCGTCATTCTCGGCGGCATCGTGTCCGGCAAATACGGGCTTTCCGGTATGTTTCTCGCCTGCTTTCTTGCGGGTGCGATCTTGCTCGCCGCGGGGCTCTGCCGCTTCGGACGGTTGATCCGCTTTATCCCGCGTCCGGTCGTCGTCGGCTTCACCTCGGGCATCGCGGTGGTCATCGCGCTCGGACAGCTCGGCAACTTCTTCGGCGTCACGCTTGCGGGCGAAACGACGCTGGATAAGGTCATTTACTTTTTCACGGATACGCTCGGTAAGATCAATCCCTATGCCGTGTTTTTCTCGGTGCTCGCCGTGCTCGTCATGGCATTTTACCCGAAGAAGGCGGCAAAGTTCATCCCCGGCAGCCTTGCGGCGATCATCGTCGTGACGCTTGTCGGCGTCTTCTGGAACCCCGGCGTGCGGACGATCGGGCAGATCCCGTCCTCCCTCGTCAATACGGTGAAGCTGGAGTTCTCCGCCGTCACGCCCGAGATGCTCGGCGATGTGGCGGGCAGCGCTGTGACGATTGCACTGCTCGGCATGGTGGAGAGCCTGCTCTGCGGCACCTGCGCCGCCGCGATGAAGAAAGAACCGTTTGATTCGGATGTGGAGCTTGTGGCGCAGGGCATCGGCAACATGGTGATCCCGTTCTTCGGCGGCGTGCCTTCAACGGCGGCGATCGCCCGCACCAGCGTGGCGGTCAAGAGCGGCGGCAAGACGCGGCTGACCGCAGTATTCCAGTCGCTGTTTCTCATCGCCTGTGTCTTTGTGCTCTCGGGCGCGATCGGCAAAGTACCGTATGCCGCGCTGGCGGGCGTGCTCGCCGTCACGGCGTTCCGCATGAATGACTGGGCGACCATCCGTTCCTATTTCAAAGCACGGCATGTCGGTGCGATCCTGCAATTCTCGGTGACCTGCGTTGCCACCGTGCTGCTCGACCTGACCTATGCGATTCTCATCGGCGTGGGGCTTGCCTTTGTGCTTCTGCTCTGCGACCTCTGCCGCGCCACGGTCGACGCGGCGCGCGACGGTGATACCGTCGCCTTCCGTATGAGCGGCAACTGCTATTTTGCCTTTGCCGATACGCTCCGCGCCGCAGTGGAGGCAAACCGCGCGGGCGCGAAGACCTGCATCTTTGACTTTTCCGGCGTGTCCTACGCGGATCTCACCGTGATCGGAGCGGTTGCTGAGCTTTGCGAAAGCCTGCGCGCCGCCGGTGCGGCGGTGGAATGCGTCGGCGTGTCCGCGCATGTCCGCCGCGCGTTTGAGCACGCGCATGCCGACGGTATTTTGCAGACCGTGAATTAAACTTTCGAGGAAACGCACATGAACAAACTGATCGGGCATTTCAGAACCATCACAAAGCATCGGCATGCGGTCATCCGCAACTGCCGCCGCGCCGGGATCCTCTGGCAGGGACTGCGGCACGATCTGTCCAAGTATTCGCCCACCGAGTTTATCCCCGGCGTGAAATATTACGTCGGCACGCGCAGCCCGAATGAGCTGGAGCGCATGGACAAGGGCTACTCCGCCGCGTGGCTGCATCACAAGGGGCGCAACCGCCATCACTTTGAATACTGGACGGACTACAACCCCGTCGAGCGGCGGGTCGGTCCGGTGAAAATGCCGCTGCGCTATGTGATCGAGATGGTCTGCGACCGCATGGCGGCGAGCAAGATCTATCTCGGCGACAAATATACAGACGCATCGGCACTGGAATACTTCGTGCACGGCAAGTCGCACCGCGTGATTCACCCCGAGACCTCCGACCTCTGCGAGCGGCTGCTCACTATGCTGGCGGACGAGGGGGAGGAGAAGACCTTTGCCTATATGCGCCGCCTTTTGAAAGAAAACAAAGAGTATTAGGAGGAACATCCCATGCTGAAGCTGAAAGAAAATACCGAATTTGACATCATCGGGCTCGGCGAGGTCATGCTGCGCCTGTCGGCACCGAACAAGGAGAAGATCTCGCAGTGCGAGGTCTTTGAGAAAGAGGCGGCAGGCACCGAGCTGAATGTTGCCTCCGGCGCGGCGATGCTGGGCGCACGCAGTGCGCTGCTCACCAAGCTGCCGTCGAGCAAGATGGGGCATTTCATCCGCAACCGCATCCGCTACGGCGATGTGAGCGACGATTATATCGTCTATGACGATTCGCCCACCAAGCGCCTCGGCATCTACTATTCCGAGACCGGCGCTTACCCGCGCAAATCGGCGGTCATTTATGACCGTGCAGGCTCGTCGGCGACCACGCTGACCATCGACGAGATTCCTGCGGATATTTATGAAAAGACGAAGATCTTCCACGTCAGCAGCATTTCGCTGGCGATCGGAGAGGGGCTGCGCGCAACCGCGATCGAGGCGATCCGCCGCTTCAAGGCAGCGGGCGCCATGATCTCGTTTGACGTCAACTACCGCGCTACGCTCTGGAGCGAGGAGGAGGCAAAACAGGTGGTCGAGTCGGTCTTCCCGTACGTCGATTTCCTGTTTGTCTCGGAGGAGACCTCCCGCCGCATGCTGCAGCGTACCGGCACGCTCGAGGAGATCATGCGCGGCTACGCGAAGGACTACGGCTGCACGCTGGTCGCCACCACGCGCCGTGAGGTGGTCAGCCCGATGCGGCACAACTTCGGCTCGAAGATCCTGTTTGAGGACGAATTTTACGAAGAACCGCCGTACATGGGCATCGAGGTCATCGACCGCATCGGCAGCGGCGACGCCTACATCGCAGGCGTGCTCTACGGGCTTGTGAAGAGCGGCGATGTGCGCCGCGCGCTTGAGGTGGGCAACGCGCTCTCCGCGATTAAGAACACGATCCTCGGCGACCTGCCTGCCAGCAGCATCGACGAGATCGAGGGCGTGATCCGTGCGCACAAATCCTCCGGCAAGCAGGACGAAATGATCCGCTGATCCGAAAGGCATGTCTTTCGGGAGGCACTTTTGACGAAAGGCAAAACCGATTCTATGAACTTCAAGAAAAAATACATCGGCGACCGCGCGTTTTACAAAATGCTGTTTGCGCTGGTTCTGCCGCTGATCATTCAACAGGGGCTGACGAATTTCGCCAGTCTCGCCGACAATCTGATGGTCGGCGCGCTCGGCACCACGCCGATGAGCAGCGTCGCCATTGCAAACCAGCTGGTCTTCGTCTTCAACATGACGGTCTTCGGCGGCATCTCGGGCGCATCTATCTTCGGCGCGCAGTTTGCGGGCGCGAGCGACTGGAAGGGGCAGCGTGAGGTCTTCCGCTTCAAACTGCTGTTCTGCACGGCGGCGACGGTGATTGCGCTTGTTGTCTTTTATTTCTTCGGCGACGCGTTGATCCTGCGCTTCTTCGACAACGAAGCAAACAAGGGGCTTGACATGGCGGTCGTCCTCCGCTACGCGCGGGATTATCTCGACATTATTCTCATCGGCATTTTCCCGTTTGCATTGATTCAGGCGTATGCGGGCACGCTGCGTGAGACCGGCGAGACCTTTGTGCCGATGCTGGCGGGCGCTGTCGCCATCGCGTTCAATCTGACCTTCAACTGGCTGCTTATCTTCGGCAAATGCGGCTTTCCTACGCTCGGTGTACGCGGCGCGGCAATTGCCACCACGCTGTCCCGCTTCATTGAGCTTGGCGTCATCATACTGTATACGCATCTGAACGGCAAACGCTTCCCGTTCATCCGCGGCGCGTATCGCTCGATGCACATTCCCGCGCGGCTGGTGCGCGACATTGCCGTCACCGGTTCGCCGCTGATGGCCAACGAGGTGCTGTGGTCGCTGGCGATGACCTTTGTCACGGGCTGCTATGCGGCGCGCGGCATGAACGCGGTTGCTGCCGCTAACATCACCGCAACGGTGTGGAACCTGTTCTGTATCATCATGTTTGCGATGGGCGCGGCGATCTCAATCATTGTCGGGCGGGAGCTCGGCTGCGGCAACCGGGAGGGCGCGATGGACATGAACCGCAAGCTGATGTTCGTTACGTTGGCCATCCACCTCGTGATGGGCGCGCTGCTGATCGTCTTCTCCGGGCTGATCCCCGAGCTGTACAACACCGAGCCGGAGGTGCGCACCACTGCTGCGCGGATGCTGGTGTTCGGCGGACTGGCGCTGCCGTTTGAATCACTGGTGCACGCCTCCTATTTCACCATCCGCAGCGGCGGCAAGACCTGGACGACCTTTGCCTTTGACTGCGGCTTTTCCTGGCTGGTGACGGAGCGGGTGAAAAGTCACCCCCTGATCACCGTGGCCCCCGGCGAGGTGACGGACCTGCCGGAGGGGGAGGTGGTGGTGGCCTCCGGGCCGCTGACCTCCGACGCTCTGGCGGACAGGCTCCTCTCCATGCTGGGGGGCGAGGATTCCGCCCTGCACTTTTTCGACGCGGCGGCCCCGCTGGTGAGCTTCGACAGCGTGGACATGGACAGCGGCTTTTTCGCGTCCCGGTACGACAAGGGGACGCCGGACTATATCAACTGCCCCATGGAGAAGGAGGAGTATCTGGCCTTCTGGCGCGAGCTGACCCACGCCCAGGAGGCGGAGGTCCACGGCTTCGAGGACAGGAACGTCTTTGAGGGCTGCATGCCCGTGGAGGTCATGGCCCGGCGGGGGGAGGACACCCTGCGCTATGGGCCTCTGAAGCCCCGGGGGCTGAAGGACCCCCGCACCGGGCGGGAGCCCTATGCCGTGGTGCAACTGCGCAAGGACAACGCCGACGGCACCATCTATAACCTGGTGGGGTTCCAGACCCACCTGCGCTTCCCGGAGCAGAAGCGGGTGTTCTCCATGATCCCCGCCCTGCATGATGCGAAATTCCTGCGCTATGGTGTGATGCACCGGAACACCTATCTGGATTCCCCCCGGCTGCTGGACCGGTATTACCGGCTGAAGGCCCAGCCCCGCATCTCCTTTGCCGGGCAGATGACCGGCGTGGAGGGGTATGTGGAGTCCTGCGCCTCGGGCTTTCTGGTGGGGGTGGAGACCGCCCGGCGGCTGCTGGGCCAGGCCCCCATGGACTTCCCCCGGGAGACGGCCATCGGCGCTCTGGGGCTGTATGTCAGCAACGAGTCCGTGACCCAGTTCCAGCCCATGAACATCAATTTCGGCATCATGCCGCCTCTGGACCACCGGGTCAAGGGCAAGCGCAACAAAAACGCCGAGCTGTCCCAGCGGTCGCTGGCCATTATCGAGCAGCTGAAGCAGGAGGTTCTGAACTATGAAGATCATCATTGACGCCATGGGCGGCGACAACGCCCCGCTGGAAATCGTGAAGGGCGCCCTGCTGGGCATGGAGCACTGGGGCGTGGAGGTGCTGCTGACCGGCGACACCGAGGCCATTCTCCGGGCCCTGCGGGACTGCGGCCATGATACCATCCCCCGGGGGATGGAGATCGTCCACACCACGGAGACCGTGGAGATGTGCGACGACCCCTCCAAGGTGTTCCGGCACAAGAAGGACACCTCCATGGGCGTGGGCCTGACCCTGCTGCGGGACGGCAAGGCCGACGCCCTGGTTTCCGCCGGGTCCACCGGGGCTTTGCTGGCCGGGGCCACCCTGATCACCAAGCGCATCCGGGGCATCCGCCGGGCGGCGATGGCTCCGGTGATTCCCACCACCGGCGGCAAGGCCGTGCTCATCGACTGCGGGGCCAACGCCGAGTGCACGCCGGAGTATCTGCTGCAATTCGCGTACCTGGGCAGCTTCTATGCCGGACGGGTCCTGGGGCTGGAGCGCCCCCGGGTGGGCCTGCTGAACATCGGCACGGAGGACAGCAAGGGCACAGACCTGCAAAAGGCGGCCTTGGCCCTGCTGCGGCAGGCAGGCGCCGACGGGCACCTGAACTTCATCGGCAACATCGAGGCCAAGGAGGCCATCAAGGGCGGCTGCGACGTTATCGTCACAGACGGCTTCTCCGGAAACATCCTGCTCAAGACCATGGAGGGCGTTGGCTCCTTCGCAGGCCATGCCCTGGGCGATATTTTCAAAAAGAATCTGCTGACCAAGCTGGCCGCCGCCATGGTCATGCCGGGGCTGCGGGCCTTCAAGGCCCAGCTGGACCCCAATAAGGTGGGCGGCACCGCCTTCATCGGCATCTCCAAGCCCGTCATCAAGGCCCACGGCTCCTCCAACGCCGAGGCCATCGACAACGCCATCGGCCAGGCCAGGCAGGTGGCCGAAAGCGGCATCATTGGACAGATTCAGGAAAATGTGCATCTGATGCAGGTGCAGCCGGAATAATTCACAAAAAGGGTATTGACAGACCTGACCAATTGCCGTATTATTTTCCAAGACAAAGCCCGAAAGGAGGGATCATCTCATGACGATGGACGAGATCTTCAAGACCATGCAGGATCTGATCGCTGAGCAGTTTGCCATTGATACCGACGAGATCGGCATGGATAGTTCTTTTGTGGACGATCTGGGCGCCGACTCCGTGGACCTGGTGGAGCTGGTTATGGCCATGGAGGAGGAATTCGACGTCGGCGAGATCGACGAGGAGGACCTCACCGGTCTGAAGACCGTGGGCGACTGCGTGCGCTATCTGTATAATAAGCTGAACTGAATCAATCAGGCAGCTGAAAAAGAAGGCCCCGTTGGTTGCAACGGGGTTTCCTTTTTCCGCTGCGGAAGGGAGAAAAACATCATGCATACCCTGCAAGTACTGGAAAAAAAACTGGGCTATACCTTCCGCTGCAAGGAGCAGCTTCAGGCGGCCCTGTACCACAGCTCCTACGCCAACGAGCACCGGTGCTGCGGCGTCAGCAGCAACGAGCGGCTGGAGTTTCTGGGGGACGCCGTGCTGGGCCTGGTCACGGCGGACTATCTGTACCACAAGCACCCGGATTTGCCGGAGGGGGACCTGACCCGGATGCGGGCGGCCCTGGTGTGCGAGGAGAGCCTGTACGAGGTGGCCCAGAGCCTGGGACTGGGCAACGAGCTGCGGCTGGGCAAGGGCGAGGAGGCCGGAGGCGGTCGGTGCCGCCCCTCCATCCTGGCCGACGCCACGGAGTCCGTGTTCGCGGCGGTGTATCTGGACGGCGGCATGGAGGCCGCCCGGGCGCTGATCCACCGGGTCCTGCTGGACAAGGAGCAGGAGGAGGCCGTGGAGGAGCGCCGCCGGGACTATAAAACGGAGCTGCAGGAGCTGGTCCAGCGCCGCAGCAACCAGACCCTGCACTATGAGATGATCGGGGCCACCGGCCCGGATCACGCCAAGCTGTTCACCTGCGCGGTGCTGCTCAACGGCCAGACGGCCGGAACCGGCACCGGCAAGAGCAAGAAGGAGGCCGAGCAGGCCGCCGCCCGGGCGGCGCTGCAGGCCCTGCAATAAGGCAAAGCGCAAGCCCCGCAGTCTGCCGGTTCCGGCGGGCTGCGGGGCTGTTTCGTTGGAGGGGGGCTATCTTTTCTTCGCCCGGGCCAGCCGGAAGCCGAACACGATGCCGCTCACGCCGCCCACAATGTGGGTCAGGTGGGACACGTTGTCCGTCTTGGTAAGGCCGTCGGCGATCTCGCTGCCTAAGTACAGGGCCACCACCAGCAGCATGGTCAGAGGAATGCCGCCCTTCTTCATCTCCGTGAACGAGGACAGGACGATCATCATGAACACCACGCCGCTGGCCCCCAGCAGGGCCGAGTGGGGGAACAGCAGGAACTGTACCAGCCCCGTGGCAAAGGCGGTGATTGCGATGGTCAGCAGCAGATTCCGGCTGCCGTACTTCTCCTCCAGCCCCGGCCCTACCAGCAGCAGAAGCAGCATATTGCCCATATAGTGGCTGTAGCCCGAGTGGCCCAGAACGTGGGTGAAAAACCGCACATAGGTCAAAGGGTCCGTCAGGGGGGCCCGGTATACGCAGAACAGCCGGGCCGTGGAGGCTCCGCCGGTGGCGGAGTCCAGCACCAGCACCAGCAGGCTGAGGATGGCAAAGCTCAGCACCACCGGTGCGTTGAATCGGATGGCAAATCGTTTCACGAAAAAACCTCTTTCCAAATGTTCTGACTTCGATTATAATGGATACATGGACTTTTGTAAACAAGGAGGCGCGTTTCGTGAAAAAACCGCTGAAGATCGTGCTGCTGGTGCTGGCGGCTGTGCTGCTGGTGGTCATCAGCTATCTGGCGTATGTGCTCATTGACTATCACCGGCTGGGGGACATGGACCTGGAGGTAGACCGCCAGGTGTCCCAGCCTGCTCAGACCGGATGTGAATACCATCTGCTGTCCTACAACATTGGCTTCGGCGCGTATGAGCCGGACTATGGCTTTTTCATGGACGGCGGAACGGAATCCTGGGCCTGGTCCCAGGAGCGCCTGACGGCCAACGTAGGGAACATCGGAGCCTTCCTGGCCCAGCAGGACGCAGACTTCTATCTCATCCAGGAGGTGGACCGGAACTCCACCCGCAGCTATCATGTGGACGAGGCCGCCATGCTGCGGTCCGTGCTGCCGGAGTATGACGAGACCTGGGCCCAGAACTACGACTCCCCCTTCCTGATGTACCCCCTGCGCCACCCTCACGGGGCGTCGGTGTCGGGGCTGATGACCCTGTCCTCTCTGACGGTGGACAGCGCCCGGCGGGTGGAGCTGCCCATCGAAAACAGCCTGATGAAGCTGGTGGATCTGGACCGGTGCTACAGCGTGCACCGGATCCCGGTGGCCGGCGGCGGCGAGCTGGTGCTGTATAACCTGCACCTGTCGGCCTACACCTCCGACGGCACCATTGCCATGGAGCAGCTGAAGCTGCTGCTGGAGGATATGCAGCGGGAGTATGACGCAGGCAACTGGTGCGTGGCCGGCGGCGACTTCAACAAGGACCTGCTGGGGGATTCCGCCGTCTATTTCGGCGAGGCGGACCAGGAGTACACCTGGGCCCAGCCCATTCCGGAGGATACCTTCGACGGGTTCAACGTGTCCCTGATCGCGCCGCTGGATGAGGGGAACCCTGTGCCCAGCTGCCGCAACGCCGACGGACCCTATCACCAGGGGCAGTATGTGCTGACGGTGGACGGATTCCTGGTGTCCGACAACGTGACGGTGACCTCCAGCGACGTGGTGGACCTGGGCTTTGCCTATTCCGACCACAACCCCGTGGAAATGCGCTTCGTGCTGGAGAAATAAGATGGGCAAGTATGAAGGCTCATGGAGCGGCATGCGCCGATATCTGGAGCATGATATGCTGGCACCCTGTCTCTATGGCCGGGTGCGTTACGGCTGCACTGCCTATGTGGGGATGGACGGCTCCCGGATATTTGAAATATGCATCGACGGAAGGCCAGTAAAGCACTTTTCTCTGGAGACCGTCAACACCTGGTTCCTGGATAACGGCTATCGGCCCGGTCCCCGGCCTGTGGGCCTGGGGGAATACTGGGACGGCCTGTGGATGCTGCTGGACGAGGTGCCCCGTTCCCGCCGGACGGCGTACACCGATGATGAATTCTGCGATGCGTTAGCCGCCTACCGAACACAGGACATTGCGGCCAGCCTTCACTCAGAAGACCCCCTGGTCCGGATGCTGGCGATTCTGGATCGCCGGGTGGGCAAGCGAACCCTGTCCGCTCTGCGGGACACTGTTTCCCAACAGCCGGAGTGGCTCCAGAACTTTTACCGGCTGCGGATGGATGCCGAGGATTTCCAGCACAAATTGTAAAAAAAGTGTCGCCCTTTTTTGACAAGCCAAAAAAGCAGTGCTGCGGCGCAGTGCCGCGGCACTGCTTTTCTTCATATCACGCCTTTCGGCCCCAGCGGGCCATATAGCGGAAGGCGGCGGGCCAGACGGCTCCGGCGAACAGCACCATGATGCCGTATCGCACGGCCCCGGCCACCCCGGCGCTGCCGAACAGGGCCAGCAGAGGACCCTTCAACCCTGCCCGGATGCCCATCAGCAGCGCAAGGCCCAGCACCACCTTCAGAAGCTGCACCCACCACACGGCCCGGGTGTCGAAGTGGATATACCGCCGGTCCAGCCACCAGGCGATGCCGAAGCCCACGGTGGCCCCCAGCAGCTTCCAGCCGTTTTCCTGCCCGTGGGCCAGGTTTTCCAGGTCCACGTCCGCCGGGAAGGGATAGACATACGCAAACACCAGATACGCGATGCCCACCAGCAGCATCCCGGCGATGAGGCCCGCCATCAGGCTGGGCTTGCGGTCGGCCTGGCGGATCAGGGGATACAGGGTCAGCACCATCACCCCGGCCACCGCAAAGGACACCCCCACGTCCAGGGGCGTGTGGACCCCCAGGTACAGCCGGGAGAAGGACACCAGCAGCAGCACTGCCACGCAGGCCCACCGGACCCAGGGCCGCCGGGTGGACCGGGCAATGCCGCCGAAGGTGGCCACGGCGTTCTGGGTGTGGCCGCTGGGGAAGGAGTAGCCCGTGGCCTGGGCCCGGGCGCTTTCCACAATGGTGAAGTCGGGGTCCCGGACCCAGGGCCGGGGAATCCGGAACAGCAGCTTCAGAAACTGGTTGACCACCGTGCCGAAAAAGCCCATCAGCAGCAGATAGTACCCCTCCTGCTTGCTGACGCACCAGAAGATCAGAATGGCCGCCACCATGAAAACGGTCTCCTCGCCCAGGTGGGTTACGGCGGAGAACACCGCGTCCCAGAACGGAGTGCGCACGCTCTCCAGCGCATATAACAGGTTCATATCCGTCCCTCCTTTTGGGGATTATTGTACCGTACTTTTCCTCCCGGCGCAAGAGGGAGCTTTCCGGCATATACTGAGGCAGAGGAGGGAGAGAGCCATGAGACGGGGAAATTGCGGCGCGGTCATCGGCGTGTGCGCCCTGGGCCTGGGGCTGGGGATCCTGATCGCCGCCATCTTCCCGGTGGGCGCGCTGATGTTCCTGGTGGCGTTTCTGCTGATCGCCTGCGGGATCATATGCTTGAAGGACGGGAGGTAATGTGCATGAAGATCGTGATCTGGAAGGCGCCCCGGTGTCTGCGGGGCCTGCTGCGGCGGATGTTCGGCATCCAGGAATAACCCGGCGTGTTCCCGCATAGCCTTGGGACAGTGAAAACAAGGAGAGGACGGGAAACGCATGGAACTGGAGCTGAAATTTGCGGAGCTGGCCTGCTGCGAGCCGGTAGGCGACCTGGTCACCACTCAGGAGGAGTCCATGGAGACGGCGATCCCGGAGTATTGCCCGGACATTGCACGGATCGTGGATACCGTGGGGCAGCTGCGGCTGCGGGAGAAGCATCCGGCGGGCCAGCAGCTGACCATGGGCGGCAGCGTGGTGCTGACGGTGCTGTATACCTCGGAGGAGAGCGCGGGTTTGCGGAGCCTGTCGATGGAGGTGCCGTTTTCCTGCCAGGTGGAGGATAAGCGGCTGGCGGACTGCGACGCCGTGTGCGTCACCGGGCGGCTGCTGCTGGCGGAGGCTAAGGCCGTCACCGCCCGGAAGCTGTATCTGCGGGTGATGCCGGAGTTCACCGTGTCCGGCTATGCCCGGCGGCGGCAGCGGCTGTGCTGCGGCACGGAGGAGGACCCTGCCCTGCGGGTGCGGCGGCAGGAGGCGGAGCTGGAGCTGCTGACAGCGGTGGAGGAGCGGGAATTTTCCTTCGCCCAGGAGGTGACGCCCGACGGCCCGCCGCCGGAGGATGTGCTGATGGAGCGCACCGCCGCCCGGGTGGAGGAGTGCCGCCGGGTGGGCAGCCGCCTGGTGCTGAAGGGCCAGGCGGAGGTGTGCGTGCTGTACCGGGGAGAAAACCAGGAGCTGGCGGCATACCGGACGGCGCTGCCCTTCTCCCAGCTGCTGGACGGGGTGGAGCTGCTGGAGGGGGCCGAAACGGAGGCCCGCATCCAGTGGGCCAGCAGCGAGATCCGGGTGCTGCGGACGGAAAACGGCCCGGCTTTCGGCATCACCGTGACGGTGTGCACGGTGCTGCTGGTCCGCTGGAAGCAGCAGGTATCGTACATAGAGGACCTGTACAGCCTGCACCATGCGGCCCAGGTCCGGCGGCAGGAGACGCCGCTGCCGGTGGCCTGGCAGCGGGATATCCCCAGCCAGGAGGCGGTGCAGCAGCTGGAGTTCGGCCAGGGGAGACCCTTTGCCTATCTGACGGCGGCAGAATGCAGCGGCGTCAGCACGGTGCAGGAGGGCGGCGGCCCGGCCCTGCGGTGCACGGTGCGGCTGCGGGTGCTGTATCTGGACGAGAGCGGGACGCCGGTGTGCGCCGAGCGGTCGGCGGAGGTGACGGCCCCGGCGGCCTGGGAGCCGCAGACCGTCCGGGCCGCCTGCGGCCTGCCGCAGATGCAGATCACCGGCAGCACCTGCCGGTTATCGGTGCCGGTGCGGTTCGAGGCACGGCGGTGTCTGCGCCGGCCGGTGGCGGCGGTGACGGCGGTGGAGCTGCAGGACCCGCCGGAGGGGCCGCAGCCCTCCCTGATCCTGCGCCGCATGGCAGAAGGGGAGACCCTGTGGGACATCGCCCGGCAGTACCGCACCGATGAGGAGGCCATCCGGGCCGCCAACGAGCTGACGGAGGACCGCCCGGAGGGGATGCTGCTGATCCCCCGGGTGCGATAAGAAAGACCAGCGGGAACAAGTGAAAACCGGTGGGGCGGGGCCGCAGGCCCCCGCCCCACATTTTTTATTTCCCGGGGCCTGACGATAAATTTTCTGTGACGGGAGCAAAACAGGGCTATACAACCGGCGAAACCTGTGATATGATAGATGTGTGAAAAAATCGGACCGGGGGAGGGATCGTTCTAATGAAACATTTGCCGCAGCGCGTGGCGGCGCTGCTTCTGGCGGCGGTTATGTCGCTGACCCTGACCGGGTGTATGTTCCGCTCGTCGGTGGAGGATCTGTTCACCCTGCCCCGGGTGTCGGCGGAATACGAGGGGCTGTCCCAGGAGCTGGACGACCTGCAGAAGCAGGGCTATGAGCTGGTGGGCCCCAGCACCGGGCAGAACATCCAGCCGGTGCAGATGGTGGACCTGGACAACGACGGCCTGTCGGAGGCCCTGGTATTCATGCGGCTGCAGGACGACGAAAAGCCCCTGAAAATCTTCGTTTTCCGGCCGGAGGACGACACCTATCACCGCCTGTGCGTTATCGAGAGCAGCGGCACCGCCATTGACAGTGTCCAGTATGAGGACCTCACCGGCAACGGCCGGCTGGAGATCATCGTGGGCTGGCGCATCAGCGCCGACGTGCAGACCGTGGCCGTGTATGTGCCCCAGCCGGACCCCTATGTGCTGCTGCAAAGCGGCTATACCCGCTTCACCGTCACGGACCTGGACGGCGACGGCGTCAAGAGCCTGCTGCTGTTCCGCTCGGATAACGATGGCCAGCCGGTGGCGGGGCTGTATATCCGCAAGGACGACGTGATCTCCGCCAGCTACAGCAGCGTCTTGTCCTACACCATGGCGGAGCTGAGCCGGGGCAGCGTGGTGGTGGGCAAGCTCTCCGACGGCACCCCCGCCGTATTTGCCACCGGCGTCAACAGCCAGGGTATGGCCATGACGGATATCCTGGTGTGGCAGGAGAGCGGCGGACTGACCAACATCGCCCAGGACCGGACCACCGGCCTCACCGCCGCCGTGTACCCCTATATGCAGCTCAAGCCCCAGGACATCGACGGCGACGGCAGCGTGGAGATCCCCGCGCCGGAGACTGCCGCCGCCGACGCGGGAAGCGGCGCTGCCGCCAACACCGCCGCGGCGGTGCGGGGGCTGGTCCGCTGGATCAGCTACTGCGGCGACGAAAGCCCGGATGTCCACTGCGTGACCTATCACGATCTGTCTGCCGGGTGGTATTTCCGCCTGCCGGATACCTGGCAGGGGGAGGCCACCTTCACCACCGCCGAAAACGGCGCGTACGAGAGCCAGGTGGTGCTGCTGTCCAACGGACAGCCGGTGGCGGCCCTGTACGCCCTTACCGGCGACAACCGGGAAAAGCGGGCCATGATGGGCAGCCGCATGGCCCTCAAGCGCCAGAACGGCGTCACCTACGGCGGGGAGCTGCTGGCCGGGGCCGGCTACTGCGGCCTGGACGAGGAGAGCCTGCGCCTGGGCTTCAACCTGGTGGTGGCCGAGTGGGCTGCATGAAAATCCGAGGAAAGGAACGTCGAATCCATGAGAAAGGTAATGGTTCTGGAGGATGAATCCAGCATCCGCAGCTTTATTGTGATCAACCTGCGCCGGGCAGGATACGAGGTGGTGGAGGCCGAAACCGGCGAGGAGGCCCTGGACAAGCTCCACGAGAATCCGGACACGCTGGTGGCCCTGCTGGACGTGATGCTGCCGGGCATCGACGGGTTCGAGGTGTGCCGCCGCATCCGGGCCACCAACCCCCGCATCGGCATCATCATGCTGACGGCCCGATCCCAGGAGATGGACAAGGTCACGGGCCTGATGAACGGGGCCGACGACTATGTGACCAAGCCCTTCTCCCCGGTGGAGCTTACTGCCCGGGTGGACGCCCTGATCCGCCGCAGCAGCGGCGGCACCCAGGAACTGCCGCCGGGCACCATCAGCCAGCCACCCTTCCTGCTGAACACCCGCAACCGCACCCTGGAGAAAAACGGCCAGCGCATCAAGCTGACCCAGGTGGAGTATTCCATCATGCGGATGTTCATGGAAAATCCCGGCAAGGCCCTGTCCCGGGAGGAGATCCTGGACCTGGTGTGGGGCCGGGACTATTTCGGCGAGCTGAAGATCGTGGACGTCAACGTCCGGCGTCTGCGGCTGAAAATCGAGGACAGCCCCACCAGCCCCACCTATATCAACACCGTGTGGGGCTACGGATACAAGTGGGGCTTTTAAGCCATGGATACCAACACGGATAACAAGCTGCGGCTGTTCACCCGGGGACAGGGGAAGCGGCTGAAGCTGCGGGGTCTGCGCCGCCGCTGGCTGGCCAGCAGCGTGGGACCCATTATCGTCATTCTGGTGCTGGTGGGCGTGCTCTCTGCCGCCACCATCAGCTCCAGCCTGGACGCCCGGGCCAGGTCCTCTCTGGAGGCCAAGGCCAAGTCCGGCTCCGACTATTTCAGCGCCTACAGCATGGGCAGCTACAGCGAGTATTACCGCCGGGCCGCCCAATACGTCACGGATTACAGCATGAACGACAGCCTGGCCAAGAACGTGGAGCTGCAATTCATCAACGGCAAGCGCCAGGTGGAGCTGTCCTCCCGGGGCGCCGTGGCCGGCAGCATCCCCGCCACCCCGGAGGTGGGCCGGGCCGTGGAAACCGGCAAGACCGCCTCCTTCTCCGGCCGGGACCCCCTGACCGGCGAGAGCATCCTGGCGGTGTCCAGCCCGGTGTTCTACAACGGAACGGTGGTGGCCGTGATGCGGTTCGTCACCTCTACCCGGCTGCTGGATCAGCAGCTGTGGCTGACGGTGCTGGTGATGGCCGCCGTCATCGCGGCGGTGATCTTCCTGATCTTCGTGTCCAACCTGATCTTCATCAACAACGTGGTGCAGCCGGTGGCGGAGGTGTCCGAGGCTGCCAAGCGCATCTCCTCTGGCAGCTACGGCATCCAGATCGCCAACAAGTATACCGACGAACTAGGGCAGCTGGTGGACAACATCAACAACATGTCCCTGAAAATCAGCCAGAGCGAGAAAATGCAGACGGAGTTCATCTCCTCCGTGTCCCACGAGCTGCGCACCCCTCTGACGGCCATCAGCGGCTGGGGCGAGACCCTGCTGGGGGATGAAAGCGGCGACCCCCGCCAGCTGCGCCGGGGCCTGCGCATCATCGTCAAGGAGGCCCGCCGCCTGACGGGCATGGTGGAGGAGCTGCTGGAGTTTTCCAAAATGCAGGACGGCCGCTTCACCCTGCAGGTGGAGGAAATGGACCTGCAGGCGGAGCTGGAGGACGCCATCTATACCTATCGGGAGCTGTTCCGCCAGGACGGCATCCAGCTGAACTATCACAGCGATCAGGAGCTGTATACCGAGCCCATCTCCGGCGACCCCCAGCGGCTGAAGCAGGTGTTCTGCAACGTGCTGGACAACGCCGCCAAGCACGGCGGCGCGGGCAAGCGCATCGACGTGGACATGACCCAGGAGGGGGACAGCTATGTGGTGCGCATCCGGGACTACGGCCCCGGCATCCCTCCGGCGGAGGTCCCTTTTGTGAAGCAGAAGTTTTATAAGGGCTCCTCCAAGGCTCGGGGCAGCGGCATCGGCCTGGCGGTGTGCGACGAGATCGTCCAGCGCCACGGCGGCGTGTTCGACATCGGCAACGCCGACGGCGGCGGAGCCATCGTTACCATCCGGCTGCCCATCTCCGGCCAGGAGCTGTAAAAAATCGAACGCATGTTGCATTTTTGCAGCGGGTGTGTTATGATACTGGAAAGGAACCCATTCCCCATGGAAAAAAATAACAAGCAATTCCGCACCTCCATCGGCGGTCAGGCCCTGATCGAGGGCATTCTCATGCGCGGGCCGGAAAAGCAGGCCATCGTGGTCCGCTCGCCGGAGGGCCTGGTGACCAAGGTGGAGGAGCTGACCCTGATCAAGGATAAGTATCCCATTCTGGGCTGGCCCATCCTCCGGGGGGCCGTCACGTTTCTGGACTCCATGGTCCGGGGCGTCAAGGCCCTGATGTTCTCCGCCGACTATTACCCCGAGGACGAAAACGTCCAGCCCTCCAAGCTGGATAAGTGGCTGGAGGAGCACGTTCCGGCGGAGAAGCTGCAGTCGGTGCTGGTGTGGGTGTCGGTGATCCTGTCCCTGGGGCTGACCCTGCTGCTGTTCATGCTGCTGCCCACCTTCATCGCCGGGCTGTTCCACGCCCGGCATGCCGCCGTCCACAACCTCATCGAGGGGGCGGTGAAGATCGCCATTTTCCTGGGGTACCTGATCCTCTGCTCCAGGCAGAAGGACGTGCGCCGGGTGTTCTGCTATCACGGGGCGGAGCATAAGACCATCTTCTGCTATGAGGCGGGCCTGCCGCTGACGGTGGAAAACGCCCGCATCCAGCCCAAGCACCATCCCCGCTGCGGCACCAGCTTCCTGTTCGTGGTCATCGTGGTGTCTATTCTGTGCAGCAGCATCGTGTTCAGCTATGTGAACTGGCAGAATCTGTGGGTCCGGGTGGCCATGCACCTGCTGCTGCTGATCCCGGTGGTGGGCGTCACCTATGAATTCAACCGCTTTGTGGGCCGTCACGACAACGCCGTCACCCGTATCCTGTCCGCCCCGGGCATGTGGCTGCAGAATTTCACCACCAACGAGCCGGACGACTCCATGCTGGAGGTGGCCATCGAGGCCCTGAAGCTGGTGCTGCCGGAGGAGCAGGGAAAGGACGCCTGGTAATGGCCGCTACATACAACGATCTGACCCTGGATATCCGGCGGTCCCTGCGGCAGGCGGGGATCGAGGCCGCCACCCTGGAGGCCCGGGAGCTGGTGTGCTTCGCCGCCGGAAAGGATAAGGCCCGGCTGCTGCGGGACGGCGCGCTGTACGCGTCCCCGGAGGTGGAGGAGGCGGCCTGGGCCCTGGCCCGCCGCCGTCTGGCCGGGGAGCCGGTGGCTTATCTCATCGGCGAGTGGGAGTTTTACGGCCTGCCCCTGGACATCAGCGAAAGCGTGCTGATCCCCCGGCCCGACACGGAGACCCTGGCCGAGGCCGCCATCGGCTGGCTGCGGCAGCAGGAGGCTCCCCGGGTCCTGGACCTGTGCGCCGGTTCCGGCTGCCTGGGGCTGGCCATCGCCAGCCAGGTGCCCGGCGCCCGGGTGGTGCTGGGGGAGCTCTCGGAGGGCGCCCTGCGCATCTGCCGGCAGAACATCCGGCGCAACGGCCTCTCCGGCCGGGTGGTGCCCATGCAGATGGACGCCCTGGCGCCGCCCCCGGCCCAGCTGGGGGAGTTCCGCTGCCTGGTCTCCAACCCGCCCTACATCCCGGCGGGGGACATCCCGGGCCTGGACCCCTCCGTCCGGGATTATGAGCCCCACATGGCCCTGGACGGCGGCGCGGACGGGCTGGATTTCTACCGGAACCTCGCCAGGGAGTGGAAGAACGCCCTTACCGTGGGCGGAAAGATCTTCCTGGAAGTCGGCATCGGCCAGGCGGACGACGTGTTGCGGCTGCTGCGCTCCCAGGGCTTCGGGGATCTGGAGATCACCAAGGACCTGAACGGCATCCCGAGAGTGGTCCACGGCACCCTCTGGGGCGAGATCTGAGAAGCGCCGGAAAGGAGCCTCCCATTACAGGCCGGATGCGAAGACCCACCGGGGCCGCCGGCTCCGGGCAGAGAGAAAACGCGAATACGAATACATAGG
>OLGA01001264.1_pt1 | contig 20122 bp, 16 predicted proteins | sample 1604881 | NCBI WGS metagenome assembly OLGA01 (sample SAMEA3888896, study PRJEB22519) | human gut metagenome | biome: human gut; feature: human-associated habitat; material: faeces | place: Denmark | collected 2009 | reverse complement strand
AACTGTGTTAAACTACTTTTATTGTAGCTTGACACAGTTTAGTTTACACTCTCTTCTACTATTATGGATTCGCAGGTTATTCTTGCTTGCAAGCATATTTCGTCCCTTCAGAGAAAACTCCAGGCAACACGGTGGCAACAAATCGAAGTTTCGCATCATCCGAGATGAAGGTCTTCTCTTCGCAGAGACTGTCTATAATCTCCACACCTTTCAGCATGAGTCCCTTCTCCTCCTCGCTGAAGACATAAACATCATGTTCAGCGGTTGGCAGGCCAGACTTGAATGTGTACATCTTGCCACAAATATCACACTCTTTCTCCTTGAACTTTTGATATTCTTCACCAGAAAATTCTCTAAAGTCATCTTCTTTAGGGATAAATCCCAATCGGAATATCCCCTGTATGGCTTGACCGCCACCAAATAGTAAATCGAAAAAATCCATATTTCTTATTTTAAAGATCTTGCACTATTTTTTTCATTTCACCCATGCTTAAGTTTAGAGTACTTGCCACAATATCTTCTGAAACACCGGCTTGTAGAAGTTTTTTAGCAGATACCATTCTCTCCTCATTAGCTCTTTTTAATTGTTCTTCTGCTTCTTTTCTCTGTTCTTCTGCTTCCTTTCTCTGTTCTTCTGCTTCCTTTCTCTGCTCTTCTGCTTCCTTTCTCTGCTCTTCTGCTTCCTTTAACTGACTAGAGGTAACCATAAGCTTCTCCTTAGCATCATCATTAGCCTTTGTCAGGCGCTCCAACCTGCCAGCAAGCGTTTTTTCTACGCTCACAGCATCCCAGAAATCATCATAGCCAAGAAGTTCTTCCTCGGAATAAGCAGATTCTTCTATCTCTGATACAGCCTTGGCTATCTCTGGATTAGCCAGCAGTTCTGCAGGAATTTCCTTCGTATTCTCATCTATTTCCGTCAGATATCGAAGCCACAAAACCTGCATCTTCTTCTCTGTAAATGTATGAGGTGTAAACTTCGGCAACTCTACAAATACCAAATGCAAACCATCAATCACCTTTTCGGTATGCTCCTCATGGACCAGATGATAATAGTGGTAATAATCATCAAGCTCAGGTTCGAATACCTCATTGACTAGGTTGAGAGAATAAACTGGTTTTAGAAGAGAATAATCTTCTCCTCTGTTCAGTTGCTTCACGTATGCCTTTGAAGCATTGAAGAGGACTCGCTGTTTAAACTCCACTGACCAAACCATCTGCATCTCAACAATAAACTGACGTCCCTGAGCATCCTCGCATCTCACATCCACGATACTATATTTTCGTGTAGGAGTCTGGGGAACCATCTCTGGAGTAAGATAGGTCACAGAAGTGATTTCTTCTTCCTCGCTCTTGAAAGGAAGAAGGGCGTTAAGCAAACTTTTCACCAACTCGGGGTGTTCGCCAAACACTTTCTTAAAGGTCAAATCGGCCTTAGGATCCAAATATTTCATAAGCCTTTCTATTTTTCTGCAAATATACGCCAATATTCTGAAATCTGCAAGCATTTTAATGGATTTTTTGATTGTCTCTTCTGTTTTTTATAAAAGAGACAATTCTACAATCAGAGAACTAGCGAGCTTTTCTGCTGCGTCATCAAACCCTCGTAATATCTATCAAGCTTATCATAACTTACAAATTTCACCCTATCCGAGATAGGCTTGAAATAGTCATGGCTCAACCTGGCTATAAATTCATCATGGCGCCTGGCATCAGCCACGATAAACATCTGGGCATTAAAACTCTGAAGATCAGAAAACTTACAGAGAGAATTCTGAATATCCGTAGAATGCTCCACCTCAAAGAAGCTATTGGGCATCATCACATCGCTGCCCAAAGAATTAGGCTGAAACCACATAACGTCTATCGTGCTACTCCTATTCACAAATTCCTGATAGGAGAAAGGCGGAACCCTATCCAATGTGGAGATTTCCCCCAATTTCACATTGATGCATTCACGATTCTTATCCTGTGCAGGAACATAGGTTTCAAGTTTCTTCATTTTACCGATATATAACAGAAGTCCCTGATAATAAGAATGATTGAATTCCTGCACCTGCTCTGAATCTGAATTAGTTGCATCTTGTGCCACGATACCTCTATCCGCCAAGAGACTTCTATATTCCTCCAAAGCCCACAGTCCTGGACGAATGCGAAAGATTTCCTTGCGGTCTTGCACAATACGACGTATGGATGCAAATGGAGTCTTGGTATTCCATGTGCAATCCTCTATCTTGAACACCTCCTGATTCAGTTGGCCGAATGTAGCACATCCACCCAACCTCTTCAAGGTCTCTATTACAGCTTCGTATTGTTTCATATCTCGCTAAGTTTTATTTCTTTCAAAACCAAAAATTAAAATCTCCTTGCAAATTTACATCAATATTCAGAAAAGACAAAATAATATGTGAAAAACTTTCTGTTCTTATTCATTTTAATCCATTTTTCATTTCATCCAACCTAATTGATCTTTTTTGATCACGAAAGTTAAAGAATGATCTAATCGTTTATTTATCAGATATTTGCATTATCTTTGCACCCGAAATGATGAACAAAAAGGCGATATATCATAGGACTGACGATTTCACTCTCCTCCAAGGAGACTGTATCAGGCTGATGGGCGAATTTGATTTCAAGTTCGACATGATCTTCGCCGATCCTCCTTACTTCCTCTCCAACGGCGGTATCAGCGTGCAGAGCGGAAAGGTGGTGTGCGTGGACAAAGGAGAATGGGATAAGGGCGGTTCTCCGGAACATATCGACCAATTCAACGAAGCGTGGATTTCGGCTTGCCGGGAACATCTGAAGGGGGATGGTACCATCTGGGTATCGGGCACCTATCACAATATCTTCTCCGTGGCAAACAAGCTGACGCAACTGGGATTCAAAATCCTGAATGTCATTACGTGGGCTAAGACGAATCCACCGCCCAATATCTCGTGCCGATACTTCACTTACTCCACCGAGTTCGTTATCTGGGCAAGAAAGGAGAAGAAGGTGCCGCATTATTACAACTACCAGTTGATGAAAAAACTGAATGATGACAAGCAGATGACGGATGTATGGCGCCTGCCTGCCATCGCAAGATGGGAAAAATCGCAGGGCAAGCATCCTACCCAGAAGCCGCTCGCTCTCCTTGCTCGCATCATCCTGGCTTCTACCAAACCGGGAGCCTGGGTTCTTGACCCATTCGCCGGCAGCAGTACCACCGGCATCGCTGCCAATCTGCTGGGCCGCCGCTTCCTGGGCATAGACCAGGAAAAGCAGTATCTGGAACTGAGCAGGGCAAGAAGAGAGGAGCTGGAATCGCAGACGATTCTCCACGATTACCGGCATCGCATCAAGGATATCGAGGTGATGGAGAAAATGGAGCAGCAGGAAGGTATGCTTCCCGGCTTCATTCTCGGGGAAGAAATGCCGGGCTACGACTTGCCATTCTGAGGGGAGCGCATCTTTTTCTTTGACATCAGCATGTGTTCCCTCTAAAGTGGAGATAAGGATGCCATCTAGCGGATATCCCCCAAAAAGTGACTCAGTGACTCAGTGACTCAGTGACTCAGTTTATTTCCGACCCCCTATAGGGGTTGTTTTCTGCTTACAGATTGTAAGTATATAGATTATATATTATATATATATAATTTATATATATAATATATCTACTATAAAGAGGGTAGAATATACGGGCTGAAATAAACTGAGTCACTGAGTCACTGAGTCACTGAGTCACTGAGTCACTTTTGGCAGCTGATGGATATTCTGCTTAACCTTCTTACTGGAAGAACTTTAGGACAAAAAACTATATTTCGTGGAACGCAACTCAATGCTTCTTTCTTCTCTATCTTACGAGTTAGGATTATTAACGAAGTTTCAAGTTGAAAGCTGCTGAAAATCGGCCCTTATCGCCACCCAAAATTTGGTGGTTCCAGAAAAAAGCCGTATCTTTGCACTGTCGTTCAGAGATAAGGCGCCAATCGGATGAGTGACAAAAAACTGAATGAGTAACCATTAAAATTGAATTATTAACCCTTTAAAAACTGATTGATTATGGGACAAGGAACTAGTAAGTATCGTAAGATTATGCGTACCCCTCAGACGGGTGAGAACGCAGGTAAGAAGCTCTGGTATGCTACTGCCGTGAGCGACCGTGAGATGAGTTTCGAAGACTTCGTGACTCATATCTCTGAGCACAACTCTCCATACAGCCGTGGCACCATCCATGGTGTGCTGATGGATACGCTGGATTGCCTGAAGCATCTGATTTTGGACGGCAAGAGCGTCCGTTTCTCCGACCTCGGATTGTTCTCCATCGGTATGACTTCACGTGGTGAGGTGAGCAAGGAGAAGGTGACGGCGGCTAGCGTGCTGGGCGTGCATCTGATTGTAAGAAACACAAAGACCTGGAGCAACGCCGAGCTGAAGAAGCTCACCAAAATCGTGGCATACGATGATTATACCACCGGGGCTGAGGATGGCGGCGGAACTGAAAATACGCCGGGCGGTGGTGATACTAGCCAGGGTGCTGGCGGGGAGACCAACAAGGATAACGGCGGAACATCGCAGGGCGGCGGTACTAGTCAGGGCACTGGCGGCGGAACCGATAGCGGCGACGACAACGTAAGTTTGTAAATCATTAATCACTAAAAAAAAACTGCCTATGAAGAAAGAAACCTGGAAAACTGTATTTCAGATAGTACTATCTATCTTGACTGCTATTGCCGCCTCTCTGGGCGTGACGAGCTGTATGTAACTTAAATGAGCATGCCAAAGTCGAAATGACTTTGGCATGCTTTTTTTGTTTTTATAATTTGATAATAGCTTGTTGTAAGTCTATGGATTCGGCACGGAGCGTGCCGTGACCTCGCAAGACGATGATGCACTTGCCGAAACACCCATAGTGCCCAGAATCCATGCAGCCGTAACAAATAATGACGTTGTTGGTTTCATTTAGTTTGTTTTTAGAGTTTATAAAATTGTTATAACAGTTTATTTCTTCTAGATGTAATATTCCGCAGAATCTACCAGTCCGGCGCGAAGTGCATACTTTGTTGCTTCGTGCACGTTGTTCACACCGAGCTTTCTGAAGATATTCTTCCGGTGGGTATTCACAGTATGGAAACTGGAGAAACGCTTCTCGGCGATTTCCTTGGTAGTCATACCCAGGGCGATATCCTTGAGAATCTCGGTTTCGGTCTTGGTGAGATTCACTTTTTCTTCTACTTCCTGCGGCGGAGTAAGGAGCACCTCCATCATTCGCTGGCAGACAAAACGCTTGCTGTCCACGCAGAAGCGTATCGCCTCCTTGATTTCCATCAGCGAACTCTCCTTCAGGAGCACGCTGAACATACTGCTGCTGGCGATGAGCACACGCACGAAATCGGCACTCAGGTCTTCGCTGAACAGCAGCCATCGGGTATAGGGAAAGCGCTGGTTGAGAATGAGCAGTTCGGCGGAATCATTGATATCGAAAAGCGTGTAATCGAGTATCACCACCGTATCTTCGTTTTCCCGCAAGGCAAGCATCAGCTCTGTCTTGTCTTCCACATACTTGGTTTCCAATCCTTCCATTTTCTCTATCACGTATGTCAGTCCGGCACGCGTGATATCCTGCTTATCTGCCAATAGAATCTTCATAAGCAAATCTCCTTCTTTTATGTTGTTATATACTCTTTTATGACCAAACTTTGATGAAGGGAGAACATAGCAAAAGGCTATGTTCTCCCTGTTTTATCTTTCCTAGAATGACATGAGGAATCCCATTCGGATGCCCCACTTATCTACATTGGCATGATTCAGGTAGTTGATACGGCGCACATAATCGATTCCGAAGAACTTGAAGATGTTGTGCACACCGGCTACCACCTCCCAATATGGCGTGTTGCCAAAGGTATAGGAGTTGTTAGGGAACTTGAAAATCACGTCATCCGATGTATTCTTCACCGGATTGTTCTTGTCGGTGAGCTGTCCCCATACTCCCTTCACGGCTACATACTCGCGCCACTTCAGCTTCTTGATGAGCGGAATGCGGTTGAGAAGCTTGCCGTTCATATCCCAGGCTACCGACCAGAAGAGCTGGCGGTCGCTCAGGAACTCCCAGTCTTTCATCATACTGATGGTTGCCTCCTGCTCGAAGATGGAGAGGTTGACTGGTGGCTGGACGAGCATGGTGAATGGAACCTTGTTCCACTGCATCTTGCCCACGATGTTGAAGTCCACATATCCGAAGCTGCCCAGCCACTGGCGCTTGTAGATGCCCAGCGTGGTGAGGTTGCTCTGATACTGACCGCCCATGAATCCGTCCAGACCCATGGAATGGCGGAGTGTGAGCTCAGGACTGTCGAGATTGATAGGCAATCGCTGCTGCTTGGTGTTGACATAGGTAACACCCGGGTTGTAGTCGATGCCCACAGATGCCTCGGTGGTACGTATCTTCTTTACTTCCTCGCCCGTGTTCACCTTGAAATAATGCAGATTGCCCACGGTGCGGTTGCTCTGCCATCTCATTCCCGCATCGAAGCGGAGTCCCCAGTCGGTTTCATAGACGAAGCTGAACTTCTGTCGCTGATAGAGATACATCTGGTCCTGCGTAGCGGCACGGATGGTCATGAAGAAGTTATCCTTGTTGTGCAGCAGGTTGTCATCGGATGGAGAAGTGATATCGTGACCAATCTCGAAGACGAACTTACGCATCGGGAACTCAAACGGACTGTTCTTTTTCTTGTTGAGCGAATAGGTGAAGAGATGACCATAGTACCAGTTGTGGCTCTTCGTACCGTAGGCACCATATCCATCCCAGAAGAAGTGAGGATTGAGTGCCGCCATGGTACGGGCTGCCAGACGCAGGCGCACGCCATCCACGTAGTTGTTGGAGAGGAAGGTGTTGATAGGTCCGAGGTCGAAGAGGCTCTTTCTGCCATCCTTTCCTCCGCTTCCTATCTCTACATAGTTCTCCATGAGCGCCTTGACGCCGAAGATGATGTACTTGAATCCCTTGGAATTCTCCATGCGGTGGATGAAACTGTCCATCGAAGACTCACTCTTGGTGAGCCCCACCTGTCGGTACTTGTTCCAGTAAGCCTCATCACGGTTCATCGCATCCATATCATGCCTTACCTTCGCCTTGCCCTTGAAGAGCATCTTCGGCAGAGGGTCGAAGGCGTAATCGGTGATTCGGGTGTTTCGCACCACAAGCAGGTCCTGCAGCAGCTTGTTCATGTGCATCTCTGCTATCATATCATCCTTGGTGAGCACCCACTCGCCATTGTCGAGCTTGGTATATTCCTGCTCAATCTTCATATCCTTCACCCAGTTGACGGCTGAATTGTGAGGCATATAGAGATTACATTTCTTGACGTGCAGGGTACTGTCGGCAAGCACATAGAGCTCGCCTCGGAATCCGAAGTCCTGACTGTTGGCTGGGATAAACTGCAGATGATAGCAGAGGTCGCGGTTCACATACACCGTATCTTCTATATAATAATGATAGAAGCTGATGGCTGTTCTGCCCAGCGGAGACGGGAACGGATACTGGAGCAGTCGCACGTAGTCATCATAGATATCCACATCGGTAAAGACATCCTTGATGGCTGTATTCAGGATTTCTCCGGTCTGGATCACCTGTCCGATACCATTGCTCTGCTGACCCTTGATGATATCCTTTTCGCTCTTCGGGTCCTTGCGGTAAACGTGCTGCGAAACGGTCTCATCGATACTTACCGGCAGGGTGAGCTTGCCGTTGTAAGGCGAAAGCTCTACCTGGTCGAGGAGATACTGTCGCTTGCTGAAGAACTTGCCCTCCATCTGTTCCTTGGTGATATCATTGAGAGCGAGGGTGATCTTCTGATATTTATCATACTGATAATAATCATAGTTGCTGAGGTCGCTCTTCTTCTTGGCAGCGATGACACGTCGCATGAGTTCCACGGCAGGGTTATCCTTGCGCTTGTATCTTCCCTTCTTCGATTTCACCACGACTTCTCCCAGTTTGTGGGAATCGTCCTTGAGCTTGATTTCGAGGAAGCTGGTTTTCTCATCTACCTTGACCGTTGCGGTCTTGTAGCTCAAAGCGCTGACGGTAAGCATCAGTCCCGGCTTCTTTTCGATGGTAAACTTACCTTCTCCATCACTGGAAACGGCAATCTTGTGTCCCTTGTACTGCACGCTTGCATACGATACGGCAAAGCCGTCATCGTCGATGACACGACCTGTTATCTTCTGCTGCGCCATCATCTGGAGTGTAGAAACCACCAGGAGGACGAGCACCAAATACAATTTTCTTATACCTTTCATTACCTTATTATATATATAGGGGCCTTGCGCCCATTATTAATCATTCTCTACTTTCAGGCTGCAAAGTTATAACATTATTCGTAAATAGCTGCAAAAACCTATTATATATTTCAGTTTTTTATGAGATTTTCAGAAATTCCTCCATCTCAGATAGTTTCTTGATGATGCCATCGGGGATGGATTCATCCATCTTCTTCTCTTCCCACTGCAATCCCTTGATCCATAGGGTGTGGCAACCCAGCTTGTGGGCAGGAATGATATCCTTGCCATAGGTATCGCCCACTACCAGCACCTGAGAGGCAGGAAGATCGAGGGCGCAGACTCCGAGGGCGAAGATGGCTGGGTTCGGCTTGCGCACCCCCACTACTGCCGATTCTATCACGTCCTTGAAATAGCCATCAATTCCTGCATCCTTCAATACCTGATTGATGTTGCCGTAGAAATTGGAAACCAGCACCATTGGATAACCATTCTGTTTCAGATGCTCCAACACCTGCTTGTTTTCATTCAGAAGAGCAAGGGTCTTGGCATTGATATAGCGAGCCATATCCACAGCAATCTGCCGGATTTCTGAATCAGAAAGGGAGAGGAAAAGGCTTTCTGATGAAGCTTCAGAATCTGATGCAGATGACATTTCTGATAACGATGCATCAGAATCATTAGTAAGATTCCCAAGCTTCGCCTGTTTCTCAGAATCATCCTTTCCTGTCTCCAGCAATTCCTTTCCTGCCAGGAAATTCAATTCCAGGATCAGTTTTTCTCTGAGAATATCCTCGAAATGGAAATCAGGAGTCACGATGGGATTCACAGCCAGTGCTCGCTCACCATACACGTAGGCATCGCGGAAAGCCTGCTTGTGGATACTTACTCCTGGCTCAACTTCCTCGTCATTAGCCACACCGATGCCAAAGTGCTCGTAGCCCTGCCACAGCACTTCCGACCAGTGGTCGCCCCTGGTATCGAGCGTGCCACCATAATCAAAAATGATTCCTTTTATATCCAGTACTTTCATTATTTTCCTTTATTAATTGTTTGCTGCTGGCTCTTCTGATCAGCCTCATATTCTTCCTGAATCTTCTTCAGGTCCTTGTTTCCCACCTTGATGAGCAGGATGCCGATGGCTATCCATACCAGCTCACGGATTCGGGTGATGAGACCGGTATATACACCCAGGGCACCCGTAAGATGCAGGCCATCCACCGCCAAGGCAAGACCACCCTCACGGGCTCCCAACTGCATAGGAGAGAAGAAGATGAGATTGCTGAAAAGCGATGAGAAGGCAAGAATCAGAATGCTGTCGACGATGCTGATATCCGCCGCAAAAGCCTTCAGGATAAGATAAATCTCCAGGCTCTGGAGCACTCTCGCCATCACCTCGAAGAAGAGGGAACTGTAGAAGGTGCTCTTGTGCTGACCATGCAGCAGGGCTATCTGCGAATCTATCTGCTCCAGGGTCTCCTGCTTCTCCTGCTCAAAACGCTTAGCCCAGTTCTTCACGAAAGGAATATGGGTGAGCAGACGGATGCCCTTCTGCGCCATTCCCGTCTTGTAGCCGCGGGCGAAGAAGTAGATGCCGAGCAGGCAGAAGGCTGCGATGAAGCCCAGCATGATGCCCATAGGGACACCTATCGGATACAGGGCGATATAGAGAAATGTAGAAAGGAACCAGAACCAGAAATGGGAGAAGATGTGCATCATCACATAGAGAATGACCGATGATGTAGCCTTGCTCACACCCGTAAAAGGCTTCAGCTCCATAATGCGGTAAGGCTCGCCGCCCATCAATCCGCAGGGAGTGGTGTAGTTCAGGGCAAATCCGCTCACGGTGAGCTTATATACTCGCCAGAACGAGAGTCCCTTTACCCTACCCTCGTCGTTGATGATGAGCCACCAGGAAATGGTGTTCACCCAATAAACCACGAGCCACAGACCGAGAATCAGCGGGAAATAGATGCCCGCCTGCTTCAGATAGCGCCAGATATCGGTATAGTCCATATCCATCGTGCAGAGCATGATGATGATGGCGATGATACCGAACGCCATGAATATATTTCTGAACTTGTTATTCATAAATGAACTTGTTATTCACAAAAGTATTTGTAATTCACAAAATAAGACGTTTATGCCTCGTACTCTCCCTTCAGGACCTTCTGGTTGAGCTTCAGACAAAGACGCTCGTGGGTTCCTCTCATATAGAAGAAAATCAGACTGAACACGGTAATCTCGATAGCCGGATAAAGCCATGGAAGACCTATCAGGATAGAGATGAACAGCGTGATGCTGCGCCAGTTGAAGGTAAGGATATTGGCATATTTCATCAATGGAAGACTGCCCGCACGGAAGTCGGCACGCAACTGCTCAGGCAACTGCTGCGGATATCTTTCGCGCAGATTTCTCTTGAATATCTGGAAGATAGGAGTATCCCGCTCCTGTCCCAAGGTATAGTTCTTGTAGAAGAACTGGAAGAGTTTCTGCACTGGCTCCTTCTTCCACTTCATCTGCTTCCACAGCTCTACCTGCTTGCTGGCATCGTCCAGTTCGCTTCCCTCCTTTCCTTTCAGGAAGAAAAGGTGAATCTGACGGTAGTAGTCGGCAAGACGGCTCTGAATGGCATGGCAGCCGAAACCGGCAACGATGCAGAGTGCCCAGATTTTCCAGCCCCACTCCGGCATCAGTCGGAAGGAGATGGCGAAGTAGATGCTGACAAACCAGAAGTCGCCAGCTGCGCCATCCAGGATTCTGCCCAAGGCACTCTTCTGGTTGGTGAGTCGCGCCAACTGACCGTCGCAACTGTCATATACGTTTGCCCAAATGAGCAAGAAGATGCCCAAGATGTTGATTGCCAAATCGTCGAAATAGAAGCAGATACCCGCTCCTACGCCAAGGAAGATGGAAAGAATGGTCACCACGTTTGGGGTGACGTGAAGCATGCGGAAGAATCGCGCCCACTGGTAGCCAATGGGGCGATAGAAGTAAATATCAATGTGCTCCTCGGTATCCGCTGATTTCAGAGAAGCCTTAAATTCCTGATTCATCTTTTTTAATTTTATTCTTGTATCATTTTTGTTGCTATATAGAAGGCAGCCTCATCACGACATGGCGCAAAGCTAGGCCAATCGTTGAAATCGATAATGCGGATGCTGCCATCCTCACTGACTACGCAGTCGCCGCCATATACCGGCACATTCAGCATGTCGGCAGCCTTGTCAGCCTCAGCCTTCAGAGCCTCGGCATCGAAGGCGATGCCCTGAGCCTCGCCATTGATTACCTCCAGTCCGAACTTGGAGCGATGGCCGCATTTCGATGGATAGAACCAATAGAAGAAATCGGTGCCCGATACGCCATAGAACTTGATGAGGTCGCCCTTCAGATGCTCATTCACCACCACCGATGTGATACCGCGCAGCCAGAATTCCTTCAGCAGCGCCTCAGCCTCCTGCTCGTTCTGCACATAGCAGGTATCCTCCTTCTGCTGCGCACAGCCGTCGCCACGCTTCAGCCAGCAAGGATAGTGGATATCCTTCACCATCTCCCCGTTTCTGCCGATGATGCGGCTCTCGGGAGTTGCGATGCCTCCGGCGATGAAACGCTCGGTCATGATGCGGCGGATGCAGCGGTTTACACCCAGACTGGAGTTCACCACCAATACACCCTCCTCCTCTATTCTGCCGAGAATATCGAGTGCCTGCTTGCTGCGTGCCATCGAAAAGAAGCCATCCACGCCCACTGTCACACGGCAGCGAGGCCATCCGTAGGCTCTCTCCAACACAGTTGCCTTGCGGCAGAATTCCTTCTCGCACATCAGCATCACCTGCGCACCGAGTGCCTCCAGCTGCTGTTTTACGGCATTCATGATGGCAGCATCGTTATCCACACAGTTGGGCGAGAACTCATTGCCACGACATACGCCCACCAGGGTCTTTCCCTCCAGCGGATGGATGAAAGCCTCGGCCTTCGCAATATCCTCCTTGTGATCTACATCGAGAATTTTGTTGATAGGATAAGCCTCCAGCTTCAATCCCTCTACCACCAGCTGGCGCTGGAAGTTGCGCATACGGCTCATGCCCTGCTCCATACAGTGGTCGAGTACATCGAGCGCCTTGTCGCCCAGGCAGTAGATGCCACCCGAAATCAGATGGTCATCGCCCTCCTGCTTATCATGGAAGCCCGTAATTCGGGGCTTCTTGTGAGAACCCTGCTTGTCGAGCAGACTGGCACCCTCGGCATCCTCCTGCTTCTCCACGCCTACCCACAACGGTTTTTCATCATCCACGTATGGGGTGACAGCCATGCAGCCGTCAATATCCTTTGCCTCCTGGAAGTGACGGATATACTTCTTGAACTCCTCCTCACGGAAGATGGTATCCACGGTGGTAAGGCAGAAGCGCTCGCCACGGAGATATGGCGAGAGGGCATGCAGACTGTGCATGGAACTAGGAGTGGTCTTCACCACCAGGCGCAGAGGCACCGGCAGCTTCATCTGCTCCAGATGTTCACGCACCGCCGTACTCCATTCGTTGACAATCACTACGATTTCGGTAGCACCGCAATCTACGAAGATGCGTAGAAGGCGCTCTATCATCGGTTCGCCGCATACCGGCACCAGGGGTTTAGGCTGTTCCACGCCTTCCTGTGCCAATCGGCTTCCCTCGCCTGCGGCTATAACTGCAAATCTCATTCTATTTCTAATTATTTTTATTTTTCTTCAAATTCCTATAACTTTCTTCTGTAGCAGCGGCGGCGACGGTGCTGCACGCTTTCCAGATACTGCCACTGACTCTGCACTCCCTTGTTGCTCTCCATCTGCGGCATCGCCTCCGCCCATTTGAAGCCGTAGCGGTGGTACTGCTCGATGAGGTCGGCGAAGATGAGGGCATTGGCACCCTTGCTGCGGTATTCCGGCAACACGCCGATAAGCACCAGATCCACGGTATCAGTGGCATGGCACTTCATCACCCGCAGAAGCCGAAGCCATCCCCAAGGGAAGAGCTTGCCGTTGCGGTTCTTCTGCAGCGCCTCGGTCATGGATGGGAAGGATACGCCGAAACCGATCAGGCGGTTGTTGTCGTTGCCATCTACCACACCGGTGATGAGGTTCATATCCGCCATCTTGATATACGAATCCACATACCCGTCGATCTGTCGGTCGGTGAGTTGCTGGAAATCGTAGAGATTCTTGTAGGTTTCGTTGACGATGTGGAAAATCTCCTTGCCCATACCTCCCTGAACCAGTTCGTGCTTAGTAAACTTGCGCACATGCAGATTATAGCGGCTCTCGATAAGCTGGGCTGTCTTGGCAAATTTCGGAGGGGTTACCTCAGGCACCTTGATGCGGTACTCCAGCCAGTCGTTGTCCTTCTGGAAGAGCTCCAGTGCATCCATGTGCTTGGGATAATAAGGGTAATTGTAGTTGATGTACATGGTGGATTTCTCGTGGAATCCTTCGATGAGCATTCCTTCACGGTCCATATCGGTAAAGCCAAGTGGTCCTACCAATTCTTCCATGCCACGCTCTCTGCCCCAGTGGGCTGCGGCATCCAGCAGCATACTGGAAACTTCCAGGTTATCGATGAAGTCGAACCATCCGAAGCGCACCTGTTTCTTGTTCCACTGGTCGTTGGCACAATGGTTGATGATGGCGGCAATGCGGCCTACCACCTTCGGGATGCTGTAATCGATAGCCAGGAAATATTGCGCTTCGCAGAAATCGAAGGCTGGATTCTTGTCTTTGCTCAATGTATTCCACTCGTCAAAACGCAAGTAAGGAACGGCATATTTGCTACCTTCATAAAGGTCGTAATAGAACTGTATGAAAGTTCTCAATCCTTTCTTGGTAGTAACGGGTATGATTCTAATATCACTCATTGATCTGATTTTTTCTAAAACTTTTTGCTCTGATTTTTCTTTTTATAATAATGTATCATCAGAAAAACGGTGCAAAAGTACGAGTTTTTTCCGAGATGGCAAACGAAATCATTTTTTTTTTTCCTGCCGAGCGTTAAAATCATCGAATATTTCCCCCCTTTCGGAAATAAAGCAGTAACTTTGCAGGCTGATATGAAGAAATCAAGAGATAATTATACATTCCTGACCCATGCACCGGTGCATCGGGTGATTTTTACGATGGCGATTCCTACCATTATCAGCATGTTATCGACGAGTATGTACAACCTCGCCGACACCTACTTCGTGGGCAGCATCAATACCCAGAGCGTGGCGGCAGTAGGCGTTTCCTTCGCCATGATGGCAGTAATCCAGGCTGTTGGTTTCTTCTATGGCCATGGTGCCGGAAACTATATTTCCCGAATGCTGGGAGCCAAGGAGGTGGAGAAGGCGAAGAAGATGGCAGCTACGGGCTTCATACTGAGCTTTCTGACGGGACTTTTCATCGCTATTCTTGGACAACTTTTCCTGACACCGCTCTGTATCCTTCTGGGTTCTACCCCCACCATCCAGCCCTACACAGAGCGCTATCTCGGCATCATTCTGCTGGGCGCTCCCTTTATGACGACCTCTCTGACACTCAACAACCTGATGCGTTTCCAGGGCAACACGATGTATGCGATGAAGGGAATTATGTCAGGAGTGCTGCTCAACCTCATCCTAGCCCCACTGCTCATCCTTTATTTTGCCATGGGCATCACGGGTGCCGCCATCGCCACCCTCATCAGCCAGTGCTTCGGCTGCGCCATGCTTTTCTGGATGTCACACAAGGGTCAGAACATCCGAATCCATCTGCACAACTTCACGCCAACCAGGGCATACGCCAAGGAAATCATCTTTGGCGGCACCCCATCCTTGTCAAGACAGGGCCTGGGAAGCATCGCCACGCTGGTACTGAATGTGGCTGCCGGAGCCTACGGAGATGCAGCCATTGCGGGTATGAGTATCGTGACGAGAATCTCGTTCTTCACCTATGCCGTGGTCATCGGACTGGGTCAGGGTTTCCAGCCGCTCTGCGGTTTCTGTTATGGAGCCAAGTTGTACGACCGCGTGAAGGAGGCTTTCTTTTTCTGCATCAAATGCGGCACGGTATTTCTGGCGGTTTGTGCCGTTTTCGGCTTCCTCTTCTCCGAGCCTATCATCGAACTCTTCCGTGATGATGCCAGCGTGGTAGCCGTGGGTTCCGTTGCCCTGAAGTGGCAAGTTATCAGCTTTCCTCTGGTAGCCACCATCGTGCTGACGAATATGCTGATGCAGACCATCCGCAAGCCTGTACGTGCGAATATCGTGGCTGCAGCACGTAGCGGCTTGTTCTTCATTCCGCTCATTTTCATCCTCCCTCATTTCTTCGGATTACTGGGCGTGGAGATGTGTCAGGCGTGGGCAGATATCTGCTCCTTCCTCGTGGCGGTACCGATAGCCTGGAGTGCATTCAGAGATATGAAATTTCAGAAACGCTAAAAAAATCACAAAAAACAAGAACGATTTCTTTGCAGTTCAAGAAATTAATCGTATCTTTGCAGTCGATTTTTATTGATACATTAAGAACATGAGTAAAGATACACTAACTCATCAGCTGACAGAGACTATCGACGAGCTTTCAAGTGCCGAATCGCTGAAGGGTCTCTTCCATCAGCATAGAGACGGAAATCCACTTCCTTCGGGCAAGGCGCTCGAAGACATCATCAATCTGTCTCGATCCATCCTCTTTCCGGGATATTTCGGAAACTCATCCGTGAATATCTCTACCATCAAATACCATATCGGAGTAAGAGTTGAGAAACTCTACGAGATGCTCTCAGAACAGATTCTCGCCGGACTCTGCTTCGCCAACGACTGCGAATCGGAAACCCAGGCAGAACTGCAGCACCAGCGTGCCAAGGCAGGCGTCATCGCCGCCAAAGCCATCATGGAATTTCCCAAGCTCCGCAAGATTCTCGCCACCGACGTAGAGGCAGCCTACAACGGTGACCCGGCAGCGATGAGCCACGGAGAAATCATCTCCTGCTATCCCGTGATCAAGGCTTTAACCAACTATCGTATCGCTCATGTTCTGCACAAGCTCGGCGTGCCCCTCATCCCAAGAATGATGACGGAGCTGGCACACTCGGAGACGGGTATCGATATCAATCCGGAGGCTACCATCGGCCACCACTTCACCATCGACCATGGCACGGGTGTGGTTATCGGTGCCACCTGCATCATCGGCAACAACGTGAAGCTCTACCAGGGTGTCACCCTCGGAGCCAAGAGTTTCCCACTGGATAAGGACGGCAACCCTATCAAGGGAATCCCTCGCCACCCTATCCTGGAAGACGATGTCATCGTATATGCCAACGCCACCATCCTGGGCAGAATCACCATCGGAGAAGGCTGCATCGTGGGAGCCAACGTGTGGGTGACCAAGGACATGAAGCCGAAAACAAAGAAATATAGAAAAGAAAAACAAAGTTTATTAGATATAGAATTCAATAATGGAACAGGAATTTGAACTCATTGCCAAGACCTTTATGGGTCTGGAGCCAGTCTTGGCTGAGGAGCTCACCCAACTGGGTGCTAACAATGTACAAATAGGTCGCCGCATGGTATCTTTTACAGGCGACAAGGAAATGATGTATCGTGCTAACTTCCAGTTGCACACAGCCATCCGTATCTTGAAACCTATCAAGCACTTCAAGGCACGTTCTGCCGAAGAGGTGTACGACGAGGTTCAGAAGATCAAGTGGGATGACATCTTAGACGTGAAGAAGACTTTCTCGGTAGATTCAGTAGTCTATTCTGAGGAGTTCCGCAACTCACGCTTCGTGACTTACAAGGTAAAGGATGCCATCGTGGACTGGTTCCGCGAGAAGCAGGGCACACGTCCTAACATCAGCGTGTCTAACCCAGACATCCGCCTCAACATCCATATCGCAGAGGATAACGCTACCCTGAGTCTCGACTCAAGCGGTGAGAGTCTGCACCGCCGCGGCTACCGTCAGGAGCAGGTAGAGGCACCTCTGAACGAGGTTCTCGCTGCAGGTATGATCCTGATGACCGGCTGGAAGGGCGAATGCGACTTCATCGACCCAATGTGCGGTTCGGGAACCATCGCCATCGAGGCTGCCCTCATCGCCCGCAACATCTCTCCAGGTGTATTCCGCAAGGAGTTTGCCTTCGAGAAGTGGAACGATTTCGACCAGGATCTCTTCGACATGGTCTATAACGACGACTCTCAGGAGCGCGAGTTCGAGCACCACATCTACGGATATGATGTAGATATGAAGGCGGTGAACACAGCCAACCTCAACGTGCGTGCAGCCGGACTGAGCAAGGATATCACCATCGCACAGCAGGATTTCAAGGACTTCACACAGCCTGCCGAGAAGAGCATCATCGTGATGAACCCTCCATACGGCGAGCGTATCTCTACTCCTAACCTGCTGAACACCTACAAGATGATTGGCGAGCGATTCAAGCGTGCCTTCGCAGGCAACGAGGCTTGGGTATTGAGCTACCGTGAGGAGTGCTTCGAGCAGATTGGACTGAAGCCATCTATCAAGATTCCAGTATATAACGGAAGTCTGGAGTGCGAGTTCCGCAAGTATGTGATGTTCGACGGCAAGATGAAGGAGTTCCGTTCTGAGGGCGGTATCGTGAAGACTGAGCGCGAGAAGAGCGAGATGGCGCAGAAGCACCGTTTCAAGAAGGAGCGCGAGTTCAAGAAGCGTGTGAGCGAGGAGACTGAGAACGAGGAGGCAGATATCCGCAGCTTCCAGTTCCACAGCCATCGCCTGGAGGACTTCGAGAAGCGCCGCAATGAGATTCGCCGTGGCGGACGTCCACGTGTGGGTGCAGCCGGAAGACGCGACGATGATGATGACCGCAAGGGCGGCCGCAGCTTCGGAGGAAAGCGCGGAGGCGACCGTAACGACCGTAACAACAAGCGTGGTGGTTTCAAGGGAGACCGTAATGACAAGCGCGGTGGTTTCAAGGGAGACCGCAGAGGTGGCAAGAACTTCGGAGGAAAGCGTGGCGGCAAGCCTAGCTTCGACACCGACTTTGATGACGAGGATTAAGATTTTCTAGCAATGCACTAAAACAGTGCGTCACTAAAGATTTCTAGCAATGCGGTGAAACGCCGTATTGCTAAAGATAAAATTCTAGTTATCAAATAGATAAACCACATAGCACCACAAAACGTGGTGTTATGTGTTACAAAAAAACAAGAAAAGAATGATGAATCTGAAGAATTCAATTTATAAATTATCTTTTGCAGCTATGATTTCCATGATGGCAATGAATGCAACCGAGATACAGGCTCAGGGCGTGGTTCCTGCACAGAAGGGCGAGAAAGCCTTCACACTGGAAGACCTGAACTTCGGTGGCAACAACTACCGCAACATGGTGGCAAAGAACCGCTGGTGCACCTGGTGGGGAAATGAACTCATCCATCAGGACATCGAGGCATGCTATCTCGTAAACAAGACTACCGGAAAGGAGACAAAACTCTTCGGTATCAACGATATCAACCAGTGGATTGCTCCTACCAAAGACATCAAGGTAAGAGCCCTCTACAACGCTCAGTTCCCTTTCGCAGGCAAGAGTATCGTGATGGTGAGCAACGGCAGCAAGACCTACACCATCGACTTCAAGAAGCATAAGCTGCTGAGCGAGATGGAGTTTGAAGATGGCGAGAACCTCCTCGAAGCTAACGCACAGCAGAATGCATTCGCCTATCTGAAGGGCAGCAACCTCTATGTGCGCACCTTCGACGTAACCAACAATGCCATGACAAGAGAGAAGAAGTCTCACGATTTCCAGATCTCTACAGACGGCAGCCGCTCTATCGTATATGGTCAGAGTGTTCACCGCGATGAGTTCGGCATCAGCAAGGGTACCTTCTGGAGCCCTAACGGCGAACTGCTCGCCTTCTATCGCATGGACCAGAGCATGGTGACAGATTATCCACAGGTGGATATCCCGGAGATTGATTACTTCAATCATCCTGAGACAGAGACCTGCTGCGCCAAGCCTGCACCAGACAAGTATCCGATGACAGGCGAGACATCGCACAAGGTAACTGTGGGCGTGTTCGACTGCATGACCGGCAAGACCATCTATCTGAAGGCTGGCGACCCTACAGACCGCTACTTCACCAACATCGCATGGAGCCCGGACAGCAAGACCATCTACATGTTTGAGCTGAACCGCGACCAGAATGACTGTCGCCTCACTGCCTACAGCGCAGAGACTGGCGAGAAGACCGGCGAGCTCTATCGCGAGACCGATGAGAAGTATGTAGAGCCTTGTCACCCAATCCAGTTCCTGCCTTGGGACAACAGCAGCTTCATCATGCAGAGCCGCAAGGATGGCTACAACCACCTCTACCTCTGCACCCTAGGCAAGCACGGCAGCCGCATGGCAAGCAACACGGAATCACTCGAAATCAAGCAGTTGACATCGGGTAAATGGGAAGTGATGGAAGTGCTCGGCTTCAACACCAAGCGCAAGAGCATCATCATCGCATCCAACGAGTGCTCTCCTATCCAGCGAAACATCTTCGTGGTGGATACCAAGACCGGCAAGCGTGCCATGATGGACGATTGCGGCAAGGGATGGCACAACGCTACCCTGAGCGGGAACGGACAGTTTATCTATGATAACTACTCTACTCCAACCGTGCCTCGCAAGATTGCCATCGTAAACACCGAGAACGGCAAGCGTACCGCCTATTTCACAGCCAAGAACCCATGGAAGGGCTACAACGTGCCTGAATATAGCTGCGGTTCCATCAAGGCTGATGATGGCGTAACCGACCTCTACTGGAGAATGGTGAAGCCGGTGAACTTCGACCCTAACAAGAAGTATCCTACCATTATATATGTATATGGTGGACCTCATGCCCACAACG
>OLGA01001260.1_pt1 | contig 20169 bp, 18 predicted proteins | sample 1604881 | NCBI WGS metagenome assembly OLGA01 (sample SAMEA3888896, study PRJEB22519) | human gut metagenome | biome: human gut; feature: human-associated habitat; material: faeces | place: Denmark | collected 2009 | reverse complement strand
AGCGCCTGATCTGACCTGCGCCGTAGTTCTGGCCGACGAAGGTCGTGCAGGCCTGACTGAAGGAGTCGAGAATGTTGAAGGTGATGACCTCCATGTTCCATGCCGCGCTCGACGCCGCCATGACAGTGGTGCCGAGGCTGTTGATGGCCGACTGTATGACCATGTTCGATATCGAGAAAACTGCGCTCTGCACCCCGGCCGGCAGGCCGATACGCAGGATGTGCCGCAGGCTTCTCATGTTTATGCGCAGCTTGGACATATCAAGACGGATATAGTCATTCGCCTTTTTCAGGCGGAAGAACAGGATCACCGCGCTTATCGCGTTTGAGATGACCGTCGCGATCGCGACGCCGTCCACCGTCATGCCCAGTACGATGACGAAGAACAGGTTCAGTATAACATTGATGACGCCGGATATTGCGAGCGTCGCAAGCGGCACCTTTGTATCGCCGATGCTTCTGAATATTGCGGCCTCAAAGTTATAAAGCAGGATGACCGGCATACCTATCAGGTATATCCGCAGGTACAGCAGCGCAAGCGGCAGCACCTCATCCGGCACGCTCATCATGCGCAGCAGCGGCTCCGCCGCGAGCTCTCCTATAAGCGCTATCACAAAGCCGCCCAAGACGGCAAACAGCAGCGCCGTGTGTACCGCGCGCTGCGCAGCGTCAGTATCCTCGCGCCCGATCGCGCCCGCTATAACGACGTTCGCGCCGAGGGCAACGCCGGTGAAAAGGTTCACCACAAGACTCACGACCGAGCTGTTCGCACCCACCGCGGCGACTGCCGCCGTACGCGCTTCCCCGGCAAAGTTGCCGACGACCGCAAGGTCGGATGCATTGAACAGCTGCCCGAGTATCGCCGTTGCCGCGACAGGCAGTGCAAACAGCGGGATCTTGTTCCATATCGGGCCATGCAGCATATCTATGCCGCTCTTTTTCATTTCCATTCTTCTTTCCATACTTTTTTCACGAACCGGTAGTATATTACTCCGCATTTCATATGGCAAGCCCCGATCAGTGAACTTTTTATGAATTTATATTGTCAGTAAAATAACCGGTCGGAATGCAGAAAACACGGGTGCGGTAAAAACTACCGCGCCCGTGTGGCTTTATATATTATTCTTTGCTCTCTTCGCCGCTCGGCTCTGCCGGCTTATCCTCACCGGTGGTCTCGCTCTGCGTTTCGGGCTCTTCTTTCTTCTCCTCGGCGTAGCCGTCGGTCATGGATATCTTGCGCGCGGGGCGCTCGATGGTGGTGTCCTCCCTGACCTTGCGTGCCTCCTGCGGGGCAAGAGGCATGAACTCGCCATGCTCGAAGTAGTAATTGAACTCCTCGGCTTCCATCGTCTCATGTACCAGCAGGTACTCAGCGATGGCGCGCAGCTGGTCGGCATGCTCGGTAAGGATGCGCTCGCACTCGGCGGCGGCCTTATCGAAGATCGCCTTGACCTCCTCATCGATGATACCGGCGGTCTCCTCGGAATAGCTCTTAGTCTGGCCGAAGTCGCGGCCGATGAAGATGGAGTGGCCGGAGCTGTCGAAGGATATGGGGCCGAGCCTGTCGCTCATGCCGTAGCGGGTGACCATGTCGCGCGCGATGGACGTGGCCTGATGGATGTCCCCGGAAGCGCCGGTGGAGATATCGTCAAGGAACAGCTTCTCAGCCATTCTTCCGCCGAGAGCCATGACGATGTTCTCGAACATCTCGGACTGGGACTTGAAGTTTTCAAGATCCTCCTGCGGGCGCATCAGCGTAAAGCCGCCTGCCATGCCGCGCGGGATGATGGTGATATAGTGTACCGGGTCGACGTGCGGCAGATAATGAGCCGCGACGGCGTGGCCGGATTCGTGGTAAGCGGTGAGGCGTCTCGCCTTCTCGCTCATCTTGCGGCTCTTCTTCTCCGGACCCATCTGCACCTTGAGTATGGCCTCGTCCACGTCCTCCATGTTGATGAAGCGGTGGCGGCGGCGCACTGCGAGCAGTGCCGCCTCGTTCATAAGGTTCTCAAGATCGGCGCCCGCAAAGCCGGGAGTGCCCTTGGCGATGGAATTGAGGTCGACATCCTCCGCAAGCTGCTTGTCTTTGGCGTGGATCTTCAGTATCGCCTCGCGCCCGCGGATATCGGGCAGGCCGACATATACCTGACGGTCAAAGCGGCCGGGACGCAGCAGCGCGTTATCAAGGATATCCGCTCGGTTCGTCGCCGCCATGACTATGACGCCCTCGTTGCTGCCGAAGCCGTCCATCTCAACGAGCAGCTGGTTGAGCGTCTGCTCGCGCTCATCGTGTCCGCCGCCGAGACCGCTGCCTCTCTGGCGGCCGACAGCGTCGATCTCATCGATGAAGATGATTGCCGGGGCGACCTTCTTTGCCTGCTCAAACAGGTCGCGCACACGGCCTGCGCCGACGCCGACATAGAGTTCGACAAAGTCAGAGCCCGAAATAGACAGGAACTGCACACCGGCTTCGCCCGCGACAGCCTTTGCAAGCAGGGTCTTACCGGTTCCCGGAGGCCCGACGAGCAGCACACCCTTGGGTATGCGCGCGCCCATCGCGGTATAGGCCTTGGGGTTCTTGAGGAAGTCGACGATCTCGGACAGCTCTTCCTTCTCCTCGTCGCAGCCCGCGACATCGGCAAAGGTCTTCTTGTTCTTCTCATCGCTGCCGAGGCGGGTGCGCGCCTTGGAGAACTTGGCGATACCGCCCGCTCCGCCGCCGGCCTTGTTCATCATCACGTACCACAGCGCCATCACGCCGACCATGACGAGCACATAGGGTATCATGCTCGCCCACCACGGCGCGACGAAGCCTTCGTCATAGTCATATTCTTCAAGGACGCCGGACTCATACTGGGTCTTTATGATGTCCTTGAAGTCCTCATAGAACACGCCGAAGCTGTAGAGGTCGTACTTCATTTCCTCCGTGGGAGCTATGGCGTCGCCAGTCCTGACCTCAAGGATAATGGTGCTGCCCTCGGTCCTGAACGACTGCACCTTTTCCTCAGTGAAGAGATCGACGAGGTCGGAATAGTTCTTTATCTTGTTGGTGTCCTTCTCCCCGGTCATGGTGAAGATCACGGCCATCATTATCACGATGAGCAGCACGTAAAATCCCAGATCCCGGGCGCGGTTGCGGTTAGGTTTCAAGTATATGTCACATCCTTCTTATACGATGGAGAATACGATATAAATGCTCAGGAGTATATCTCCGGCTTGAGCACGCCGATATACGGCAGGTTGCGGTAGCGCTCGTTATAGTCGAGCCCGTAGCCGACGACGAAAGCGTCCGGCACCTCAAAGCAGGAGTAATCGGCATAGACATCCGCCTTGCGTCTGGCGGGCTTATCCATAAGTGTGACGATGGATATCGACGCTGGCTTTCTGACCATAAGGTAGTTCTTGAGGTAGCTGAGAGTGACGCCGGAGTCGAGGATATCCTCAACGATGATGAGGTGACGCCCCTCGATGTCCTCGCTCAGATCCTTGTTTATTTTGACAGCGCCGGTGGAGCTTGTGCCGCTGTAGGACGAGACGGCCATGAAGTCCATCGAGCACTGTATGTCCACATAGCGCATGAGATCGGCCATGAAAATAAAGCAGCCCTTGAGCACGCCCACGAATATCGGGTCCTTGCCCGCAAAGTCGCGGCTTATCTTCGCGCCGGCCTCGGCCACGCGCGCCTTGATCTCATCCTCACCGATCAGAATTTTTTCAATATCCTCGTGCATTGAATGTGTCTCCCGTTTTTCTCTTTTCTATTTGTCCAATGCCGCTTTGCGGCTTGAGCTTAAATTTCGCTGAAGCTTATCTTCAGCACCCTGTCGCCCGCCTTTGGGGCGGCGCGCTCGTCAACGGCGATGCCGCAGACGGCAAGTATCCCTTTATCGTCCCGGATGACCGGGGCGGTGTCTCTCTGATGCTGGCTGAAGCCCGCTTCCATGAACAGGCTCTTCAGGCTCTTTGTACACCCGCGCCCCAGCGGCCTCATGCGGTCGCCCGGACGCCTTCCGGTGCAGATTACAGCAGAGTTAATATTCTCATATTTGATGTAATAAGTCTTGAACAAGCCGTTAATTTCTTCCCTGTATTCGGTAAATTCCGCGCTCATGCGCAGCCCCGCTTCGGGCAGATCTGTCTCCGTGCCGGGGATCACCGCGCGCACCTTGAGCGTGACGCTCTCCTGCGCTTTGAGATACAGTCTCCCCTGATCGCACACGAGACGGCGCCCCGTGATATCAAGGCTCCGCAAGCCGGTACCCCGGCACAGCCTGAGGGCTGAGTCGGTCTGCTCCATCGAAAGCCCCGTGCCTAAAAGCTGCCGCAGAACGCGCGAGGCTATCGCCGGGTGCAGCGCAGAAAGCTCTTGCGCGGGAAGGCTCCCATCATGGAAGTTCTTCTCAACGAAGTCGGACGCGAGGGAAGAAAGGCAGTCCTCATCCCGTCCCAGGAGCTCCGCCGTGCGCCCTGCGGTGTCGGAGAGCGCGGGGTTTATCTGCCGCAGAACGGGCATGACTTTGTGACGGATAAGGTTGCGGCTATAGTCGTCGCTGAAGTTGGTGCTGTCCTCGATGTGCTCAATGCCGTTTTCGGCGAGGTACTGCTCTATCTGCGCACGGCTCACGCCCAGCAGCGGACGGATGATGTTCTCCCTCCGCACGGGAATGCCGCGCAGGCCGAGCGCACCGCTGCCGCGGGTGAGGTTGAAGATGAGCGTCTCGGCGTTATCGTCGGCATTGTGCGCCGTGGCGATAAGCCCGCAGCTATGTTCACGTGCAGTGCTTTGCAGGAACTCATAGCGCAGCCGCCGTGCCGCTTCCTCGGTACCGAGTCCATGCGCCGAGACATAGCCCGGCACGTCCCCGTGGCCGACGACGCACTCTATTCCATGCTCCGCGCACCAGCTTTCCACAAAGCGCGCGTCCCGCATGGATTCCTCGCCGCGGATGCCGTGTTCATAGTGCGCAGCGATAATGTCCGCGCCGCCTGAATAGAGCAGATGCAGCAGACACATCGAGTCCGCACCGCCGGACACCGAGCACAATATGCGCTCACCGGCAAAGGCGGACATGTCAAGCTTAATAGTCATCTTCGCGGCGCTTTTCTATCGAGCTGAAGCTTGTGTACTCAGGCAGCCATGACAGCTCGACCGTGCCGGTCTGACCTTTGCGGTTCTTGAGTATGATAGCCTCGGCAAGATTTGGGGTTTCGCTTTCCTTATTATAATAACCGTCGCGGTACAGGCCTATGACAACGTCCGCGTCCTGCTCGATAGCGCCGGACTCACGCAGGTCGGAAAGCATAGGCCGCTTATCCTGACGCGATTCGTTGGCACGTGACAGCTGCGACAGGCAGATGACCGGGACGTTCAGCTCCTTGGCCATGATCTTCAGCATACGGCTTATATCGCTGACCGCCTGAGTGCGGCTCTCGTTCGACCAGCTGTGCCCGCTGCCGGCGGACTGCATCAGCTGGAGGTAGTCAATGACCACAAGGTCGAGGTTCGGCACGCGGCGGCACTGGGCGTTCATGTCCGACACCGTGAGCGTCGGGTTATCATCGATGCGGATATCGGTCTGGCTGAGGGTCTGCGCGGCATCGGAAATATCGCGCCACTGCTGCTCGGTGAGCTGGCCTGTCAGCAGGTTCTGCGACGGTATCAGCGCCGCGCGCGACAGCAGTCTCATAACAAGCTGCTCTCGCGACATTTCGAGCGAGAAGATGGCGACGGTCTTGTGCTGGCTCATGGCAGCGGTGAGCGCCATGTTCAGCGCAATGCTCGTTTTACCCATACCGGGTCGGGCGGCCACAAGGATAAGCTCGGATTTATTGAGGCCGAGAGTCACCCGGTCAAGGTCGGGAAGGCCGGTCGAGATGCCGGGGATCTGGTTTCCGGAGGACGCGGCCTCGGACAGCTCATCAAACACGCTCTGCACGACCGAGGACACCGGCATAAGTCCGCCGACATTGCGTCCCTGACGCAGCGCGTATATGCGCCGCTCCGCGGCTTCGAGCATCGTCTCCGCTTCGCCGGAGCCCTCGTAGACCATGCTGTTTATCTCGTCCGCCGCTTCGCCGAGACGGCGCAGCAACGCGCGGTCGCGCACTATCGCGGCATACTCCATGACGTTTGCCGCCGTCGGCGTGACGCGCATGACTTCGGCGACGTACGCGTCGTTATTCTCCTGATACACGCCCCTGACCTTCATCTGGTCAAGCACTGTGACGGGGTCGATGGTCTGCCCGTAGGAGAACATGGCGTACATTGTCTCATAAATATCCCGGTTGAGCTTCACATAGAACTCATCCGGCTTCAGCTTTTCCAGCACCTCCGGGATGCACCGAGGGTCTATGAGCATCGAGCCTATGACCGCCTGCTCCGCCGGTGCGGAGTACGGTGTTTTTTTGCCCAGCAGTTCGTCCATTACCTGATTCCTCAGTCCGGCCTTGCGGCCTGATCTATTATCCCTCTACGACCAGAACGTTTATAGTTCCGCTGACCTCGTAGCCAAGCTTCGCCTTGACGCTGAAGCTGCCGAAGGTCTTTATCGGCTCGGCCTGAACGATCTTGTTCTTCTCGATGTCGATATCAAACTGCGCCTTGAGCGCGTCGCTTATTTCCTGAGAGGTGACTGCGCCGAAGAGCTTGCCGGCGTTGCCGGCCTTGGCCTTGATGATGACCTGCACGCCGCCGAGCTTCTTTGCGTTCTCCTCAGCCTGTGCCTTCTCCTTGGCGATCTGCGCGGCCTTGGCCTTTTCCTTGAGATTGAGCGCGTTTATGTTGTCAGCAGTCGCCTCGGAGGCAAGCTTGCGCGGGAGCAGGTAGTTTCTTGCGTAGCCGTCGGAGACTTCCTTCAGCTCGCCCTTCTTGCCCTGACCCTTGACGTCTTCATGAAAAATAACCTTCATTTTCTATTATCCCCTTTCAGGCAAAATAATCATCTATGGCGGCATATATTTTGCTTACCGCCTCTTTGAGGGTCTCGCCCTGCTGGAACTGCACCGCTGCGGCGCTTCTGTTGCCGCCGCCGCCGAGCTTTTCCATGATGAGCTGTACATTGAGTTCGCCTATCGAGCGCGCGGAGGCGAACACTCCGCCCTTGCCGTCTGGCGCGACGACGATAGACGCATCCACTCCGGAGACATTCAGCAGCTCGTCCGCCGCCTGTGCGGCGACTACGCGCTCCTGCGGTTCCTCCGGCGCGGCGACCGCGACCTTGCGGTAGAGCTTCGCGCTCTGGAGTATCTTATACTTTGCGACGGTGTCCTCCATGTCCGACTGGAACAGGCGCTTGACCGCCGCCGTGTCCGCGCCGTGGCGGCGCAGCACCGCCGCCGCGTCAAAGGTGCGCTCGCCGGTGCGGATGGTGAAGCTCTTGGTATCGAGCACGATGCCGGACATCAGCGCCTCCGCTTCGCAGCGGAGCATGTCCGTCGCTTCGGGAAGCTCCTGGATGATCTCGGTCATAAGCTCACACGCGGAAGACGCGTAGGGCTCGATAAAGCCGAGTGCGGCGTCATGTATATAGGTCGCGGCAACGCGGTGGTGATCTATGACCGCGACGCGCTTGCACAGGTTCAGCAGATCCGGGCACTCCACCTGCTCGGGGCGGTTCGTGTCCACAACGGCAAGGAGCGTGTGCGCATCGACCTTGGAGGGTGCTTCCTGCGGGGTAAGGAATATGTCCTTATACTCCGGCTCGCGGCGTACCATATCTATAAGCGGGGTCGCGGCGCAGTGCTTCGTGTCCGCAACTATGGAGGCGTGTACGCCGAGCTGCCGCGCAAGGCAGCAAACGCCGACCGCCGCGCCGATGCTGTCCAGATCGCCGAAGCGGTGACCCATGACGAGCACCTTGGAGGAGTCCTTTATAAGCTCGGAGAAGGCGTTTGCCATAACTCGGGACTTGACCTTGGTGCGCTTTTCTATCTCGAAGCCGCGGCCGCCGTAGAACTCGAAGCTCATCTTGTTCTTGATAACGGTCTGGTCGCCGCCGCGGGAGAGCGCAAGCTCCCCTGCCATGTCCGCAAACTGGAGCGCCTCGCCGAAGGTGTCCGCATCCGCGCCAAGGCCAATGCTTATGGACGCGGCAATGCCGCTGGGGCTTTCGACCTCGTGCATCTCCTCGGTGATCTTGAACTTGCCGGCCTTGAGCCACTCAAGGTCGCGCCGCTCCATCAGGACAATGTACCTGTCGCGGTCATAGCGGCGCAGGATGCCGTCAAAGGACGCGCACCACTGGCCGAGCTTGTCCTCCACCGCGTCGCGTATATCGTTCTTTATACGCTCCGGCTGGTTCTTGGTAAGCTCCTCAAGGTTATCGATGATGACGACTCCCGCGATCGGGCGGCTGTTCTCATACTCGATGCGGATGTTGTCATAGTCCGTGACGTCCACCCAGTAGGTTATGCCCATGAACGGGCTTTTCTCCTTATCCTTATCGGAGCGGATGATGTTGCCGTGCAGCTGATATTTCCGGCCGCCTACCTCAAGCAGTGTCGGGTACCGGGTCTTGCCCTCAAGCAGCCACTTACCCGAGAACTGCGGCACAAGCTCCGTCAGGTTCGCGTCGAGCCGCGTACCGGTCTCGCCGCACATCTTGAAAAACATTTCGTTGCCCCAGATAATGCGCGAATCGTCCAGCCCGAACACCGCGATCGGCAGCGGAAAATTCGTCAGCGTGCTGCTCTTGGCGTTCTCCGTCTCATAGGTCACGGATTCGATATACGCCCTGAGCTGCTTCTCTCTTCTGCGCTTTGACAGGAAGAAGAAGATCATGAGCAGCAGAATGGCTCCGCCCTCTATAGCCGCAAGCTCGTACACGCCGTACAGCAGCGTTGCGGCGGCAAATGCGACAAGCAGGATCAGCGGCAGCTTGCCGGGTTCGGCAAGACGCCTGAGATTCTTGTTCAAGCCGCGCACCTCCTCTTTAAGATGTCTCTCTATCTTCTTTGGCTATCCGTATGGGATAAATTTCCATAGTAATCCACGATACGATATTTTATTATATCAAATCCGTCCCCCGTTTACAACAAATAATTTGCGTCCGTTCACAGATAATAAGCGTAAAGCAAAAGTCAGGTGAAGGGGGCATCATTATAAAAGCAGTTATCATGGCAGGCGGCATGGGCACTCGGCTCAGGAGCATCACCGGCGACACGCCGAAGCCGATGGTTCCGCTGCTCGGCCGGCCGATGATGGAGCACATAATCATCCTCCTGCGTGAGCAGGGCTTTACGGATATCTGCGCGGCGGTGAGGTACCGCGCGGGCGATATCATGGGCTACTTCGGCGACGGCAGCCGCTTCGGCGTAAGGCTTCAGTACCGCGTGGAGGACCGCGCACTCGGCACCGCCGGGGGCGTGAAGAACTGCCGGGACTTTTACGGCGACGAGGATTTCCTTGTCATAAGCGGGGACGCAGCCTGTGACTTTGAGCTGCGCTCGCTTATGGACGCGCACCGCAGGAGCGGCGCGGATGCGACTATCGCGCTCTATCGAAGCCGCGAACCGCTGCGATACGGTCTCGCCGTCACGGACCACGACGGGCTCGTGCGCTCGTTCATCGAAAAGCCGGACTGGCGCCGCGTCGTCACCGACCTTGTGAATACCGGGATATATGTGCTCTCTCCGCGCGTGATGGAGCTTGTGCCGGACAGTGCGGAGTATGACTTCGGCAAGCAGCTTTTCCCGCGGCTCCTTGAGAGCGGCAGAACAGTCCTCGGCGTACCGATGGACGGCTATTGGTGCGACGTCGGCACTCCCCTGTCCTATTACCGCTGCTGTGTCGACGCGCTCGAGGGGCGGCTTCGCCTTGACCTGCCTGAGCAGTTCCGTCCCGGCAGCGCACCCGCGGCAGAGGACGCGCCCGAGGACGTGGACTACTTAGAGGAGTGCCCCTGTGAAAGCCGCGCGGAGCTCATGGGCGCGCTGTCCGAGCTGATGCTCGACATGGGCGCGGACTACTCCGACGGTCTGCGCCTGCGCACGGAGCGCTATTCGCTGCACATCCGCCCCTGTGCCGGCCGCTCCGCCGTCAGGATCGGCGTGCGCGCGGACGATGCGGAGTTTGCAAAGGAGCTTGCTCTCTCGGCAAAAGCGCTCGCCCAGGCGCTGAAGTTATGAAAAATGGCTGTCATTGTCGGCCGGGTTCTGCACCTTGCTTTGACGATCACACATCAGGCCGTGGAAAAATAATGTACGGCTGTCATCGTTCAATACAGGTGACATAGGCCGCGGATGCATCATATACTGCTCTGAGGGAGACCTCAATCTTTCTTTCGGAGGATAGTCATGCAGGATAACGACCTCTACTCCACCAAGATATATCAAAACGGCTGCAACGGCAGCGGAAGCTGCGGGTGCGGATGTGGCTGCGGATGCGGCAGCAACGTCGGCCCGGCAGGTCCTATCGGGCCTCAGGGGCCGATAGGACCGCAAGGCCCCATAGGCCCCCAGGGTCCTGCGGGCGTCGCCGGGGCAACAGGCCCACAGGGTCCTGCGGGCGCTACAGGTGCAACTGGCGCGACCGGTGCGACCGGTGCCACCGGCCCGGCAGGTCCTGCCGGGGCAACTGCCACAAATGAAAACGCCATGCTCTATAACACCGACGCGACCGCCATCACGAGCGGCGGCGATGTCACTCTCGGCACGAACGTCATCAACTCCACCGGCAGCATCACCGTCTCCGGCACCACCCGCGTCACGCTCACAGCGGGGCAGTACCTTGTGACCTTCGTAAGCGACGCATCGGTGACTGCTGCCGGGACGGTCGGCGCGGCACTCGCGCTCGACGGCACAGCGCTGACCTACGCCGAGACGGCACAGACGCTCACCGCCGCAGGTTCCGACCGCATCGCCCTCACCGCGATCGTCACGCCCACGGCGGGACAGATACTGACCGTGCGCAACAACACCGGCAACTCCGTCACCTATTCAAACAGCACCCTCACTATCGTGAAGCTTGCCTAAAGTGCTATGAAAACAGACCTGCCTCCGTTATGGAAGCAGGTCTGTTTTCAGTTTACAAGTGCGGTTTACTTGAACGCGACAACGGCCATCGAAAGGATGCCGGCGGCGAGGAGCCGCACGGGGAAGCCGCGAAAGGCCGCGGGGACATACTTGTCATCGATCTTTGTCTCGACCCCGGCAAAGAGCAGCAGGGCAACGGTGAAGCCAAGCCCTGCGCCCAGCGCGGAAGCCGAGGCTTCGGCAAGGCCGCTGCCGGCGGCGTTTGCGCAGGTGCCGAAAACGACGCCGTTGAGCGCGATGAGCAGGTACTTATCGGTGAAGAAGTGGCCGATGACGGAGGCCGCGATCAGCACCCAGAGAGCGGCGACAAAGGTCGAATACACACCGATGCTGATACAGGCAGTGCAGAGCGCTGCGACGAGCGTGACCGCCGCGACGGCAAGGCCGTACTTTGCAAGCGCCTTTGCGCTGCCCTTCGCGCCAAGCGCTAGGGTGACGCCGAAGAACTGCTCCAGAACGACGTTATTCGCAAGCGCGCTGCCGATTATGATAAGCAGAAAGGTTTTGAAGTCCATCGTTTACGCCTCCTTCTTTTCGGCACAGGCCGAAATGATCGCGTCCGCAGTGCCGCCGAGAGCGGCAGTGCTCTTCTTGCTGACGGCGCTGACAACGGCCATGACGATCGCAAGCACGATGAAGCCGCCGGCGGGACTTGTGAGCAGGGAGACGCTGTGCGCCTTGAAGAAGTCAAGCGTGATCCCGGCAAAGCTGCCCGCGCCGAAGATCTCTCTTATCGCGGCGGTGACAAAGAGCGCCGCGATGAAGCCGAGGCCGGTAAGGAAGCTATCCTTGAGTGCCGCGCCGACGCTCTGCTGCGCCGCGCGCTCGGACTCGGAGAAGATAAGCGCGTCAACGGCGAGGAGCGCGGCATAGACGCCGAGCATGTTATAGACCTTGGGCAGCCACGCGTTCAGAAGAAGCTGCGCCATGCTCGCAAAGCCCGCGACCAGCATGAACTGGGCGATGAACAGCGTGTTCTCGGGAAGGAGCTTCTTGATAAGCGAGGAGAAAAGGGACGCGAGCAGCATGACCGCAAGCGCGGTGACGCCCAGCGTGAGAGCCGGGAGCACGGCGGTAGTCGCCGCAAGCGCCGGGCATGCGCCGAGGAGCAGGACAAGCACGGGATTTTGCGCAATGGCTGCGCGAAGCTTATTTTCGTTCATCAGCCTTCACCTCCGTTTTGATCGATCGCGCCAAAGGCCAGGAACACATCCGCGGTGGCGGCGGAGACGGCCTCAGAGGAGATCGTTGCGCCGGATATCAAAGCCTGATCGCCGTTCCAGCTGTCTCCGGTGATCCCGGCAAAGCCGGCCTTGTAATCGGATTCGTTCAGCTCATAGGCATTGAAGTAATCGCCCATGAGGATGAATTCATCCGCCGTCATGGAGACGATAGCGCCGCTCTCATCGAGCACATAGTAGAGAAGCATCGGCATGTTGCCATAGCCGAGCGGACGCGCGGCAAAGCCGTAATAGGTGCTGCCGCCGACGCTTATGCTGTAGGCATGGGAGACCGTGCCGTAGAGTCCGTCGAGTGCGATGGGTGTGCACTCGGCGCCGTCACCGGCGAGCTTCGAGAGCTTCTTGATCTCCTTGGCGGAGCTGTCCTCGATATTCGCCGCAGCGTCTGTGGCGGCTTCCTCAAGTATTGCCGCGTCAACACTCTCGGTAACGTCCGCCCCGTTTACGTCATAGGCGTGGGCGGAGAGAGAATCGTTCACGAGCACGAGATAGCTGTTCTCGCCAACCGCGGCGATGTAGGCCGCGCCGACGCCGTTTGCGGAATCAAGCGCCATGGTGATGCTGCCGCCTGAGAGCTCACGCTCGGTGTACTGGGCGACGCCCTCGGTATTTGCCATGCCGGGGAAGAGGCTGGGCAGCAGCTCAAGCAGGATCTGGCTGTCGCTCTTGACACCGGCGGAGACGAGGGAGTTTGCGGTGAGCACGGCGAAGCCGTCCTCGACGGCCTCCTTGAAGGCCTTGGAGGAATAGGTGACACCGGCGACAAGGCTCACGCCGCCGAGCGCGGAGTCCTGACCGAGATAGCTGTCGGGATAGTCCTCGCCGAAGTGCTTGCTGTCGGAGAATGTATTGAGCTTGATGCCGGAAATTTTGCCCTCGCTGTCGACCGCCATTGTGAGCTCTATCGGCTCGCCGGTATAGCCCTTGGTGGTGGACAGGCGGATAACATAGCCGAGACCGGAGGTCTCACGGTACAGCCCCTGAACGGTTTCGGGCACGTCGGTAAGGGTCGAAGCCGCGGGATCGGCCGCGTCATAGAGCGGCTCGAAATCCTGCGCGTCGGGCATGACCTCAAGCAGCGGCTCATAGACCGCGGCAGAGCCGTTGGCCGCGATGATGGGCGCGGTATAGGCATTGACGCCGGTGATGCCGAGCATCATAACGGCGAAAATGAGCACAAGGACAATGACTGACTTTACGGTATTTTTCATATCAGACACCTCCAAGCGGCTTCTTGGCCGTCCATTTCTCGATATACGGGGTGAGTATGTTCATGGCGAGGATGGAGAAGGACACGCCCTCGGGGTAGGCGCAGAACTCGCGGATGACAAAGGTTATCACGCCGCAGCCGACCGCGAACACGACTCTGCCGGTGTTATTGATGGGAGTGGTGACATAGTCGGTCGCCATGAAGATCGCGCCGAGGAACAGACCGCCCGCCATGATCTCATAGAGCGCGGTAACGGCGCTGACGGAATAAAGCGCGGTGACGAAGCTTCTGGCGGAGACAAGGGAGAGGACTAACACCGTGCCGACAAAGGCGGCGGGAACGTACCACTTGATGACACGGCGCGCGCAGAGATACGCGTAGCCGATGAGCAGGGCGAGGATGCAGTTCTCACCGACAGCGCCGCCGCGCAGGCCGAGGAACATATCCATCAGCGAGGGGAGCTGCTCGGAACCGGCAGAGATGAGCTCCAGCGGGGTAGCGGAGGCCTCAAGCTCCACAACAGCCGGCATAGCGCCGCCTGCGACTTCGGAGAAGGCAAGCAGCATGAACACACGGCCGCTGATGGCGGGGTTTGCGAAGTTGTGCCCAAGCCCGCCGAAGAGGCACTTGACGATGATTATCGCGAAGGCAGAGCCAACGACGCACTGCCAGACGGGGACGCTCGAGCTGAGGTTCAGCCCAAGCAGAAGCCCGGTGACGACGGCGCTGAAGTCGCCTACGGTCTGCTTTCTGTGGGTTGCAAGATCGAACAGCGCTTCGGAAACGGCAGCACCGATGACGCAGGCGGCGATGACCTTAAGCGCGCCGGTGCCGAAGATCACGACGGCGGCGACGGTGGCCGGGAGCAGCGCGATGACGACATCGAGCATCACGCGGCGGCTGGAATCCGAGGTATGAATATGCGGGGCGTTCGATACGATCAGCTTATCCATATCACTTTCCCCCTTCTTTTTCGGCCAGAGCGGCCTTGTATTTTCTGACGAAGCTCTTAGCTTCGCTGTTATAGTCAACGAGCGGACGGTGTGCGGGGCAGACATAGGAGCAGCAGCCGCAGGACATGCAGAGAGACACCTGCTCTTTGGTCAGGACTGCGTAGCGCTCCGCCTCGTCCTCAATCTCAATAGCCTTGGCAAACGCCGTCGGGTTGAGGGCGAGAGGGCAGTTCGACACGCAGCGGCCGCAGTGGATGCACGGAGTAGGCTCAAGCGCGGCGGAGTCCTTCTTATCGAAAGCAAGGACGGCGTTCGTGGCCTTAATGACGGGAGCGTTAAGATCGGAGACGCATTTGCCCATCATCGGGCCGCCGAGGATGACCTTGCCCGGCTCGCACTTGAAGCCGCCGGCCTGCTCGATAACGTAGCCAACGGGTGTGCCGATGGGGACGATGAGGTTCTTCGGCTCCTTGACGGCGGAGCCGTCGACCGTGACGGTCTTCTCGACAAGGGGCATGCCGTCGTTCATGTACTGGGCAACCTTGGTGAGAGAGGTGACGTTTATAATGATAACGCCGAGGGACGCGAGGCGCTGGCCGGGGCCGACGACCTTTCCGGTGGCGTTATAGAGCAGCACCTGCTTTGCGCCCTGCGGATACACGCTCTTGAGGGGCTTCACGGTAACGGCGGGTTCGTCGGCAAAGGTACGCTCAAGCTCCGCGATCGCGGCGGGCTTGTTCTTCTCAATGCCGATGATGAACTCCTCGCTGCCAAGGTACTGCTTGAGAAGCGCGACGCCCTGCTTTATAAGCTCACTGTGCTCGACCATGGTGCGGTCGTCGCTCGTGATATAGGGCTCGCACTCCGCGCCGTTTATCAGCACGGTCTTGATCTTGTTGCGGCGGACTGCGTCAAGCTTTGCCCAGACGGGGAACGCCGCGCCGCCGAGACCGACGATGCCGCTCTCGCGCACGGCCTGAAGAAAGCTGTCAAGATCATGCACGTCGGGAGCCTTCAGCTCGGGGTCGGCTTCCATCCTGCCGTCGCTCTCAATGCGGATCGCCTGAGTGCGGCCATACGGCTCAATGGCCTTGACAGTGCCGGAAACGCTTGCGTGAACGGGGGAAGAGTTCTTTCCCTCCTCGCGCGCGATAAGCTGGCCGCGGTATACATGCTGCCCGACCTCGACGACCGGCACGGCCGCCTGACCGGAGTGCATGTTCATTGGAAGCAGCACCTCGGCGCTCGGCGTTATCGGCTCTGACGCCATGCCTGAGGTCTGCTTATGGTGGGGCAGCTTAAGGGTAGAAATGTTTTTTCCGAAGCTCATAAGCCTCTTGCCTCCTGTTATCCTTCAATTCGCTATTAGTTTTTCCATCCCGGGGGTGTACCTGACCTCCCCGTCCGGGAATATCCACAAAACCTCTGCGCCGAGACTTTCAGCCAAAGCGGCGCCGTCCTCATAGGGCATGCAGAAAAGCGCCGTGGAGAGCGCGTCGGCAAGCGCGCTGTCCTTGATGACGACCGTGAGCGAGCTGTAATAGTCCGCAGGGAAGAGCGTGGCCTCATCGATTATATGGTGATAGCACACGCCGTCAACGGTATAGTAGCGCTCATACGAGCCGGAGGTGACGCAGGACGTATCCGCGAGCATGAGCTTGACGGCAAACTGCTCGGTATTTGCCGGGTCCTTCACGCCGGTGACCCAGCCGCTGCCGTCGGGCTTTGTGCCGACGATGCGGATATTGCCGCCGACATTGAGCACGTACCCGAAGGCTCCGTCAGCTTCGAGCCACCGCGCGGCCATCTCGGTCGCGTAGCCCTTGCCGAGCGCGCCGACATCAATGGACGCGTCCGGGTCGCTTATGCGCACGGTGCAGTTTTCTTCGTCAATTTCAAGCGCAGAAATGTCCGTATGTCCGGGTCCAGCAGCATCTGATCGATGTCCGTATGTTCGCCCGCCGTTTGCAGCTCCTCATCCGTGGGGATGCGGGCAGAGGCGGGATCGTCCCCGGCGGCAGTACGCAGATCGTGCCAGATGCTGAGCACTGAGCCCATCATAACGTTCATCTTGCCGTCGGTCGTTTCATACAGCTCCTTCGCATAAACGAGAAAGTCAATGAGCTTACGGTCGACCTCGATGCTCTCTCCTCCCGCGTTCCGGTTGAGCGTACACAGATTATTCTCCCCGGAATACTCATGGTATATATCAAAGAGCCGGTGGTATTCCCCCAAAATGCCAGAAGCCCCGGCAGAGCGTCTGTCAAACTGCTCTGCCGAGTCTCCTGCATAGCTGTACACGAAGGAGACTGTGTCAAAGTAAGTGAAGTAGGACTTTCCCCGGTCCTCCGTTTCGGTCTTGCCGGCGGAGCATCCGGTCAGGGATAATGCCAGCAGGAGCGCTGACATGAACCATGCCGCTATTCTTTTCATTGACACATCTCCAGTGCGATTTTTAAATTTGTTTATCTTGCGTATTCAGCAGCCTGAGCGATGACAGCCATCATGCCGGTGATCTGAATAGTGCAGGAAGCGAGAAGAGTCTCGTCCGCTGCGACGGAGTAGCCGTGGTCGTTCTCGGTGGTCTCGATAGCGGCGACCTCAGCTGCGGTCTTGCCGACAACGTACTGAGAGAAAGCCTTGGACTGAGCGTCCCACTCGGCTATAGCGTTGCCGTAAGCGACCATGCCGTAATCATCGCCGAGCTCCATCTTGGTGCCCTTGAAAGCGGTCTCGGTGATCTCGCCGTCCTCATCGAAGCTGATGTTGGGCTGAGTTGCATCGTTGACAGCAGCAAGAATCTTTCCGTCAGCGCCGACAACAGCTGCGCCGAACTCGGTGTACATCTTGACGACGCCGTCTGCGTCAGAAGTGGGATCGGTGGACTCGGCAGCGCTGGTCTTTGCAGCAAGGCCGAGAGTGAAAGTGCCGTCAGAGGTGAAGCTCATAGTGTTGACATCGCCGCAGGCCTTGACAATGGCATCGATGAAGTCAGTGATCTGCATGGTGCAGGAAGCGTAAAGGGTCTCGTCAGCAGCGACGGAGTAGCCGTGGTCGTTCTGGACGGTCTCGATAGCAGCGACTTCTTCAGCGGTCTTGCCGACAACGTACTCTTCAAATGCCTTTGCCTGAGCGTCCCACTCGGCTATCGCGTTGCCGTAGGCGACCATGCCGTAATCATCGCCGAGCTCCATCTTGGTCTTGAACTCAGCCGCGGTGTCGACAGTGCCTTCGGAGATATCCATCTTGCTCTGCGCGCAGTCGATACGGCAGGAAACTATCTTACCCTCAGCGTCGAGAACAACGGCTGCGACGGTAGCGTCGACCTGGGCATTGCCGGACTTGGAAGAATCCATGTTGAGGGAAACGCCCATGCCGAGAGTGTACTCACCGCCGGCAGCGGGAGCTTCGGTAGCTGCATCGGCAGCGGGAGCCTCGGTCGCCGCATCGGCTGCGGGAGCCTCAGTGGCTGCGGGCGCAGCGGACTGACCGCAGGCAGCCAGCGCGAAAATCATGCAAAGTGCAAGAACAAGTGCAAGAATCTTTTTCATATTTGCCTCCATATTTTTTGAGTAGCTTATATACGAAAATCTCATCTCGTATATCATGGTGGATTATAGCAGGCTTATGCGCGTTTGTCAATTATTCAACAATCAAAAAATTAATATTTTTTTGCTTTCGATCCAGCCGCAGCAAAAGCCCGCATCCCATTTTACGGGATGCGGGTTTGTTATTTATTCTGTTTACGATTTCCGGTTGCGGTCATACAGGACCCACAGCCCCTTGAGCAGCAGGTCTGCATCGTAAATGATGTCACGGCTGCAATTCTGCACTACAGTTCTCGCCAGTCCGCCGGTCGCAACGACCGTGCAGGGATAGCCTATCTCCTTCTCCATCCGGTCGATCATGCCGTCAAGCATCGCGGCCGTACCGTAGACCGCGCCGCTGCGCATGGAATCAACAGTGTTGGTGGCGATGACCCTCTTCGGCGGGAGGATGGCGATATCGGGCAGCAGGCTCGTCCCTGAGGAGAGCGCGCCGTAGGAAAGCTTTATGCCCGGAATTATCGCGCCGCCGCGGTAGCTGCCTTCGTTATCGATAAGCACCATCGTCGTCGCGGTGCCCATGTCTATGACTATGAGCGGCGCGCCGTAGCATGCGATCGCGGCGACGCTGCCGACAACGAGGTCGCCCGCCATGGTCGACGGGTCGTCTATCCTGACGTTCATGCCGGTCTTCATTCCCGGCGCGACGATCAGCGGCTTCTTGCCGATAAGGCTCTCCACCGCGAGCCGCAGCGACTCCGTGACCGGAGGCACGACCGAGGAAATGATAGCCCCCTCGAGCCCCATAAGGTCGATATGATAGAAATCCGCAACTTGGCGCAGCTTGAGCGCGTACTCCGTTCCCGTCTCGCGCAGATCCGTATGGATGCGCACGACGTTCTGGATCTCCCCGTTCTCTATCATGCCGAGGACGATATTGGTGTTGCCGACGTCAATTGCGAGGATCATGTTCAGCTCCTGCCCTTCCCTGCGTATTTGATAACGGAAGTGATGCCCGACGAGAGGACGAGGTTTACAAGCAGCTCGACCACGAAGTTTATGCCCATCAGTCCGAAGATGACATAGTACAGCATATTCTGGCCGCCCGCCCAGCTCTGGATCGTGGAATTGAAGAACAGGAGCAGGCCGATCACCAGTATCCCGGTGTTCACTATCGGGCAGACGACGCCCGCGGTAACAACGCCCGCAAGCTCGCTTTTCTTTGCAAGCAGCCTGTACACAAGGCCGGATATCCAGCCTGCCGCTGCGCCCTTGCCGATGCAGATGATGATGCAGGCAATGGGATTGATACCCATCAGCAGCATGACTACGCCGCCGTCCCACCCGGCAATGCCGGTCAGGAGCACTACTGTTCCGAATACTCCGCCGAGCAATGCTCCGGCAGAGCTTCCGTACACCGCAGCTCCAATGATGATCGGCGCGAGAGCCAGCGTTATCGGGAACGGGCCGAAGCGCACGAAGTTGCTGAGAACCTGCAGTACGACGATGATGGATGCGAACAGGGCAAGACCGGTTTGTCTCCGGAGCCCTTTGCGGGGTGTTGCGTTACTCATATTAAATTCCTTCCTGCTGTCGCTCCGCTCAAGGCGGATGCGGCGCAGCTTGATTATATACACGGATGTCTGTTCTGTCAACTTTTAAACCAAAAAATGCACGGCGGTTTTACGCCGTGCATTTATGTCTCAGGAGATCACGGGAGCGTTCGGATCCGGTGCAATTACAGTGTCTCTTACCGTCACGTCCGCGGTACTCTCCCCGGTTCTGTCCGCCTCGACTATATTCTCCGGGGCATACTGCAGATCGCGGTTTACCTTTTCCGGATCATTATAGCCGTCGGGCGTCTTGCTTTCAGTCCCATCCTCACTGATGACCTCCTCCGCCTTGGCGGTATCGTCCTTGAGGTTTATGGTCATAACAATATTATTGCCTTCCGGATCGGTCGCGATAATGACGCTGTCGGCAAGTTTCCCATACATATCTCTGCCCACAATATCCGCGACCTGGGCATCCCAGATCGCGTTCGGATCATCGCCCAGGCTTGCAAGATCGTCTACGGGGATGAACTCCGCTTCGCCGCTGAGTCCAACGATTTTAATATAATAGTTATTCGTATCGTCCTTTGCCTTTGCAACGCCGACGGACGAGCCGGTTCCGGCGGGCTTGACGAAG
>OLGA01001255.1_pt1 | contig 20186 bp, 17 predicted proteins | sample 1604881 | NCBI WGS metagenome assembly OLGA01 (sample SAMEA3888896, study PRJEB22519) | human gut metagenome | biome: human gut; feature: human-associated habitat; material: faeces | place: Denmark | collected 2009 | reverse complement strand
CATCATGGGCCTGCCCGAGACCACCGGCCTCATGATGCCCCCGATGTATCCGTAAGGAACTGATTTTATATAAGGTAAGAATAAGAAAAGGAGAACAACACTATGGAATACAAAGTGATCGAAGGCGGCGGCATCACCTCCCCGAAGGGCTTTACCGCGGGCGCTGTGTACGTCGGCGTGAAGAGCCGCAAGACGCAGAAGCCCGACGTGGCCGTCCTCTACTCCGAGACCGAGGCCTCCTGCGCCGCGGTGTTCACCACCAATAAGTTCTGCGCCGCTCCCGTCATTCTCGACCGTGAGATCCTCAAGAACGGCAAGGCCCGCGCCATCGTTATCAACTCCGGCAACGCCAACGCCGCCACCGGCACGCAGGGCATCGAGGACGCCCGGACCGTCGAGCGCGAGGCCGAGAAGCTCCTCGGCGTGGGCGAGAACGAGGTCTTCGTCTGCTCCACCGGCGTTATCGGCCAGAAGCTGCCCGTCGAGAAGGTGCTCGACGGCGTCCGTCAGATCATCCCTGCCAAGCTCGACGCCGCCAACGGCTCCGACGCGGCCTATGCCATCATGACCACCGACACCGTCCGCAAGGAATCCGCCTACGAGCTCGAGCTCTCCTCCGGCACTATCCGCATCGGCGCGATGGCCAAGGGCTCCGGCATGATCCACCCCAACATGGCCACCACCCTCGCCTACGTCACCACCGACGCCAAGTGCGACTCCGCCGACCTGCAGAAGATGCTGCACAACGCCATCGACAAGAGCTTCAATATGTGCACCGTCGACGGCGACACCTCCACCAACGACACCATGATCCTGCTCGCCAACGGCGCCTCCGGCGTCGAGGTCAAGACCGAGGAGGACAAGGCGGCTCTCGCCGGTCTCATCGAGCACATCTGCATCGACATGGCCCGCCGCATCGCCTCCGACGGCGAGGGCGCGACCCATCTGATCGTCGTCGAGTCCTACGGCTTGCCCACCGAGCATGACGCCCGTCTGGTCGCCAAGGCCATCGCCGGCTCCACCCTGTTCAAGGCCGCCGTGTTCGGCCGCGACGCGAACTGGGGCCGCATCATGGCCGCCGCCGGCTACTCCGGCGCGGACGTCGATCCCACCAAGGCCGACTGCATCATCAAGAGCAGCGCCGGCGAGGTCCAGGTCATGAAGGACGGCTTCGGCACCGACTTCAGCGAGGATCTGGCCAAGGCTGTGCTCACTGAGCACGACATCACCGTCATCGTCGACTTCCACAGCGGCGACGGCAAGGCGGTCGCCTACGGCTGCGACCTCACCTACGAGTACGTCAAGATCAACGGCGACTACCGCACCTAAGGAGGGCTACCCATGAGCGACGTTGCGAAGAAGGTAGAGACCCTGATGGAGGCCATGCCCTACCTTGAAAAATATCAGGGCAAGGTCATCGTCATCAAGTACGGCGGCAACGCCATGATCAACGACGAGCTCAAGGACGCCGTGCTCCACGACGTCGTGATGCTCAAGCTTCTCGGCCTCAAGCCCGTGCTCAGCCACGGCGGCGGCCCCGGCATCAACAAGATGCTCGAGAAGCTCAACATTCCCGTGCAGTTCATCAACGGCCTGCGCTACACGTCCGAGGACATCATGCGCGTGGTCGAGATGGTCCTCGTCGGTCAGGTCAACACCGAGCTGGTCGGCAGGATCAACCAGATCGGCGGCAAGGCCGTCGGCCTCTCCGGCGTGAGCGGCGACATCTATCACTGCCACAAGCGCAGCGAGGAGCTCGGCTTCGTCGGCGACATCGACTACGTCAACGCCGACGCCATCAACGCCATGCTCGACGCAGGCTTCATCCCCGTCATCGCCCCCGTCGGCACCGACGGGCAGGGCAACACCTACAACATCAACGGCGACACCGCCGCGGGCAAGCTCGCCAGCGCGCTCGGTGCGGAAAAGCTCGTCATCCTCACCGACATCGAGGGCCTGTGCAACGACATCAAGGTGCGCGACGTCATCAGCTACCTCAACATTCAGGACGTCAAGGCGCTCAAGGACAAGGGCACCATCGCCGGCGGCATGATCCCCAAGGTCGACTGCTGCGTCGAGGCCATCGAGGAGGGCGTCACCAGCGTCCACATCATCGACGGCCGCAAGCCCCACTCCGTACTCTACGAGGCCTTCACCACCGAAGGCACCGGCACCACGATCGGCACCGCACAGCCGAGCGTTGGCATCAAGTGGTAAAAAATACATAAAATTTTAACAGGAGGACTCTACCATGATCGAAAAGTTCAAGACCAATGCGGAAGTCATCGAAAACGGTGACAAGTATCTCTACGGCAACCATGTCCGTATGCCCATCTCCATGGAGCGCGGCGAGGGCGTCTACGTCTTCGACAAGGACGGCAACAAGTACCTCGATTTCGTCGGCGGCATCGCCGTCAACGGTCTCGGCCACTGCCATCCCGCCATCGTCAAGTGCCTGCAGGAGCGTGCGGAGACCATCCTCCACTGCTCCAACTACTTCTACAATGAGCCCGCCGTCCAGACCGCGAAGCTCATCGTCGAGAACAGCTGCTTCGACAAGGTGCTGTTCGCCAACTCCGGCGCTGAGGCCAACGAAGGCCAGATCAAGCTCGCCCGCAAGTACGCCAAGGATCACGGCCATCCCGAGCGCTTCGTCGTCATCACGATGAAGAACTCCTTCCACGGCCGCACCCTCGCCACCTGCACCGCCACCGGTCAGTATGCCGTCCACCGCTACTTCGAGCCCCTGCCCTCCGGCTTCCGCTATGCCGAGTTCAACAACCTCCAGTCCGTCAAGGACATCATGGATGAGTATGTCTGCGCCATTCTGACCGAGCCTGTTCAGGGCGAGGGCGGCGTGCGTCCCGCTTCTCAGGAGTTCCTGCAGGGCCTGCGTGACCTGTGCGACGAGAAGGGCATCCTCCTCATGTTCGACGAGGTCCAGGTCGGTTCCGGCCGTACCGGCAAGCTTTTCGCACACCAGAACTACGGCGTTGAGCCCGATACCTGCTCCATGGCCAAGGCGCTCGGCTCCGGCGTGCCCATCGGCGCGGTCTGCGCCCGCGGCGAGGCGGCCAAGACCCTCACCCCCGGCACCCACGGCTCCACCTTCGCCGGCGGTCCTCTCGCCTGCGCTCTGGCTGCCACCACGCTCGACGTCATGATCAACGAGGGCGTCATCGAGAACGCCCGCGTCATGGGCGAGTATTTCCGCGATCAGATGCACAAGGTCATCGAGAAGAACCATCCCAAGGCGGTCAACGAGATCCGCGGCCTCGGCATGATCAACGGCATCCAGCTCAACCATCCCAGCGGCCAGCCCGTCGTCGACCTGTGCTTCAAGGATGCCAACGTCCTCATCAACAACACCAACGGCAACGTCCTGCGCTTCGTTCCGCCGCTGATCACCGGCAAGGAAGAGATCGACCTGTGCATCAAGGCGGTCGACGAGGCTATGACCAAGCTCGGCTGGTAAGAGAAAACAGCGTCCTGACCAAGCCAAACGGTCAAACTTTGTGATATCCGGCAAGCGCGCGGCACTTGCCACCGTGCATAAAATATGCTAAAATATCCGCATATTTAATCGGTACGCCGCACGCTTCCCGTATCAGCCTTACATGCAATTTCCCCGTCCTCCCCTTCGCAGGGGGGCGAGGGAGGACGGGGAGACCGCAGCAAATCGTTTCCTGATCATTCAAGGAGGGAAAAATCACCGAATAAAGGGGGAATACCGTCAAGATCACGTCTTCCCGCCGCCGGTCTCATCTGCCGGTCTGCGGGCGCACAGACCCTCGCAAATACCGTAAAACAGTGTTCACCATCTACGAAGCTGCGCGGACGGGAGCGTTCCCGCCCTATGCGCACCATGTATTTAGAGAAAGGTTGGTACAATCAAGTGAGTGAAGAAAAGAAAGCCAGGACCCCGCGTATGCCCAAGCTGTGGGAAGCTCTGGTCACCATGCTGATCTTGGTCGGCGCATTGGCGCTCGGCATCGTCAAGTATGAAACAGACCCGCATGTCCCCATGTTCATCGGCGTTATGGGCGCCGCGCTGATGGCGCTCTACCTCGGCTACAAGTGGGAGGCCATCGAAAAGTCCATGATGGACGGTATTTATAAAGCCCTCCAGTCTGTCTGTATCCTCGTCATCGTCGGTATCCTCATCGGCGTTTGGATCAACGCCGGTGTCGTTCCCACAATGATCTTCTACGGTCTGAAGGTCCTCAAGCCCGCGATCTTCTTCATTGCGTCTGTTCTCATCTGCTCCATCACCTCTCTTGCCACCGGTACCTCCTGGGGCACGATGGGTACGATGGGCGTCGCCTTGATGGGCATTGGCTTCGGTCTCGGCATGAGCCCCGGCATGACCGCCGGTGCGGTCCTCTCCGGTGCCTACTTCGGCGACAAGATGTCCCCGCTGTCCGATACCACGAACCTTGCGCCCGCTATGGCAGGCACGGACGTTATGACCCACGTGAAGGCCATGATCCTGCCCACCGGCATCACCTATGTCGTCACCCTCATCGGCTTCGGTATTCTCGGCGCCATGCAGTATCACGGCGGCGATGCCGACATGAGCCGCGTGACGGAGTTCTCCGGCGCGCTCGAGGCCGTGTTCAATATCAACCCCGCGCTGCTCTTGCCCCCGGTCATCGTTATCGTGGCGGTTGCCATGAAGATGCCCGCCATCCCTGGTATCACGCTCGGCATCATTTCCGGCGCGATCATGGGCATGATCTTCCAGCCCGAGTGCAACATGGGTACCGTGTTTGATTTCGGCATGAACGGCTACTACTTCAGCGACGAAGTGCTCGCCATGTTCGAGGAGACCCTCTCTCCCGAGACCAGCTACACCATGACCCGTCTGCTTGAAAGCGGCGGTATCCTCGGCATGATGTCCTCCGTCGCCATGACGATCATCGCCATGATGTTCGGCGGCATTATGGAGGACACCCACCAGCTCGAGGTCATCGTCAACAGCCTCAAGAAGCTGGCGAAGGGACCGGCAGGCCTTGTGCTTCTCACTGAGTGCACCTGCGTTCTCTCCAACGCCGTCATGCCCGAGCAGTACATCTCCATCGTCGTTCCCGGCCGTATGTATGCCGAGGAATACAGAGAGAAGGGTCTGCACCCGGCGCTCCTCTCCGGTACGCTGGAAAGCGCCGGTACCGTCACCTCCGCCCTCATTCCGTGGAACACCTGCGGCGTGTTTATCTCCAGCACCCTTGACATCAACGCGTGGGGCGCGGGCGGCTACGGCCCGTGGGCTCTGTTCAACTGGCTGATGCCGCTCATCAACTGGCTGTGCGCCCTCATCGGCTGGACGGTCAAGGATCTTGCCGGCAAGCCCTATAAGAAGTCCAAGGCTGCGGCTAAGGCGGAATAAATCAAAACGGCAAAGGAACGGTCTATGAACAGAGGAACGGCACGATACCCTCTTTTAGAGATCGACCTTGACAAGCTGAAAGCAAATCTGGCAGCGCTCATCGAGCGCTGCCAGAGCCTTTCTGTCGAGGTCACGGGCGTGGTCAAGGGCTTTTCGGCGCTGCCGGAGGCCGCTGGGGTCTATACGGAATGCGGCGTGCGGAGCCTTGCCTCGTCCCGTCTCAGTCAGCTGCGCGCCCTGCGCGGCGCGGGCGTTGCCTGCGAGCGCGTTCTCATCCGCATCCCCATGCTCTCCGAGCTTCCGGAGGTCGCGGAGGTCGCGGACATGAGTCTCCAGAGCGAGCTTGAAACGCTCCGCGCCCTCAACGCGGTCTGCGCGAAGCACGGAACGCGCCACAGGGTGATCCTGATGGCTGACCTCGGCGATCTGCGCGAGGGCTTCTGGAGCCGCGAGGAACTGGTCGATGCCGCGCTTGAGGTCGAGTATAAGCTCGACCATCTGGAGCTGGCGGGCGTCGGCACGAATCTCGGCTGCTACGGCTCGGTCGCCGCCACGCCGGAGAAGCTGCGCGAGCTGGTCTCCGCCGCCGAGGCGGTGGAGCGCGCCATTGGCCGCGAGCTGCAATATATCTCCGGCGGCGCGTCCACCTCCGTCCACATGGTGCTTGACGGCACGCTGCCCGCGCGCGTCAACCATCTGCGCATCGGCGAGTTCGCCCTCCTCGGCGGCATCTACGGCTGCTATCCCGACTTTCTGCGCCGTGACGTGTTCACCCTCCGCATGGAGGTCGTGGAGTGCAAGCCGAAGCCCAGCTATCCCGTCGGCGAGCTGACCGTGGACGCCTTCGGCAAAACGCGCGAATACACCGACCGCGGCATCCGCCGCCGCGCGCTCTGCGCCGCGGGCCGCGTCGATTACGGCGATCCCTTCGACCTCACGCCGCGCCTCGCGGGCGTGGAGGTCCTCGGCGCATCCTCGGACCACACCATTCTTGACGTGGAGGACGCCGCCGTCCCCGTCCGGCTCGGCGACGTGCTGGACTTCGGCGTGAGCTACGGCTCGCTCGTCTACCTCACCAACACGCCCGAGGTCCGCATCGTCTATCGGAAAGGCGGCCGCCTGTACACGGCGGAATAACGCACAAGGAAGCCCTCCGCTCGGTGAGCGGAGGGCTTTTCGTCGCTTTTTTGTTTTCTCAGCTCAGCGTCGTGCCGGTGACGAAGCTCGCCACGATGATGAGCAGGATGGAGATGGGCGCAACGTACTTGACCAGCACGCTGTAGACCTTTGCCAGCTTGAACGGCTTGCCGTCCAGCTCGATCTCATGCACGGCATTCGCGGGCTTCCAGATCCAGCCGGTGAAAATGCACACGCCGAGCGCGCACAGAGGGATCATCAGACGGTCGGTGAGGAACTCCATGAAGTCGCCGAAGATGGGGAAGCTCACGCCGTTGGCGAAGTCAAACCAGATACCCTTGATGTTGAACGCGGCCTGCGACATGGTGTACAGACAGCCGATGAGGAACATCAGCGTGCAGACGATGATGGTGGTGGGCTTGCGCTTCCAGCCGAAGCGCTCGGTCAGGAACGCCACCACGCCCTCGATGAGGGATATGCTGCTCGTCAGCGCGGCGAACAGGAGCAGCATATAGAACAGCACGCCGAAAAACGCGCCGCCCGCCATGTGCTCGAACACGCCCGCGAGGGACGCGAAGGCGAAGCCGCCGCCCTTGCCGACGTTCTCGGAGCCGAGCGTCGCGAACACCGCGGGCACGATGATGAAGCCGGCGATGAGCGCCACGAGCGTATCCATCGTGCAGATGAGCGCCGTGTTCTTGCCGAGGTTCTCATGCTTGGGCAGATACGAGCCGTAGGTGATCATGATGGCCATGCCCAGCGACAGGGAGAAGAACGCCTGCCCCAGCGCGGAGAGGAAGGTGTTGAAGCCGACCTTGCTCCAGTCGCAGCTGAGCATATAGGCGAAGCCGACCTGCGCGCCGTCGAGCGTGATGGTGCGCGCGAGCAGTACAATGAGAATGACGAACAGCGCGGGCATACCGACCTTGTTGAACTTCTCGATGCCGCCCTCAACGCCCTTGATGATGATGAAGGCGTTGACTGCCATGAAGACCGCGGCAAAGAGAATGGCGGTCAGCGGGAACCATGTCTCGCCCGTCGCGGCGTTGTAGCCGAGCAGGCCGTAGAAATAGCCGAGCGGATCGGCATAGACCGTCTGCGCCTCCGTAATGTAGGACACGACATAGCGCAGCACCCAGCCGCCGACGTGGCAGTAATAGGAGGTGACGATGAACGCCACCGCAACACCCGTGACGCCGACCCACTTGAAGCCGCGGTAGCCGAGCTTGTGGAAGCTGTCGATGGCGTTCGCCTGCGCGGCGCGGCCGATGGTCAGCTCCGAGAGCATGACGGGGAAGCCGATGAGAACGACGATGGCCAGATAAATGAGGATGTAGGCGCCTCCGCCTCCCTCAAAGGCCTTGCCGGGGAACTTCCAGATGTTGCCGAGGCCGACGGCGCTGCCCGCCGCCGCCAGGATGAAGCCGATCTTGCTTCCCCATTGGGCACGATTGTTTTCCATGTGATTTTCTCCTTTAACTACGTTTCTCTCTCCGTTTTCCGTCAAATTCGTCCTCATATATTTTAATGAGATGTATAAATTAAACAGAAATTAGTCAAATGATACCGTCTTTCTTGCCAAAAGTAAAGCGACGTATTATAATAAAAATATGAGCGATCCTAATAGAAAGGAAATACTTCTATGGAAAGCAAGAAATTAGAGGCCCTGCTCATGGCAGTCGATCTCGGCAGCTTTACCAAGGCGGCAGAGGTCCTCGGCTACACGCAGTCGGGCCTGACACACATGATGAACTCGCTGGAAAAGGAGGTCGGCTTCACGCTGCTCGAGCGCGGACGCAGCGGCGTGCGCCTCACGGATGAGGGCGAACGCATCGCGCCCGCCGTGCGCGAATTTCTGCAGGCCAACGCCCGGCTGGACAGCGTGATCGAGCAGGTCGCCTCCTCGCGCACGGAGATCATCCGCGTCAGCGCCTATGCCAGCATCGCCATGCATTGGCTGCCGGGCATCATCCAGCGCTTCCGCGAGGAGTGCCCCGACGTGGACGTGGATATCCGCATGGCCGACCACGTCGACGTCCCCTACGAGCTGCTCGCGCAGGGCAAGATGGACGCCATCCTCGTCTCTCCGCAGGACGAGGGCCAGTACGAGTGGGTGCATCTCGCCGACGATCCCATGTTTGCCGTTCTGCCGAAGGATTTCGACACGCAGGGCATGACCGCCTTCCCGCTTGCCGCCTTCGAGGCGCGCGACTTCATCATGCCCTCGCAGGGCTTTGATAAGGACATCATGCGCATCTTCAACCGCATCGGCGTCAAGCCGCACATCCTGCCGACCTGGGTGGACGATCCCACCGTCATCAGCATGGTCAGCCACGGCCTCGGCGTGAGCATGATGACCGAGCTGACCGTCCGCGGCCGCACGGACGGCGTGAAGCTCCTGCCGGTCGAGCCGGCGTCCTCGCGTGAGCTCGGCCTTGCCGTCCGCTCGCTCGACGCCGCGAGCGACGGCCTGCGTCACTTCATCGACTGCACGAAGCGCGTCGTCGCGGAAATGCAGCCCTGAGCCGTTGCAAAAGCCACTTGTAATCACCGCCGAAGCGGTTATAATAAGGAAGCCCGCCGACCCGCGGGCGCAGAGAAAACAACGCGAAAGAAAAGGAACACCCTATGCTCACCTTTACTCCTGTCACGCAGCGGGACATTGCCCGCCTGCGCCGCTACTATAAAAGTTGCGAATACCAGCTCTGCGAATACTCTGCCCTCGTCAAGCTCATGTGGCGCAGCCACCTGCACCCCTCGTGGGCGGAGGGCGCGGGCTGCCTGATCGTCCGCAATTTCATCGACAGTCAGTATTGCTTCGACTACCCCGTTCCCGGCCCCAACGGCGATGAGGACGCGGCGCTCACGCTCATCGAGGACGACTGCCGCGAGCGGGATATTCCCCTCGTCCTCTCCGTCGTCCCGCAGGACAAGGCGGAGCGCCTTGCCGCGCGCTACCCCTACTTCCGCTTTTCCTCCCCGCGCGTCTGGCGCGACTATATCTACGCCGCCGAGGATCTGTGCGACTTCGCCGGACGCCGCTACTCCGGACAGCGCAACCACATCAACAAGTTCCGCAAGCTCTATCCCGACGCCGCCTTCCGCCCGCTCGGGAAGAGCGACCTGCCGCTCATCACGCAGTTCTTCCGCGACTACGAGGCCGTCTTCACCAAGGCGTCCGACTCGGCGAAAAACGAGCTGCGCTGCGCCGAGAAAATGCTCCGCATGACCGGCAGCCCACACTTCCTTGTCGGCGGCATGGAGCTGGACGGCAGGCTCCTCTCCGTCGCCATGGCGGAGCGCTGCGGCGACACGCTGCAAATTCATATCGAAAAAGCCCTCTACGGCTATGAGGGCGTCTATCCCGCCACCGTGCAGGCGTTCGCGCAGGAATTTGCCGTGGACGGCGTGCGCTGGCTCAACCGCGAGGACGACGCCGGCGACAAGGGCCTGCGCACCTCGAAGCTCCAGTACCTGCCCGACCACCTCGGCGCGAAGCTGCGCTTCGACGTGCTCAACGAGCTGGTCAACATCACCGAAATTCCGACCCTCACCACCGCCCGCCTGACGCTCGACGCGCTCACCGACGCGGACAAAACCGCCTACGCCGCCCTCTGCCTCGATGACGACCGCAACCGCTGGTGGGGCTACGACTTCCGCAAGGACTACGACGGCACGCCCTACGAGGACTACTTTCTCGCCGTCGCGCGGGAGGACTGCGCCCGCTCCCGCGCCGTGAACTTCGCCGTCCGGCTCGACGGCGCGCTCATCGGCGAGGTCGTCCTCTACCGCTTCGATTCCCGCGGCGGCGCGGAGCTCGGCTGCCGTGTCTCGCCGGGCTTCGCGGGCCACGGCTACGGCACGGAGGCGTTCGCCGCCGTCGCCGACTGGGCGCTCTACCGGCTCCACCTCGCCCACGTCGTCGCCAAATGCTATAAGGAAAACGACGCCTCCTACAGGATGCTCTCCTCCTGTATGCACCGCGCCGGCGAGGATGAGACCTTCTTCTATTTTGATAAAGAGGTCTGAACCGCGTATGAAAAGACCGCCTCTGCACACAATAGTGCAGAGGCGATTTTTTGTGTTCACACAAAAGCTCCCGGCATTTGCGGTACGCCGACAGGCGGCAGCCGCGCCGTATGCAGGCTCTCCATCCGCCGCCGACGGAGAGCAGCGCAAGGCAGAGCGGCAGAATGGAGATCTTCACGATGGGAACCAATTCCGAATTTTGCTCCGATGAGCGCGTGGGCTACACCCTGCTCAAATCCTTCCTCGCGGGTGACGTCAACGCCAACCGCTGCTACGCCGGCCTCTCGCCCGAGGAGCAGCAGCGTCTCGTCTCCGGCGCCAAGAGCCTGCGCACCCCCGACGAGGTTGCCAGCTACGTCTGGGACTATCTTGACAGACAAGGACGGTAAGCCGCCATGGAGCGCCTGACGGGACACTTTGAACTGGATGTCCGCACGCTCGACGCCCTGCTGGGCGTCGAGCGCTGCTTTGACATGATCGCCCGCGACCTCGTCGCGGGCGGCCGCCGCTGCCGTCTGTATGTCGTGGACGGCTACGGCGACGACGCGGTGCTCGAGCGCATGATCGGCTTCTGGCTCGCCCTGCCCTCCACCGCCGACGCCGCCGACGCGCAGACCTTCATCGACCGCTATGTGACCTTCAGCGAGGTCAACGCCGAAGCAGATCTCCGGCAGACGGCCACCGCCGTGTTCCTCGGCAAAACGCTGCTCCTCGCCGAGGGCTACGGCGAATGTATCCTCATCGACGCGAAGAGCTACCCCTCCCGCGGCGTGGAGGAGCCGTCCTCGGGCAAGGTGCTGCGCGGCGCGCACGACGGCTTCATCGAAACGCTCGTGCAGAACGCGGCGCTCCTGCGCCGCCGCATCCGCACGCCGCAGCTGACGCTCGAGGGCCACAAAATTTCCGAGAAATCCCGCGCCGACGTCGTCCTCTGCTATCTCGAGGACAAGGTGGACCGCGCGCTCCTCGCGCGCGTCCGCGCGAAGCTCGCCGCCATCGACGCGAACTCCATCTCCATGTCGCAGGAGTCCATCGCCGAATCCATGATGGACCGGAGGCAATGGTTCAACCCTTTTCCACGCGTTCGCTATACTGAGCGCCCCGACGCCGCCACCGCGAGCATCATGGAGGGCAGCATCATCGTCCTCGTGGACAACTCCCCCGCCGCCATGATCCTGCCCACCCGCTTCTTTGATTTCGTGCAGGAGGCGAACGACTTCTATTTCCCGCCGCTCGTCGGCTCGTACCTCCGCATCCTGCGCGTGGTCGTCTTTCTGCTCACGCTCTTCATCACGCCCGTGTGGTATCTGCTCGTGCAGGACCCTGACCTTCCCAACAGCGCGCTGAGTTTTCTCGCCGTCACGAGCGAGTACGAGGTCCCCATCCTCGCCCAGCTTCTCCTGACCGAGTTCATCGTCGACCTCCTCAAGCTCGCCTCGCTCAACACCCCCAGCGTCTTTTCCAACTCGTTTTCCATGATCGGCGCGCTCGTGCTCGGCGACTTCGCCGTACAGGCGCATTGGCTTGTGCCGGAGGTGCTGGCGTACATGGCGTTCGTCGCCATCGCGAACTTCGCCCAGCCGAGCTACGAGCTCGGCTACGCCTTCAAGCTTCTGCGCCTCGTGCTGCTCGTCAGCTCCGCCGCCCTCGGCTGGGTCGGACTCGCCCTCGGCACGCTGCTCATTATTGTCCTGCTCGTCACCACCAGGCCCATCGCCGGCGGACATTATATGTATCCCATTTATCCCTTCAACTGGCACGCACTCCGCGCCCTGCTCATCCGCCGTCCCATCGCCCCCGACAACACCTGAATGTATTGCTCAAACGTATCGCTCAAAAAGCCGCCCTCCCGGGCGGCTTTTCTTTTGTCCGATCTCTCCTATTCGCCGCTCTCCCCGCGCTGCCTCCTCCGTCTCCGCGTCAGAGCTCCGAACCAAAAACCGGCGGCGGAGATGATCGTTCCCTTCAGCAGCAGACTCGGCTGCGGCAGCCGCAGCACGCTGAAGGAGAGCATATTAGCCAACGTGAAGGTCGCATACTCCGCAAGCATATACATCGCGCCAAATGCGAGCGGCAGCAGCCAGCCTTGTCTTCCGCCGTATCCGCCCCGGCCAATGAGCAGTGAAATGACAAAGGCGGCGACCGGCAGCACGAGCCACAAAAATACGATGCCGTAGCCCATGGCGTCGTCTGGCCCGGTGAGCAGCCAGAAAAAGAGCACGGAAACGGCCCAGATGCCCAGATATACGCACAGAAGGATCAGCAGAGATTGCTCCCTCCGGCTCCGCACGGTGTTGGTGCTCTCCTCCAGATAATCCAGATAATCTGACATCGGTGCTTCCTCCTTTAACAATGCATCCAGACTGACCGCGTACAGGTCGCTCAGCCGCACCACGCTCACAATGTCCGGATAGTTCTTTTCATTCTCCCAGTTTGATATGCTCTGGCGGCTCACGCCCAGCGCCTCCGCCGTCTGCTCCTGCGTGAGCCCAGCCGCTATGCGCGCCTGCCTGAGCTTGGCTCCGATCTCCATAGGCATCCCGTCCTTTCTGCCTTCATCATAGGGAAATGAGCGGGCTTTGTCCATCAAAAATATTTGACAACGGTCGGTTTTCCCAAAAACTTTTTCAAACCCTCTTGACAAATCGTTCCCGATGTATTATTGTACTAATCACCTAATACAATCATACATCAAGAAAAGGAGGAACCGTATGGAGTGGCAATTCCGCAATGACAGCCCCATCTACACCCAGCTCACGCAGCGCCTGACGCAGGCCATCGTCGCGGGCGAATTTCGGCCCGGCGAGCGTCTGCCCTCGGTGCGCGAGCTCGCGGTGGAGGCGGGCGTCAATCCCAACACGGTGCAGCGTGCGCTCGCCGACCTCGAACGCGACGGGCTGGTCTTTTCCCAGCGCACCGCGGGCCGCTTCGTGACGGGAGATGTTTCCATGATCGAAAACGCGAAGCTCCGTCTGGCGGATCAATGTGTGGAGAATTTTCTCTCCGAAATGGCAAAGCTCGGCTGCGGCAGAGACGAGGTCATCGCCCTGCTGCAAGGCCGAAAGGAGGAAGAACCATGAATATTTTAGAATGTAAGGCGCTCACCAAGCGCTACGGCGGCAAATCCGCCCTCGAGGGCGTGGAGCTTTCCATCGAGCCGGGCCGCATCGTCGGTCTGCTCGGCCCGAACGGCAGCGGCAAAACGACCCTCATCAAGCTCGCCAACGGCCTGCTCACCCCCACGAGCGGCGAAATTCTGATCGACGGCAAAGCCCCCTCGCCGGAGACGAAGGCCATCGTCTCCTATCTCCCCGACCGCAACGCCCTGCCCGACTGGATGACCGTCGCGCAGACCGTCGGCTACTATGCCGACTTCTACGCTGACTTCCGCCGCGACGCGGCGCAGGAGATGCTCGCCCGCCTCGGCCTCGATGCTTCGGCGCGCGTCAAAACGCTCTCCAAGGGCACGCGCGAAAAGCTCCAGCTCATCCTCGTCATGTCCCGCGCGGCGAAGCTGTATCTGCTCGACGAGCCGATCGGCGGCGTCGACCCCGCCACCCGCGACTACATTCTCCGCACCATCATCGGCAACTACAACGAGGAGGCCTCCGTCGTCATCTCCACCCACCTCATCGCGGATGTCGAGCAGGTGCTCGACGAGGTGATCTTCCTGCAAAACGGCCGCGTCGAGCGGCACACCACCGTCGACGCCATCCGCGGCGAAACCGGCAAAAGCGTCGACGAGCTTTTCCGGGAGGTGTTCAAATGCTGACCAAACTCATCCGGCACGAATTTCGTGCCACGAGCCGCATCATGTGGCCCATCTTCGCGGGGATGCTCGCGCTGACGCTTGCCATGCGCGCCTCGCAGAACGTGCTGCAAAATGAATCTCCCTGGCTGCTCAACCTGCTGGCGGTCCTCGTCACCATCGGCTTCGTCTTCGGTATCATGGCGCTGTGCTTCGCGCCGCTGGTGCTCTCCGCCGTGCGTTTCCGCGACCATCTCCTCAAGGACGAGGGCTACCTCACCCTGACGCTGCCGGTGAATATGCACCAACTCCTTGCCTCCAAGCTGATCGTCTCGGCGGTCTGGTACGCCGCGGCGTTCCTCGCCGTCGTGCTGCTGTGCATGATCGGCGCGTTCGATTTCAGTGATTGGCGGGTGGTCCCGCAGTTCGCGTCCGACCTCTTCCTCTCCTTCCGCAAGCTGGACAGCTCGATGCAGGGGCAGGCGCTGCTCTTCGCGTTGGAGGTCTTCCTCTTCTGCGTCCTCGGCGTCACCGCCGTTTCCCTCATCGTCTACGCGGCGTACGCCGTCGGCTTCAGCTTCAATAAGCACAAGAGCGCCCTCACCGCCGTGTCCGTCCTCGTGTTCTTCCAGCTCGTGCAGTTCGCGGCCATCGCGGTGCTGGCAAATCTCTTCTGCGACGGCTTCACCGCGTGGTCGAGCCTCACCGGCGTGCAGGCAGGCAATGCCATCTTTGCCGTCGCCCTCGTCTGCGAGCTGATCGTCTGCGTCATTTTCTACCTCGTCACCTATTTCTTCCTCACGAGGAAGCTGAATCTGGAGTGACCCATGAAAAAAATTCTTGTCCTCATTCTGACGCTCGCGGTGGGCCTTGCCCTCCTGCGGCGGAAAAAGTAAACAACCACCTCATCTGAAAAAGCGGCCGGAGAGCGAAAAAAGCTTTTTCGGCCGCTTTTTGCGCGCAAAATCAAGAAAAATTTAAGAAAAAAGCACAGAAAAAACACAAGCTCCGTCTGCTATCATGGCGGCAGAAATATCGGAAAGGAGTTTTCCCCATGTCCCTTCTTGAAGTCAGCGGTCTCTCCAAGACCTACACCACCCGCTTCGGCGGCGCGAAGGTCGAGGCGCTCAAAAGCGTCACCTTCTCCGTCGAGAGCGGCGAGTACGTCGCCGTCATGGGCGAGAGCGGCAGCGGCAAAACCACGCTTCTGAACCTCCTCGCGGCGCTCGACCGCCCCACCGGCGGCACGGTCCTCCTCGGCGGGCAGAACCTCGCCGAGATCCCCGAGGAGCGCGCGGCGGCCTTCCGCCGTGACCACCTCGGCTTCGTCTTTCAGGACTTCAGCCTTCTCGACACCTTCTCTCTGGAGGACAACATTCTCCTCCCCCTCGTCCTGCAGGGCAAGAGCCGCGGCGAGATGAAGTCCCGCCTTGTCCCGCTCGCCGACCGGCTCGGCATTTCCGACCTGCTCAAAAAATACCCCTACGAGGTCTCCGGCGGCCAGAAGCAGCGCGCCGCCGTGGCCCGCGCGCTCATCACGCGCCCGCAGGTTCTCTTTGCCGACGAGCCGACCGGTGCGCTCGACTCCGGCTCCACCGAGGAGCTGCTCCGTCTCTTCGGCACGGTCAACGGTGCGGGGCAGACCATCGTCATGGTCACGCACTCCGTCCGCGCGGCCAGCTGTGCGGGCCGTGTCCTCTTCCTGCGCGACGGCGCCGTCGCACAGGAGCTCACGCGCGGCACGGACACGGAGACCGCCTTCTACCGCCGCATCGCCGACGCGCTCACCGCGTCCCAGACAGGGGGCGGCGCGGCATGAATGCGTTCTTCTATCCCCGTCTGGCGCTCAGCGGGATGCGCCGCGACCGGCGCATTTACGCCCCCTACCTCGCCGCCTGCGTCTTTATGACGGCGGTGGTCTACGACCTCGCCTTCCTCGCCGACAGCCCCGCGCTCTACGCCGTCGGCAGCGGCGTAAACGGCATGGGCACCTCGGCGATCCGCCTCGTGATGACCCTCGGCAAGTGGGTGATGGCGGTGTTTGCCCTCCTCTTCTTTTTCTACACGAACGCCTTCCTCATCCGCCGCCGCAAGAAGGAGCTCGGCCTCATGAGCGTCCTCGGCATGGACCGCGGCGCGCTCACCTCGCTTCTTTTCTGGGAGACCGCCTTCTCCGCGCTCGTCTCCCTCACCGCGGGACTCGCCCTCGGCGTGCTGCTCACGCAGCTCTCCGCCCGCGTGCTCTCGCATTTCGCCCGCACGGAGCTGCCCGCTCTGCCGCTGCTGGATCTTGGCGCGGTGCGCTTCTGCGTCCTGACCGATGCGTTTATCTTCTTTCTTCTCCTCCTGAACGCATGGCGGCAGGTGCGCCGCGCCTCCGCGGTCAGCCTTCTCCGCAGCGACAGCCTCGGCGAGCGTCCTCCGAGATCCCAATGGCTCCTCGTCCTTCCCGGCCTGGGCCTTCTCGGCGGAGCCTACTACCTCGCCGTCACCATCACCGAGCCGATCACCGCGATGCTCGTTTTCTTCGTGGCGGTCGTCATGGTCATCCTTGCGACATTCCTTCTCTTCATCGCGGGCAGCGTTACCCTCTGCCGCACGCTCCAAGGCAATGACCGGTTCTATTACCAGAAGAAAAACTTCGTCGCGCTCTCCTCGCTCGTCTATCGTATGAAGCGCTCCGGCGCGGGACTTGCCGTCATCTGTATCCTCTCGACCATGATCCTCGTCATGCTCGGCTCCACCGCGGGGCTCTACTTCGGCGCGGAGGACGTCGTCCGCACCCTCTCCGCCGAGATGAGCCGTGAGATCGCCGCCGAGGCGCGCGCGGAGTTCTACGCCACCTACGGCAGCCTCTTCTTCCTCGCCCTCGTCCTCAGCACGGTGTTCCTCCTCGCCTCCGTCCTGATGCTCTACTACAAGCAGCTCTCCGAGGGCTACGAGGACGCCGCCCGCTTCGCCGTCATGCAGCGCGTCGGCATGACAAAGCGCGACATCCGCACGAGCGTCAACGCCCAGCTGCGCATGGTGTTCCTCCTGCCGCTGCTTGCCGCCTTCGTCCATCTCGCCTTTGCCCAGCCGATGATCTGGCGCATTCTGCGGCTCTTCGGACTTCAGAACCTTCCGCTCGTGCTCGGCGTCACGGCGTGCGCCTGCGCCGTGTTCACCGTGCTCTACTGCGCCGCCTGCCGCCTGACCTCCAACGCCTACTGCCGCATCGTGGGCGAAGGGGTCTGAGGCCGCGTCGCCGGAAAATTTGAACAATTCCGTAACAAATCGCCGTTCCGCTTGTTTTTGCTTCGCGCCGTGATATAATAACGTGGAACAACCCCATTTTGTTGCACGGCTTCGTGCAAAAGGAAAGGAAAAATTTATGGGCATCAAATTTTCCGGCTCCGACGCCGGCGGCTTCCGCTTTGATTTCTCCGGCGCGAACAGCGCTGCCGGCGGCAGCGAGGGAAGCGCCGCGCCCAAGCGCGAGCGCAAGCCGCGCAAGGCCGTCGGCACCCCCGGCAAGCGCATCGCCATCAATACCCTCGTCACCCTCCTCGTCGGCGCGGTCTACTTCTACCTCGAGCTGCCCGCCATCAACCTCCACGCCGAGGAGTTCTACGGCTTCGTCCTGCTTCTCTGCGCGGTCTACTGCGGCTGCGCCCTGCTGACCTCCGGCTTTCAGGGCGAGGGGGCCAAGGGCTACTTCCGCTTCGTGAAGAAGCAGTGCACCGTCCCGTTCTTTCTCGCCGCCGGACTGCTCGCGCTTGCCGTCGTCGGCGGCGTGGCCTCGTGGGTCGTGTTCCGCGCGGGCAGCTACCAGAAGCTCCTCACCGTCCAGTCCGGCGACTTCTCCTCCGAGATCGCCGAGGTCGCCTACGACCGCATTCCCATGCTCGATAAGGACAGCGCCGAGAAGCTCGGCGACCGCAAGCTCGGCGAGCTTTCCGACATGGTCTCCCAGTTCGAGGTCTCCGAGGACTACACCCAGATCAACTACCACGGCCGCCCCGTGCGCGTCACCCCGCTGCGCTACGGCGACATCATCAAGTGGTTCAACAACCGCTCCGCCGGTCTTCCCGCCTACCTCATCATCGACATGGTCGATCAGAGCGTGGACGTCGTCCGCCTTGACGAGGGCATGAAGTACACCACCGCCGAGCACTTCTCCCGCAACCTCTACCGCCACCTCCGCTTCCAATATCCGACCTTCATGTTCGAGGAGCCGGTCTTTGAGATCGACGAGGACGGCACGCCCTACTGGGTCTGCGCCAAGAAGGAAAAGACCATCGGGCTCTTCGGCGGCACGGACAACAACGGCGCGGTGCTCGTCAACGCCGTCACCGGCGAGAGCGAGTACCTGACCGAGCCGCCCGAGTGGGTCGACCACGTCTACTCCGCCGAGCTCATCATCGAGCAGTACGACTACTACGGTATGTACCACAACGGCTTTATCAACTCCATCCTTGGCCAGCGCGACGTCACCGTCACCACCGACGGCTACAACTACATCGCCGAGGGCGACGACGTCTACCTCTACACGGGCGTGACGAGCGTCGGCGGCGACGAGAGCAACGTCGGCTTCCTGCTCTCCAACCAGCGCACCAAGGAAACGAAGTATTACCCCTGCGCCGGCGCGACCGAGTACAGCGCGATGGACAGCGCCGAGGGTCAGGTCCAGAACCTGCGCTACACGGCGACCTTCCCGCTGCTCCTGAACGTTGCCGAGCAGCCGACCTACTTCATGGCGCTCAAGGACGCGAGCGAGCTCGTGAAGATGTACGCCATGGTCAACGTCAACCAGTACCAGATCGTCGCCACCGGCGCGACCGTCGCCGAGTGTGAGTCGAACTACCGTCAGATGCTCCGGCAGAGCAATCTGATCTCGGACGATCAGACCGGCATCGACCAGCCGGTCGAGACCGACCGCCGCTCGCTTGAGGGCGTTATCGCCGAGATCCGCTCCGCCGTCGTTGACGGCAACAGCATCTACTTCCTGCGCTTTACAGGCGAGACGGACTTCACCGTCCGCATGAGCGCCGCGGACGTGCCCTACGCGCCGCTGCTCAATGTGGGCGACCGCGTGCGCGTTTGGTACTACGACGGTCATGTCAGCGAATTCTGGATCGAGGCGTGCGACCTTGAGCTGCTGCCTGTCTCCACGCCCGCCGAGCCGGACGACGCGCAGCCCTCCGGCGGCGTGGATGCATAAACCATGCAAATATACAAAAAGGCGATGGATATTTTCCATCGCCTTTTGTCATGCTTCGCCGCAGCATGACAGAAAAAATTCAGATGTTAAGCATGACATGAAGGAATAATTGCAGGAATTTTAATAGGTATTATCAAAATTCCGAAACTTTTTCATTTCTGTTTCTGCGCTTTGCACAAAAAGGAAGGGAAAATTTCTCACAGCCGGACGCTTCGATTTTGGACGTACCCCCTTGAGAAAGCGCCTGTTTTGTGATAGTCTAACAGACGAGATGGAAGCACCATCGAAATGCTCTTAACGAGTAAATTTAGAGGAGGCTATTATCATGAATGCTTATATCCAGAGAGTTCTGGACGAGACCAGAGCCAAGAACGCGAATGAGCCCGAATTTCTGCAGACCGTCGAAGAGGTCCTGACCTCTCTCGAACCCGTCATCAATGCCCACCCCGAGTATGAGGCTGCCTGCCTGCTCGAGCGTATGGTCGAGCCCGAGCGCACCATCGAGTTCCGCGTCGTTTGGATGGACGATCAGCTCAAGTATCACGTCAACCGCGGCTACCGCGTTCAGTACAACGCGGCGCTTGGCCCCTACAAGGGCGGCCTCCGCTTTGCTTCCAACGTCAACCTCTCCATCATCAAGTTCCTCGGCTTCGAGCAGACCTTCAAGGATGCTCTGACCTGCC
>OLGA01001251.1_pt1 | contig 20252 bp, 19 predicted proteins | sample 1604881 | NCBI WGS metagenome assembly OLGA01 (sample SAMEA3888896, study PRJEB22519) | human gut metagenome | biome: human gut; feature: human-associated habitat; material: faeces | place: Denmark | collected 2009 | reverse complement strand
GAACGCGGACTCCCAGCCCGTAATTGTAACCTGGCCGAAACATCCCCTTCATAGTGAAATCATCCAGCTGTACGGCGTTTAGCTGCGGCGTTCGAATGGCTTCGATGCTTTCCTCGGAAAGGATTTGGACTCCGTTTGCTCCCACGCCTCCGCAGGCCAACGCATCCAGCAGCGCGGAATAGCCGTCCACCGTAGCAATGAGACCGGCGCCGCCGCTGTCATACTGGTCCGTCAGTTCAAAGGTGTTGCCCTGATGCCGGGATTTCCTACCGGTCTTAAAATCGCAGGAATACTGAGCGGCCAGTCTCCCCTTGTCTTCTTCCCGCAGATGGAAAAACACATCGCTCACGCCCAGCGGCTTGAAAACATGCTCGACAACATAATCGCCGAACCGCTGTCCGGTCACTGCCTCGATAACTGCGGCAACCACATCATGCCCCAGGCTGTAGGCGTGTCGAGTGCCGGGCTCATAAAGCAACGGCATCCTTGCAATAGCGCCTACCATCTCACGGGTGGAAGCGTGATTCCCGCTCTTTCGTTTCAGTTCTGCAATGGGCTCTGAGGCAGTGTTGTAGGAAAGCCCGGCAGTCATGGCCATCAGCTGCCGAATAAGGATGGGATTCTTCGCCGGATGTGACGGAGATGCTTGATTTGGCATATTTCCGAAATCGCCCAGCTCAAAATGATCCGCAACCTTCATGTGGGCAAACTCCGGCAGATACTCGGCCACGGGCGCGTCCAGTCGGATTCTTCCTGCCTCTACCTGCTGCATACAGGCAACCATCGTGGCGATTTTTGTACAAGAGTACAGATAATACAGGTCCTGTTCTGATACCAGCCTGGTGCAATCGTAATCGTTGCAGCCTTGCTTGTGACGATAGAGCACCTGATGATTTTTCTTAATAATCAGGTCCAGGCCCTCGATACCGTCGCTGTCCTTAAGGGACTCCAAATACTGGGTCAGCTTTTCAAATGACATCGTTTTCTCCATATATCGGCACAAATAGGAGAGGGGACGGATCAAGTCCCCTCCCGGTTCCTCAATCAGTTAGCGGCGCGCCAAGCGTCAAACTGTCTCTGCTCCTCGGTAATGACATCCTCGATACCGGCATCGCGGAGAGCCTGCTGGAAAACAGGAAGCGTTTCATCAATATCGACCACCGCATTGACAATGGGGGCATAATACTGCGCCAGAACATTGGCGCAAGCTGCATACTGGTCTGCTACCGCAGAAAGGTCAGGGGTAAAGCCCAAAGCTGTGGACTTGATTGCCTTGGCGTTGTCTTCCTTCAGCAGTTCATAGGCGTCCGGTCTGGAATAATTCCAGGTGGGGCAAAGGAAGCCGTTGGGACGAGCCGCATTGTACATGGCAAACCAGCCCGCTTCCTGATGATTGGTAACGCCCTCGGGATATTTCAGCTGTCCATTCTCGTCCTTGACATAGGTCACGCCTTCCAGACCATTCATGAGAATATTGGCAGCCTCCGGATCGGTGTAAAGCACATTCAGAACGCGCATTGCCGCCTCGGGCTCTTTGCAGAAGGAGGTAATATACCACATGTATGTGCTGGCATTGGCAGTGGTCAGATACTTCTCGCCAATCTGGGTGCCCACGATGGGACCGTCATAAGAGTTCTGCTTCTCTGCCTCATAAATGGTATTCTTCAAGTTGTAGTCATAACCCGTAATACCATATGTGACCTTATTGCTCAGATTGCCCAGAACTGCCGTATTGTTGCTCATCGGATCAGGAGAAATCAAGTCGTTTGCCTTCCAGATTTTCACATTCTCCAGGAAATTGAGGAAGTACTCAGACTCATAGTAGTTCTCGATTTTCGTGCTGTTGGCAGGATCCAGGATAACGCCCAGATAGTTATTATCGCCCAGGTAGTCGATGGTTTTGGGAATCCAGTAGGGCGAAGTGGACCCGGCGATGAAGTACTTATCAGGGTTGGCCTCCTTCAGCTTAAGAAGCAATGGGGTTAGTTCATCCAGATTCGCAATCTTTTCCGGGAACTCGATATTCGCTTTCTTGACGATATCTTCCATAACCAGATAGCAGTTTTCGCAGGTCCAGGCGCAAACAGAAGGAATTCCATACTGCTTGCCGTTTATACGTCCGCAATGAAGGATCTCGGGATACTCTTCAAAAATTTCTTGAATGCCTTGTCCGCTGGAGGCCAGCAGATCATCAATTTCCCGGACCTGGCCGTTAGCAACCAGCTCGCTCACGCCTGCATACCAGAAGCCGCTGAGCAGATCGAGAGAGTCATCGCCGCCTGTGAGCAGCAAATTCAGCTGCGTCGCCAGGTTCGACATCTGCACATAGACAAACTCTATTTCCGCATGAGCCTTTTCCCGCAAAATAACATTCAGCGCTTCCTGAATACGTTCGCCGTTGGCAGGAGGCTCGCCGTAGAAGGCCGTTTCGTTGATGCGGATAACAGGATAGTCGCCATCGGTCTTTGAACTGCCGCTGGTGCTCTCCCCCGTCTGGCCCGTGCTTGCAGTGTTGCTTGCGTCTCCGGATTGTGCTCTGCCGTTGCCGCAGGCAACGAGGGAAAGAACAAGTACGCAGGAAAGCAAGACAGAAAGGATGCGTTTCATTCAATATCACTCTCCATAAATTTATTCGCCATATTCCACGTTTTTTGTAGAATACTGACGTTTTGTACTTTTATTGTATTGGTTTTTCGACAACAAAACTACCTGTTTCTTGACATCAAGTATTGTTTTTCTGACCTTCCACGGAATATTTTTGGTTTATTTTCCACTGGACCAAGGTGAAAAGAATTCCTACAGCAAAAATGAATCCGCCCGCTCCGGCAAAAGTCGCCCCATAATCAAAGGCTCGGATAAAAAACGACCCGATCACAGGCGCCACGGCATTGGCAACATTCTGACCGATCATAATGGTGCTGGTCGCCACTCCGGCGGATGTCTCGTCCACCGTCTTTACACAATACGCCTGAATGGACGGAAGGCCGGTGCCGTGGCCAAAAGCTCCGAAAATACCGGCAATCAGGAACATGGCCAAAGTTCTGCCCGTCCCCACAAAGAGCATACAAAGTCCGCAGCCCAGAAAAGCCGGGATGATCAGCCAAAAGATCCCGCGCGTGTCCAAAAGGCGTCCGGTGGCAGGCCGCAGGACCACGGAAACGATGGAAAAAATGGTGAAATATACCGTAATATCCGCAATCTGCCGCAAATCCCCAATAATCGCCAAATAAGTGCTGATAAGTCCGCCGGCAGAACTAAACAAAAATGCCATTAGCATGAACATTGTGAATTTGGCGGCGAACAAATCCTTCAAGCGAATCCGTTTCCGCGTTTTCCCCATAGAATACCCCGCCGAATACGGCAGGATCGCAAGAAAGAAAACGCAAAGAAACGCAAAGCCCCCCGCTACAAAAAAAGTCAACGAATAGCCGCCCAACTCCTGAAGCTTCATTCCGACCATCGGCCCCAGCGCCTGGGCAAGAATGGAAGATAGCCCTGAATATCCCAGGCCTTCTCCCATCCTGCTTTTGGGAATATAAGCCGATGCATATGCCACGCTGGCTACGGTACAAACCGAAAAAAATGCTCCTGTTATCATGCGAATGACCATTAAGGACGGAATGGTCACACAAACGCTATGCAGTGCAAGAGCGATTCCATATCCGAGATTGGCCGCAATGAGGATATACTTTCGATTCCATTTATCACAGAGAACGCCGGCGAAAGGACAAACCACCAAAGAAACCAACGACATCAGCCCCGCAATGGCAGATGCCGTCGTCAAATCGGCTCCAATGGACAGCGCGTATTTTGCAACAATGGGATAGGTCATCATACCGGCGATGCCATTACAAAGCATGTTTAGCAAAACGACCACGTACTTCGGCGTCCAAAGCGGTTCTTTTTTCTTCAACAATTGCAACCCCTCCTGCATAAAAAGCCCACTAAAATCGAATAGTTGACAATGTGACAGAATTTGCTATAATAAGTATGAAAATACCATGCAATCTGCCATTCTCTTTTTGATTTTACCAAATTACACCTCTGAATTCTATGACAATTCCGATTTATATTGTTGTAATTTTGACCTGTTTTCCTTACCCATCACTCCAAAAGAAGGTCGGTTGAACTATGCAGCAACCCTTTTCCGTACAAAAATATCTCCGTCGGGTTTTCCGGATGGTCCTCCTGATCTTCGGCATTGTCTCGCTGCTTTATTCGATTTTCATGTCCTTTTATTCGACGAAATCGACTCTGTCCAAGTTTTCCGTCTCGATGCAAAGCTATATGGATAAGCTGTCGTCCGATCTGCAGGTCGAAAGCGACTTTAATCGAACCATCGCCACTTCTGACCCCAACTTTGCCTTGATTTCCACCAACAGCGCCTCTGATGTCAAGCGTCTGCCCCCTCTCTATCACCTTCGTCAGATCATCAACTATCACGATAATGAATACTGCGTGAATATGATTGCCGATTCCCAAAAGGATGACGTCTACTATCTCCCTTCTCTCCTTCCTACAAAGAAGCTACAGCTCTATCGGACCGCCTATCACCAAATCGGCACGGACGCTGCTGAGGATTCTGCCATCATCGGCCAATGGTTCCATAAAAAGATTGTGGATGAGGACTATCTGATCCTGCAAAATCAAAGGGGGCGATCGACCTTATGCACGATGTTCAGCCTGCAAAAATACACAGAGCAATATCCCATTCCCGCTCCTACCGCTCATTCTATCGTCACCGTCTTTTCATCGGACCAAATCCTTCGCTCCCAGGACGCCCTGAAAAATCTCGACATCCAACTGTCTGATTTACAAAGCGGTGCAGACCGCTCCCATCTGGTTCTGCGCGGCGGCAATCTGGTGCTTTCCTATTTCCTCAAGGAATGTCAAACCGGTGTGGCCGTTGTCACCCCGCTTTCAGAATTTGTATTTCTGGCCTCCGAACGTTTCCTGATGGCAGCGGTCTTCCTAGTTCTGATGGCGTTGATTTTTGTCATTTTTTACACCATCTCCAAGCGAATGCTGCTTATCCCGGTCATGGAGATTTCCGATTTCTCGAGGAAGATCGAACAATCCCGCGATTACTCCATCCCCAAGCTCAGCAGGATAGCTGAGGTGCAGGAAACGCAGAAAGCTCTGGTCTCCCTTGCTAAAACCATCTCCGATCTGGAAACCGCCCGCCGTATGGAGGAGGATGTGAAAGCCCACGCCCTTTTGCAGTATTATCAGCTGCAAACACGATCGCACTTTTTCATTAACTGCCTGAAAAGCCTTTACGGCATGCTGGAAAACCGACAGATCGATAAGATGAAGCTGATGATTATCGCATTCTCCAACCATCTGCGATACCTGTTCCACGATAACATCTCCACGGTTCCCCTTTCCCATGAACTCCGGGAAATCGACGACTACTACCAGATTCTCTCGCTGGATTCAGAGAAAATCTTTCTCCTGAATGTTGAGGTCGAGGACAATCTGGAGGACTCCTGCGTACCGCCTCTGATCATCCAGAGCTTCCTGGAAAACTCCTTTAAATACAATGCCGGAAAAAAGGGAATGGCGGTCTTCAGCGTAAAAATCAGCGCAGTGTCAGAAAATGATGCTGCATATCTGCGTATCCATATGCAGGATAACGGCAGCGGATATCCCGAAGATGTACTGAACGCCATCAATCAGCGGGTGAGCTATTCCTTTGATGACAACCATGTGGGCATCAATAACCTGAAGCATCGGCTCTCTATCCTCTACGGCGAAAACTACACCTTTGCCTTCTACAATCTTCCGACCGGCGGGGCCTGCTCCGTCATTTCCATCCCACTAGACCGAAAGGAGGAAACTCGGCAATGAACCTGTTGCTGGTAGATGATCAAACCAGTGTATTGGAAGGCATGCTCCATGGAATCGATTTTGCCTCACTGGGCTATTCCGAAGTCTTTACGGCTTCCAACGCTGCAGACGCCATAAAAATCTGCCACACGCACGCCATCAGCGTGTTGGTTACGGACATTGAGATGCCGGGACAGTCGGGAATCGAGCTAAACGAGTATCTGCAGCAGCACTTCCCGACCATTATTCGGATCGTGATGACTTCTTACGCCAAAATTTCCTATGCCCAAAGCAGTCTCCGACTGGGCTGTTTTGACTTCATCGTGCAGCCCGCCATTTATGAAACCATCGCTCAGTCCCTAAAGCGGGCTGCGGAAGCCTGGAACCTGAATTTCAACAACCGCAGGCTGATGGAATACGGCGCTTTGTTCAAAAGCAATCCCAATGAATTCCTGGCAAAGGCAATTGAAAATCTGTACGTCGGGACCACCGATGAGATCGAAGAGAGCATGGAACTCCTGAACAAGGCCGGTTATTCCTTTACGGAAAACAGCCTGGTACACCTCTTTTGGGTGGATGTTCATGCGTATACGCGCAAGAAGCCTGGCTATCCTTCGCAGCGTTACCTGATGAAAACGATCAATGACACGATCCCCGTCCTTTTCCCCATAGAGTCGCTGAGTCATTTTATCGTTATGACGCCATTTCGGATGTTCTCGATCTTTGTCATCGACAACAACAGCGAGGTCCGCCCCATTGAGGCGGACCACATTTACGATTTTTTTCTTTCCTTGCAAGAAAGGCTGAACACCGAAAACATCACCCTCTACTTCTCCAATCCGGTGAAATACAAGAATATCCTGACGGAGATTCGCTACGCAAACAGAAACATTGGCAATAACGTCTCGGAAAAATCCGGCATTTTTAACACCTCTGCCGCAGAAGCTGCAGACCCGCCCGCCAATACCGACAGTTCCACCCATCAGAAATACTGGGCTTCCTTACTGCGTACCGGCCAAACCTCCATGCTGGAAAAAGAAATTCGATTTTACCTGGATCACAATATTCTGGATAAGCCCAACAGCTTAGAGCTTCTAAAAAGAACCCATCAGCAAATCATCAATCTTTGCTTGATTTATTTTTACGAAAATAACATCGAGGTCAGCTCTATCTTTTCCAAAGACTTCACCTACCAGGATTGCATGGACAGCTTTTCCACCATCGATGCAGTGATGAAAGCCGTACATTTCCTAATCGATGCCCTGAATAAGAATCAGAAAGCCGAAGAAACCGAGGAAGATTATGTCAACCGTGCAAAAAAATATGTGATCGAACACTACAACTCCGAATTGTCTATCAAGGAAATTGCGGACTTCGTCCATCTGAATCCGGAATACCTCACCCGGCTTTTCAAAAAAGAAACCGGCGCGCCTCTAAAGGACTACATCATCGAATACCGCATTTCCATGGCAAAGAATCTTTTGGCTAATTCTTCCCTTTCCATCAGCGCGATTGCTTCGGAGGTAGGCTATCAAAACTTTTCCTACTTCGCTAATCTTTTCAAGAAACTGGAGCAGCTCACGCCCCGGGAATACCGAAACACATTCGCCAAACAGCCCTTCCAAAAATAGTTATGAAATGCAAAAATCCTCCGTATGAATTTCGTCATACAGAGGATTTCCCATTTTTCTAGCGCACAATCGCGCATATCACCAAAACAAGGTTCCACAGAATCAGCAGATGGAGGATCATGTGGTACAAATCCGGGATCAGCCTGGTATCGCTGGCCGGGATCAGGTGTACCGTGTTCCGGAAGCACGCATTGTAGCCCTTGAGCTTCTTCTCCGAAGCCCCGAACAGCGTATAGTACCAGTGGCAGAAAAACTGAATGACCAGCCAAGCCGCCAGCACCGCCAGCCGCTTCCATGAATCCGGCGGCGACCAGCTCTCCCTCTTCCAGTCGGCGGAGGAGATCAAAGACCCCGGCAAGCGGGAGCGTCTGGAACAGGCTGTGGATCAGGTCCGCAGCCGCTACGGCCGCTCCGCCGTCTCCTTCGGCCGCATCTTAAAAAACGACATCGGCATCGGCGAAAAAGATGGAACAAATCCCAAAGGTGCGGAAAACGATCCGCAAATACCCGAAGCATGAAACCCCGCCCCTCCCCGCAGCGTATGCAGAGAGGGACGGGGTTTCTGTATCAAAAGAGGCTCCCGCTTCCGGGAGCCTCTTTCCTTTTCACAAATATGCTTTTAGTGGGAACGCTTCTGATAAGAGCCCCGCTTGCCGTCCATGGACTTTTTCAGGTCGGAGATCTTCTCGTCGCTGCGCTGCATAAACTTGCTGAGCATATCCTCAAAGCCCTTGCTGCCGCTGTCCTGCTGGCGGGGCTGAGAGAAATCCCGGGGACCCCGGTTGCCGCCGTTGTTGTTATAAGACGAGCGGGGGCGCTGCTGGGACTGCTGGGGACGCTGCTGCGCGGGAGCGGGATTCTCCACGGCACGCTTGATGGAAAGGCTGATCTTTCCGTCCTCGCCGATGTTCAGAACCCGAACCTTAACGGTTTCACCCATGGAGATAAAATCGGTGATCTCTTTCACAAAGGTCGGTGCGACCTCCGAGATATGAACCATACCGGTCTTGTTTTCACCCAGATCGATGAACGCTCCGAATTTGGTGATCCCGGTCACCTTTCCTTCGTAAATTTTCCCTACTTCAAGCTGCATAAATGTCTGCTGATCCTCCTTAACAGACTGCCTTTCCCTGCGGAAGGCAGAACAAATCAAAAGTTACTGATTTCCGGCGGCGTCGTAAAAGACCTGCTCGTCCGAAAAAATGAGCCCCAATTTTTCCCGTGCCATTTTCACGATATAATCAAAATCCGAACCCTTCTTCAAAAGGCTCTCCATTTCATCGTTCTGAACCTGCTGCTCCTCGCACTGCGCCTCCAAATCGGAAAGTCTCCGCCGATAAGAGGAAATGTCCGCCTGCAGCACCAAAAGAGAAACGGCGACATAGCAGATCATGGCAGCGATCGCAACGTTGACGATGCGGTTCACTTTACTTTTTTTCGCCTTCATCCTGCCCTGCGCCCTCCTTGTTCCGACCCGGTTTTTTATTATGTTTATTATACAACATCCCGTTGCGTCGTTGCAAGTGAAAGTTTCTGAGAATCGGCGCTCTTTTCAAACATTGTAGCAACCATCTAAAAAATACATTTATTTTTTGTGTAACAAAACGAATCCCCTGTCCAATCGGACGCAAAAAGATCCGGAAAATTCCACGTAATACCCACTTCACCACTGCCACGATCCCCCGCAGCAGCCGGATCACCAGCTCCCCCACCGTAAAGTGGTAAACGAGAAACCCTAAAAGTTCCCCGAACAGCGCATACGCCCGCACCCGCCCGCTGCACTGCTCTACCAAAAACCACAGTGTCAAAAGCGTGCAGATCCCCGAAAAAAACAGATCCTCCACAAAAACCGCCGCCCGGTTTTTCCAGAAAAGCCGCAGCAGCCGAAACCCGTCGTATAAAAAACCCAGCCCCGCTCCCAGCAGGCAGGAAGAGAGAAACCGCAGCACATCTCCGCTTATTTCCATTTCCCGTCCTCACCGGAAGATCCGGGCGAAAAAGCCGGATTTTCCCTTGGCCTCGTCGGAATATTCCACCCCGGAAATATCCCCCTCCATGGAGAATTCCCCGGTAGACACATCGAAGGCGTTGACATGGAGTCCCCTGCCCCGCACGGTCAGCTTCCCCATATTCGTGAAAAGGACCACCAGCGACTCATCAAAGCAATCCACGTCCTGCACACCAGAAACGGTCAGCTTCTTCCGATCCTCCAAAATCAGGTTGTGCGGCAGCTTCAAGGTGCTCTCTTGCATTTTGCCCCATCCTTTCCGGAATCTTTCCTGAAAGCCGGGGAATCCCCGGCCTCCCTTCATCTTATTCCGAAAAAGAACGGGTTATTCCCGCCGGATACAAAAACCGCCGGAAGCCCGCAAAATGCGATCCTTCCGGCGGTTTTCCCTCAACTGATGAGCTCGTAAAGCCCCGAAGCGTTTTCTTTGTTTGCGAATTCCGCAATGCTCAAAACCCGGGCTTTCAGGGGCTTTGCACCGATGCGCACCTCGATAATATCCCCCACCTTTACCTCGTAGGAGGCACGGGCGGGCTTGTCGTTGACCAGAACCTTGCCGGCGTCGCAGGCTTCGTTTGCCACGGTGCGGCGCTTGACTAAGCGGCTGATCTTCAGGTATTTATCCAGTCTCATAGGATCTCTCCTCTACTCAAAAAGGGACTTCCCCGACCGCAGCCGGGAAAGCCCCTTTTACTCTTCAATGGGTCTTATTTCGCAACGGCGTCTTTCAGAGCCTTGCCAGCCTTGAAAGCGGGAACCTTGCTGGCCTCGATTTTGATGGTTTCACCGGTAGCGGGATTCTTGCCTTCCCGGGCAGCACGGTCACGGACTTCAAAAGTGCCAAATCCAACCAGCTGGACTTTCTCACCGCTGGTCAGAGCGTCGGTAATGGCTTCCAGAACAGCAGAAACAGCCTTGTCTGCGTCCTTCTTGGAAAAACCAGCCTTTTCAGCAACAGCATTCATCAATTCCGTTTTCGTCATATCATTTGACCTCCATAATTTTTTGTATCCATAGGTTTTCACCTAGAATGAACGATTTCCTTCGCCTCTTTCCAAAGGCGGTCTTTGGTATCGGTGTCTGCGGTCTTCAGATCAATCCCCTCGGCTATTGCCAGTCTTTCCGTTTCCGCAAAACGGCGGATAAACTTATCACAGGAACGGGTCAGCGCATACTCGCTATCTACGCCCAAGAGCCTTGCCACATTGACGGCGGAAAAGAGCAGATCCCCCAGCTCCTCTTCCACATGGTCGGAATCTTTCTCCGTCACGGCTTCCCGCAGCTCGGAAACTTCGCTTTCCAGATCCTTCCACGCAGCTTCAGCGGTCTCATGATCCATGCCGGCCTTTGCAGCCCGTCCGGATACCTTCTGGCTCCGCATCAGAGCTGGATAGACCCGGGGCACAGCCTCCAGCCGCTCGGTCTGGGTCTTGGTGCCCTTCACCTGATTTTTAATGGCTTCCCAGTTGTTGAGGACTTCCTCGGTGCCGCACACCTTCACATCCCCGAAGATGTGCGGGTGCCGGATGATGAGCTTCTCACAGATATCGTTCACCACATCTCCGAAGTTGAAGGAGTTTACCTCCTCTTCCATCCGGGCATGGAACACCACCTGCAGCAGCACATCCCCCAGCTCCTCCCGAAGGAGGACAGGATCCTTCTTGTCGATGGCCTCTACAGCCTCGTAGGTTTCCTCAATAAAGTTGCCCCGGATGCTCTCATGGGTCTGTTCCCGATCCCACGGGCAACCATTTTCGCTGCGGAGGATCTCCATAATCTGTAAAAGATCCTGCATCCCGTAGCGTTCTTTCCTTTGAAAGTCCAGAAAAATCCCTCTTTTTCAACAACAGGTCTGAATACATTCTACCCTAATAATCCGTATTTTGCAAGTAGTTTTGCAAATTTTTCTCCTTTTGGAAGCATTCTTACGTCATCTTCCGTAATGGCACGCAAAAGCAGCACCGCAAGGAGGTAAACAATCCCGGCGACTCCGATGGCAAGAAGGGTCTTTAAGCTGTTGGAAGCGATGAAATGGGACAGCAGCCCATAAACGCCGTAAGCCGCTCCCGCGCAGAGAAGCCCGCCTACCAGCGGCTTCCAGAAAAGCCCCACGAACCGGAACTGGATCCCGGTGATCTTCGTAAGCCACACAAGGCACAGCACCATGATGACCGCATAGCAGATCATCGTGCCCATCGCCGCTCCCCGAACGTTGATAGCGGGGATCCCGATGGTGGCATAGTTGACGATAAATTTTAACGCCGCCCCCAGCAGCATGAATTTCGGCGGCAGATCCGCCCGCCCCAGCGCCTGAAGTGCTGCAAACAGCGGGGCACTCATCCCTAAGAATAAGAGCGAGATTCCCTGCAGGCTCAAAACCGGCGCCGCAATGGCCACCTCCGCCGCCTTTCCCGGATAGAGAAGAGTCAAAATCGGCGTCGCCATGGAAAAGATTCCAAGGCTCAAAGGAGCCGTAATCAAAAACGTCATCCGGATCAGCGATTCAATGTTCAACTTCGTCCCTTTCATGTCCCGGACGGTCCAGGCCGCCGTTACATTGGGCAGGGCGCTCTTCCCGAAAATGGTCGTAAACGCCGGGACCAGATTGAACACCGACAAAGCATATCCGCTGTAGGAACCGTAAATAAAGTTCGCACTGCCGTTTTCCTGCAAGACCTGCGCCGGAACGATGCTGCCGAAGAGCTTCATCATGACGTCGGCATGGTTCTGAAATGCGGCATCCAGCCGCCGGATAATGGTAAAGGTGTCGATGAACTGCGCCACGTTGACCACGATGGAGCCAAGCGAGATCGGAATGGCGATCTTCACCAGCCGCACCAGCAGCACCTTCCCCCGCATGGCACGGGGGGAATATTTGAGGTTTTCCTCGGTGACGCCGTCCCCCGCCCGCTTGCAGTGGATCAGCAGATAGACTGTCCCCACCACCGTCGAAAGGGTCACGCCGAAAATGGCAGCCGCCGCCGCATAAGGAGCGGCGATCCGCTGCATCTCCTCCAAAGAAGCCGCCTGCTGTCCGAAAACGACGCCGCTTTTCGCATACTGGGAGGAGGCGGTCTTCGTCACGACCAAAGCGAGACTCAGCCCGAAGACCAGCTTTGCCACCACCTCAACGACCTGAGAGACCGCCGTCGGCGTCATGTTCCGCAGGCCCTCATAATACCCCCGATAGGCCGAAGTGACGCACCCGAAGAGGATGGCCGGCGAAATGGCAAGGACGCTGTATAACGCACTGGGCGTCTTTGCAATGTTCACGAACAGCTTGCTGCCCAGCGCCATCAGCAAAAAGCCGCCGACCCCCAGGATCAGGAAGAACCGGGTCGAGATTTCGTGAATTTTCCGGATGTCCCGGTATCTTCCCCGAACCGACTGCTCCGCCACCATCTTGGAAATAGCGGCGGGCAGACCGGCCGTGGAGAAAGCGTAAATCATCGTGAAAACGCTGTACGCAGTAGAGAAATAACCCATCCCTTCCCCGTCGAGGATGTTCCCCAAGGGGATCTTGAAGACCGCCCCCACCAGCTTTACAATCAGCATAGCGGCGGCCAGGACGGACACGCCCTGCAAAAGGCTCTGACTCTTGCTGTTCTGCAAATGCAACACTCCCGTAGTTTCTATGCTTTGCGGAAATTACTCCTCGGAAGAGGTCTCCTCCGCAGGGGTCTCAGCGGGAGCTTCAGCCGCAGCTTCCGGCGCTTTCTCCTTGGCAGCGGGTGCCTCTTCGGCAGGCGCTTCCTCAGCGGGAGCGGTGAACTTGTTGCCGCACTTGGAGCAGTAGCAGGCGTCTTTCTCGTTCCGGCTGCCGCAGGCGGGGCAGATGCGGATGTTCTTCCGCTGGGCGATCTGGAAGTTCACATCGTCGATCTTCGCCTTCAGGCTGTCGATCTCCTCGATGAGGGAATCCATCAGCTCCTTGTTGTCAAAATCGGACTTGACCATGGTGTACACGGCGTTGCCCAGCTTCTCGTAAAGGCTCTTAAGCTCCGCAGACATCTGCACAGACTGATACTTCAGCTTGGAGATCTCCACCACATTGTCGGTTTTCTTCCCGGCGATATCCACCAGACTTTTCGCAGAACTGATCAGATCATCCAATACGTTGCTCATGATACTTTCATCCTTTCTTATCATTGGTCGCAGATACGAACCCGGCTCACCTGCCGGCTTTGTACCCATTATATTCCTTTTTTCCCCGTTATTCAAGGCAAAACGAGAAATTCCCGCAAAAGAGAATCCTCCGGTACGAAAAGCAAGGGCAGCTCCTCAAAGCATCGGACCGCATCCCGTAAAGCCGCTGCCGTTTCCCGCTGAGGGCACATCCGCACCTCCGGCCGATCCAGAAGCGAGAGCAAAAGCGGCCGATACACCATGGCTTCGTACCCATGGAAGGAATCCACCCAGTAGTCGGCGCTCAGCCGGAAGGGGCGGATGTAATGATCCTCCCCCCGGACCACGTTCTTCCACATGGAGAGGGTCACCTCCGGTGGGCAGGCCCGATAGTTGCTGTCCCGGATGATCCGCCGGATCAGGCGCAGCTGCCGGGTGCTCAGGATCCGCTCATCGTCCAGATAATATTCCGTCTTGATGGAAATGTAGACCTTCAGCGCCTTTTTGCAGAACTCCCGCCCGGCGATAAACGGGTTCAGGGCGTGAAGCCCCTCCACCACCACCGCTGTCCGGTCGTCTACGGCAAAATGGTTCACTTTTTCGCTGCGGCTCCCATTTTCAAAATCGAAAATGGGGAAATCGCAGCGCCCGGTCTCAAATAGCTCCCGGAAGCACCGATCCAAAAGCTCCGCATCCAAAAGCTCCACCGATTCCAGATCCCTCGTCCCGTCCTCTAAAAGCGGAGCCGCTCCCGGCCCCAGAAAAAAGTCGTCCAGGGACACCGGGATTGTGCGGATCCCCCGCCGGTGCAGTGCTTCCATAAGATTCAGGGACGTGGTGGTCTTCCCGGAGCTGCTTGGCCCCGCCAGCAGCAGCACCCGGCTCTCCCCCATGTGGGAAACAAAGTCTTCCGCCACCGCTTCCACCTGATCCCGGTAATGCTTTTCCCAGTAAGCCACCGCCTTCTCCGGATCCCGGCGGACGTTTTCATTCAGGACGCTCAGGTCAAGCCGTTCCTTCCGGTCGGTCACCAAGTCCGTCCCCTCCTTTCAAAAGCTCCCGCAGGGATTCCTTCCTTGTCAGTATATCGGAAAAGCGGGAGAGATATTCATACGGGTACTTGTAATTGAAGACCCGGTCGATCCGCCCCGGGCGGACCACCTTGCTCACCGCCCCGGCGCCCACCGCCAGGATAGTCTGGACTTCTTCCATGATGTAGACGTTGTATTTCCCGTAAAACCCGGGCTTTGCGTAGCCCACGTTTTCCAGGTTCCCCACGATGTTTTTCTGCCGATAAAGGTAGTAGGGAATGTACCCCGCCGCCTCCATGGCTTTCCCCGTATAGTCCACCATGGCCTGCACGTCGCTGTAATCCTCGCTGCCGTCCCGCTCCGCAAACAGATCCGCCGCCCGCTTCACCGAAAGCGTATGGACGGTGATGTTTTCCGGCGCTAAAGCAATCGCCCGGTCCAGCGAGTACCGGAACCCCTCCGGCGTATCCGTAGGCAGCCCGGCGATGAGATCCATGTTGATGGCCTCGAACCCGTATCCCTGCGCCAGCCGGTAGCATTCCTCCACCTGCAAAGCTGTATGCTTCCGACCCACCGCCGCTAAAACGCTGTCCTCGAAGCTCTGGGGGTTGATGCTGATGCGATTTGCCCCGGCGTCCCGGATCACCTGCAGCTTTTCCGGCGTGATCGTATCGGCACGCCCGGCTTCGATGGTGTATTCCAGCTCTTTGGGAGGGTCAAAATGCTCCCGCACGGCGTCGGTGACGAGCTTTAACTGCTCCGCCGTCAAAGCCGTGGGCGTTCCCCCTCCGATGTACACCGACCGTAGCCGAAGCCCAGTCTCACGGGCCAATTTTGCTGTAAAGGCGATCTCCTGTACAAGGCGGGAAAGGTATTCCGGCAGCAATTTTTTCGCCTTCGGCTGGTCGATGGAGTGGGAAACGAAGGAGCAGTAGCTGCACCGGGAAGGGCAGTAGGGGATGGACACATAAAGGCTGAAATCATTGGGCTGCAGATCGGAAAGAAGCTCCTTCTGCACGTCGGCGATCTGCATGGTAAGCCGGATCTTTTCCTCCGAAACCAGCCCTTCCTCCCGCATCTCCGCCATAGCCTCTTCCCGGCTCACGCCGGAATCCATAGCGAACTGCAGCCGTTTCACCGGCCGGATCCCCGTAAGGACGCCCCACCTGGGCGTCACACCGGTTGCCTTCTGCAAAAGCCGGTAAAGCATCCGGGCAAACTCCATCTCACAATCGTTCTCACCCTTTTCCCCGAAGGGAACAAAGGAAACAGCATCCTCCGAAAAAGAATCTGTCCGAACCTTCACGGTAAGCGTCCATCCGCCTTCCGTTTCCTTCCGGATAAAGACAAGGCAGTCCTCTGCCGGCTCTTCCTCCGGCGCATATCCGAAGGAAAACCGCCGCAGCGGGAAAAAGAGCCGCGCCACGTTCTCCATTTCGTATTTAAAATCGTTGCCTTCAAAAAAGATCGTCATACCCGTTCATTCCCATATATGGATTTTCCGCCCGCTGGGCAGCAAGCGTCGTAAAGCTCCCATGTCCCGGATCCACCTGATAGTCTCCCGGAAGCCCTGCGAGCTTCTTTAAAGACGCCGTCAGCTCCCGGCCGCTCCCGCCGTAGAGATCCGTCCGGCCCACCCCTCCGTCAAACAGGGTATCCCCCGTGAACAGGACGCCCCCGCACCGGTAGCAGCAGGATCCCTTACTGTGCCCCGGCGTGTGGATCAGGGTGAAGGCAAGCTCCCCTGCCCGAACCGTTTCTCCGTCCGAAAGCGTCTGTGCGCCGGAAACGGCCGCTTCCGGGAAGCCGAAGGCAAAGCTGCCGTTCTTCTCCCCGTCTGAAAGCATCTCCAGATCGTCCGTATGGATGTAGACCGGGATCCCGAAGGCTTTCTGCAGCGCCCCCACCGCCCCGATGTGGTCAAAATGCCCGTGAGTCAGCAGGATTGCCTTGGGCGTCAGCCCCTCTTCGGCAATGCAGGCGAGGATCCGCCGCCCCTCTGCACCGGGATCAATCACCGCAGCGTCCCCGTTCCCGTCGGAGACCAGATAGCAGTTTGTCCCCACTGGGCCTACCGTAAGAGCCGTTATCTTCATTGGGCGCCTCCCTTTTTCTTCATCTGATCCGTGTCCATCAGGATAGTGATCGGCCCGCTGGCGGTCATCCGGATCTCCATATGGGCGCCGAACCGCCCCGATTCCACCCGGACCCCCTGCTCCTGGAGCTTTTCCATATAAAGCTCATAAAGCTCCTCCGCCAGAGGCTGCTTCGCCGACCGGATAAAGGAAGGACGGTGCCCTTTTTTGCAGTCGCCCCCAAGGGTGAAGTTGGACACCGCCAATACGGCTCCTCCCACATCCTTTAAGGACCGGTTCAGCTTGTCGTCTTCGTCCGTAAAGACCCGAAGGTTGGCGGTCTTCTCCGCCAGATAGCCGCAGAGATCCTCCGTGTCCCCTTCCATGATCCCTACCAGGACCAGAAATCCCGGTCCGATGCGGCCGGTCTCTTCTCCTTCCGCCATTACGCAGGCATCCTTCACCCGCTGGATCACCAATTTCATGTCTGCCTCCTATTTACCGGAACGCTCCACCGACAAAACGCCGGGGACTTTGGAAATCTTCTGAATGATGCTGCTCAAGTGCTCCAATCCCTGGGTGCTGATGGTCACCAGCACATTGATGTTGCCGTTTTTCAGCTCTCTTGCGTTGAACTCGTGGGTGGGCACCCGCATATTGGCCAGCGCCACACTGATGTCCGCCAGCATGGTGTTGGAATTCTTCGCCACAATGTCAAGGGTAGAGCGGAACTGGGTCGCCGCATTGTCCGCCCACCGGACGGCCACCCACCGGTCCCGCTGGGTGGGATCGTTCATGGAAGCCTGAACATTCTGACAGTCCCGCTTGTGGACGGAAACGCCGTATCCTCGGGTGATGAAGCCCACCACATCGTCCCCGGGCAGGGGATTGCAGCACTGGGCAAATTTCACCAGACAATTGTTGATCCCCTCCACGATAACGCCGCTGGAGCTTTTTTTCGCCGTGGGCTTTACCTCTCCCGGCTCCCCTACAGGGACGGCGGCAGCCTTCTGCTGCTTGACATAATCGTCCTTGACCCGGGGCATGACCTTGGAAAGCGGGATCCCGCCATAGCCGATGGCGGCGTAAAAATCGTCTACACTTTCCCGGTGGTATCGCTTCACCAGCGCTTCCAGCAAAGCCTGATACTCGTCGCCTTCGTAGTGGATGTAGTTCCGCTTCAGCTCCCGCTCAAACTCGGCCCTGCCTTCCGCCACGTTTTCTTCCTTGCGTTCTTTTTTGAACCACGCCCGGATCTTGTTCCGGGCCTCGCTGGTCTTTGCTAACGTGAGCCAGTTCCGATTAGGCCCCGACTCCGCCTTGGAGGTCAGGATCTCCACGATCTCGCCGGTCTTCAGCTGATAATCAAGGGGCACGATCCGCCCGTCTACCTTCGCCCCGGTCATCCGGTTGCCTACCGCCGTATGGATGGCGTAGGCAAAGTCCACGATGGTGGATCCCACCGGCAGGCTCTTCACATCGCCCTTGGGAGTAAATACGAACACATCATCCACGGCAAGGTCGTTCTTAATGTTCTTGACGATGTCCTCGGCGCCCTCGGCCTCCTGCTGGTTCTCGATCATCTGCCGGATCCACGCCAGCCGCTCCTCCAGCTTATCCTTGCCCTGAATGCCCGCTTTGTATTTCCAGTGGGCAGCGATACCGAACTCCGCCGTATAATGCATCTCCCACGTCCGGATCTGGATCTCAAAGGGGATTCCCTTCTTGTCAATGACGGTAGTGTGCAGCGACTGGTACATATTGGGCTTGGGGGTGGAAATATAATCCTTGAACCGGTTGGGGATGGGCTGGAACAGGTCGTGGATGATGCCTAGGATGTTATAGCACTCGATCACCGTATTCACGATGACCCGGACGGCATAAACGTCGTAAAGCTCCTCGAAGCTCTTCCCCATCATATAGACCTTCCGGTAAATGCCGTAAATGCTCTTGACCCGCCCTTCGATATGGGGCTCGATGCCGTATTCCTTCAGCCGCTCGGCGATCTTTGCCTTGATCTCCACGATAAAGGCTTCCCGCTCCGGCTTCTTTAATTCCAGCGTATCTTCAATCTCTTTGTACCCCACAGGATCCAGATACCGGAGGGCCAGATCCTCCAGCTCCTCCTTCACTCCCCGGATGCCCAGCCGATGGGCAATGGGCGCATAGATCTCCATGGTCTCCAGCGAGATCTCCCGCTGCTTTTTGGGGCTTTTGAAGGAAAGGGTCCGCATATTGTGGAGCCGATCCGCCAGCTTGATGATGATGACCCGGATGTCCTCGCTCATGGCAAGGAGCATCTTCCGGACGTTCTCCGACTGCTGCTCCTCTTTGGTGGTCAAGGGAATCTGCCCCAACTTGGTCACGCCGTTTACCATCAGCGCCACGTCCGGCCCGAACTGCTTGCTGATCCCTTCCAGCGTCGCATCGGTATCCTCCACCACATCATGAAGCAGTGCGGCGCACAGACAGTCCGTATCCATCCCCAGCCCCACTAAAATAATGGCTACCGCCAGCGGATGAGAAATATACGGCTCCCCGGACTGCCGCTTCTGCCCTTGGTGACACTTGTCCGCATATTCGTAGGCCTTCCGGATCTTCTCCAGATCATAGATCTTGTCGCTCTGCTCCAGAGAAGCCATCAACGCTTCATACGTTGCCGTCATTTTTATACCCCCTTTCCGGCAGAATCCCCTGCCTGCCGCAGAGAAGTCAGGATTCTCGAGCTTTCCAGATCCACCTTCCCTACCTCTTCCATGGAAATGGAAGAGCCGTCCGGCGGGATCGAAATCAGTCCCAGCTCTTCAAATATATCCAGAATCAGCCGATATTTGCAGTAATTCATCCGGGAAGCCACCGCTTCCACATAAAAAAGATCCAGATGGTTTTTGGAGCCCTTCCTATTCCGCAGGAGCTTATAAAGCCCCCGCAGCTCCTCCAAAGAGGGCACGGAAATGGCGAGGATCTTCTCCGCCACCGGCTCCCCCCGGCGGATCTTCTGATAATAATGGAGCGCATTCCCGAATTTCTCGTCACTGAACCCGGCAGGCCGGATGTCCTTTAACCGCACGGCAATGGACACGTTCTCCCGGAAGGTGTTGAGCTCCAGATTGGCAAGAATGTCCACCGCCGCCCCGACGGGATAGATGAACCGGTCAGTGCTCATCCGGAAATAGAGAACGTAAATGCTCTTTTCCTCGAACCGCACCTTCAGCTTTAAGTGCCGGTTCTCCGACATGGGCTGGATTCCCTCGATGACACAGTTCTTCAAAAGGAACAGCGGCTGGGGGTTCCCCTCCCCGAAAGGTTCCAGCATCTCCAGAGCGGAAACATCGTTGACGTTTATATCGGAAGCGTGAAGGATCTTGTCGATCTTCTGACTTACCACCGGCATCTGATCGTGCTGCCGGGCGGCGTAGGCGTTGATCTGCCGGTCGAATTCCGGAATCTTCTCCGTCTGGAGGGTAAGCCCTGCCGCCATAGCGTGGCCGCCGTATTTTTCCAGCAGCCCTCCGCAGGAATGGATGGCCTTGAACATGGAGAAATACGGCGG
>OLGA01001250.1_pt1 | contig 20264 bp, 10 predicted proteins | sample 1604881 | NCBI WGS metagenome assembly OLGA01 (sample SAMEA3888896, study PRJEB22519) | human gut metagenome | biome: human gut; feature: human-associated habitat; material: faeces | place: Denmark | collected 2009 | reverse complement strand
GCGCTCGGCCACCTCTCCCAAAGGGAGAGGCAAGGGATGCTGCGCCATGAAATCTGCTTGACAAATTAGATAGAAGCTTCTGTAAATCTCCCAAGACAAATTCTTATTTATCGATCTGTCTCTATCTTATCACACGAGATTAAATGATACAAGAACAGACACAGCAGATCATCCCGTTGTGTCTGTTAACTGTCTGATGCAGCCTGCTCATTTCACCGGAGGGTTACTCTACACTTACACTTTACAGGCCCAGGCTCTCCACCCATTTCTGCACGGAGACCGCGCTCTCGCGGCTGCTGAGGCGCTTGCCGGGCAGCCACTTGGTCTCCTTGGAGCAGGCGGCTTTCAGGATATCCTCTCCACCCATGCCGCTGCCGCCGGAGGTGGCAAAGGGGATAACGGTCTTGCCGGAGAAGTCATAACTCTCCAGAAAGGTCTCGATAATACGCGGGGCCTGATACCACCAGATGGGGAAGCCCACGAACACAGTGTCGTACTGTGCCATGTTTGCTGCCTTGCCCGCGATGGCGGGGCGGCTCTTGGGGTCGTTCATTTCGACGGTGCTGCGGCTCTTCTTGTCCATCCAGTCCAGATCGGCGGCGGTGTAGGCCGTCTCAGGGGCGATCTCAAAGAGGTCGCCGCCGGTGACACCGGCGATGGTCTTGGCCAGCTTCGCAGTCTGACCGCTGGCGGAAAAATAGGCGACTAATGCTTTCTTCATGATGTGCTCCTCCTTTTATTTCAGCTTGGCGTATTCCTCGTCCGTGACCGGCTCGCACCACTCGTTGCTGGTGTTCTCTCCGGGCACCTCCACCGCGATGTGGCTGAACCAGGAATCGGCCTTTGCTCCGTGCCAGTGCTTCACCTCCGGCGGAATGGTAATGACCGTGCCGGGGGTCAGGCTGACGGCAGGTTTGCCCTCTTCCTGGTACCAGCCTTCGCCTGCGGTACAAACCAGCAGCTGGCCGCCGCCCTTGGCCGCGTGGTGGATGTGCCAGTTGTTGCGGCAGCCGGGCTCAAAGGTAACGTTGGCCAAAAACAGACCGGTTTTAGGGTCGGTCAGCGGGTTCAGGAACGACTGGCCAATGAAAAACTTGGCATAAGCGGTGTTTGCGGCACCGGTGCCAAAAACATTCTGCTGCTCAAATTCATGTTTATCCATGCACTTCATACTTGTTGCCTCCTGTTTTTCTGTGTCCCTGCCCTGTTGTGCTTGACGCTGCGGCGCTGGGATACTATGTGACCGCTATATTTTTTCAAAACCCCTTATCGAAAAAAACTGCCCGCACAACGGCTTATCATACCGTGTACGGGCAGTTGATTTATCATTATCTACTTTTCTCTCAGGTCTGGGTCGATAAACGCAACCCCACCTGGTACCCCAGCAGGGTGCGGGTTTCCACCGGCTGATGGCGGATGAGGGAAAGCAGCTGCTGTGCGGTACGGCGGCCCAGCTGTTCGGCATCAAAAGAGACCGCCGTGATCTGTGGCGTACACCCCTGCAGCGCTTCGTCGTCATACAGGGAGGCAAGACGGATATCCTGCGGCACGCGCAGGTTCAGCTGTCTCAGGGTGTTCAAAGCCAGCTGGGCAACCTGGTCATCCATGCACAGGATGCAGTCCGCCCCACGCTGTACCGCGAGCTCCACAGCGCTGGTGCGTAGATCGTCGCTTTCCAGCTCCAAAAACAGCAGGCTCTCATCAATCTTGCAGCAGGCGCGGTCATGCGCCTGCTTATAGCCTTCCAGGCGGGACTGGTTGACGGTGTACAGCATGGATCCGCCCAGCAAAGCAATGCGGTGCAGGCCCTTCATCAGCAGCAGGCTGACCAGCTCGCGGCAGCCGCCCACCTGATCATGGTCCACCGAGATGACATCCTGGTCAGCCGGGCGGCCAATGGCAACAAAGGGGATGCCGCTTTTTTGCAGCATGGGGATCAGCGGATCACGCTCCAGCGTGCGGGCCAGAATCACGCCATCAATCTTGCGGTTGACCAGTAGACGCTGCATCGGGCTTGTTTCCTGCTCGCCCACCATCGTCATCAGCACATCATAATCATTGCGGGTGGCAATATCGTACACGGCGCTGACGGTTTTGCGCAAAAATGGTGCGGCAAGGTTGCCGAACTGGCGCGAGAACACCAGTGAGATATTATAAGACTGTTGGGTTACCAACCCGCGTGCCAGCATATTGGGCACATAGTTTTTCTCTTTGGCGTACTGGACCACGCGGGCGCGGGTCGCTTCGCTGACACGGCCATTGCCCGAAAGGGCACGGGATACCGTGGTCTTGGACACGCCAAGGTCTTCAGCCATCTGGCTGATGTCAATTTTTTTTTCTCCTTCTGTCTGTTTACGGCGCGGCATGGGTTTACTCCTGTTAACGTTTGCTTCTATAAGATCTTCTTTCTGTCCTTGCCGGTTTTCCGCCCCACGGGCAGTTCCCAGGGTACTGTTCCAGAAACCAGTCCCCCACCCCGGCCATTCCCTACTTGGTCAATGGACTTAACATATTATACCACATTTTCCTGGATCATGGTAGCCCCCTGTGCAAAGAAAGCAAAGAACACGCTACCCCAATACGGGGTCATTATATCATTCCTGGCTCTGTTTTTCAACCGATTTCTGGCTCTGTTTCCGTTTTCCAGTGTGTTTTATAATCTGGTAAAGTTTTCTCATTTTGTCCGTATCCTGCTCAGTCATCGTACCTGCGCCAAATTGGGCAGCTTGGGCCAATGCCAGCAGAGCTTCGGCATCCTGGGGTTCAAGGGCGGGGACACAACTTTGCAAAAATGCGGCAAACTCCGGCGCATCGGATGGTGTATCCGGCGGCAGGCCGCGACGCACCAAAAGGCGGTAGATGCTGCCAAACACGGCCAGCACCCGCGCGTTGCAGCTGCCCCGGCCATACCCCATGGCATGGCGGCGGGCCAGCACCAGCAGCACCGCAGCAGCCAACAGGCACCCCCCCAGCAACGCCGCCAAAACCAGCCTGCTGCGGGGCACGATGGTGGCTGCGGATTCGTTTGCGCTGCTCTCCTCTGCTGCGGGGGCGGTGTCTTGACCTTGAGTTTCGGGCAGCGGGTCGGTGCGCAGGTCGGCCTGTTGGGCACTGACCAGCACGCCGGGGGTCATCTCCATGGGGGTCCAGCCCTGGCCGGAAATGTACACCTCCGCCCAGGCGTGGGCGTTATCGTCCTGCAAAATGGCGTGCCAGCTGCCGTCCTCCTGTTGGGTAAACAGGCTTTGCGGCGCGGCATAGCCCACCACATAGCGCGCAGGCAGCCCGAACATGCGGAACATAACCACCGCCGCCGAAGCAAACTGCACACTGTACCCCTGTTTGGATTCCGTTAAAAAGTAACGGATGGGGTCGGCCCCCTCCGGCGGCTGGGGAGCGCTGGCGTTATACTGGTAGTTGGTGTTTAGGTAGGCGCGGATGTAATCGCCAATGTCCGCAGCTTCGGTCAGCTTCTGGTCCTTTTTGGCTTCATCGCACAGGGTTTGCAGCTCGTCATAGCCGTCCGGCACGGCGGTGTAGCGGCTGGCGGCGTAAGCGGCATAGGATGCTTCCATCCGGTCCAGCACGCTGGGGTCGGCATCGGCGCGGGCTTCCAGCTGGGTTTGGGCGGTATCCCGCGGGTAATACAGGAACACATCGTCCTGCGCGGTCTGGCCCGCGGCGGCGCCATCGCCCTGGATGGTGTAATAATCGCCCCAGTAGGCGTTGTACGGTGCATAGGTGTACTGGGTATCGGCGTGGATGCGCTCCACCGTCAGCGTCTGGGGCTGGGCGGTGCCGTCATAGGCGGTGCGCAAAAACGGCAGGCTTGCAATGGTCAGCCGGGCATTATCCTCGGTTTTCCAGTTCATAGCGGCGCTGTCAAAGGCATCGGCATCAGGGGCCTGCCAGGTGGTGCCGTCATAACTGCCGCCGATAAATCCCCGCAGGTATACGGTTTCTTCGGGTTTGTCGCTGGCGGTCAGGGCCAGATCCGTCACTCCGCTGACCTGGATACCCCCGCCCTGGCTCAAGGCGCCATCCGCCACACCACCGGCAGCGGCTTCTACCTGAATGTTCAGCCTGCCGCCGCTGACCCGCGGCAGCCAGGTAATGGCGGTGCTCAGCGCGGCGGATTCCACCCGCTGGGCCGCGGGCTGCAGCCAGCCAAGGGGAACCCCCAGCGCCGGGCGCAGCAGCCACCAACAGGGCAGCGCCAGCGTAAGGCAAAGCCCGCCCGCCGCCAGCGCGGCAGACTTTTGGATGTTATAATGGCGGCAAAGGTTCTGGCGGTAGTTTTCGGTATCGCGCCTGCCCCACAAGGCCCGCCGCTGCACCGAGCAGGAAGCCGCCCACGCCCCCATCCAACCGACCAAAAGCAGCAGGCAGGCGGGCACAGCCGGCGCGGCCCCGGCCAGCGCCAGCAGCACAACAACGGGCAGCAGCATTAGATCCAGCAGCAGGGCATCCGCACGGCGCAGGGCCGCAGCGGCCAGCGCCCCGGTAACGGGCAGGGCGGCCAGCAGCAAAAACAGCCCCAGCTGCGCCGCACTGCCGCCCTGGGCCACCGGCAGCGCACTGCCAAGGCGGGCGTTCAGGCTTTGGGCAATATTCCCGGCGCACTGCTGCGCCCCGGCCAAAAAGTTCCGCTGACAGATGAACAACACCACAAGATACACAATCACCCCCGCCAGCAGCCCCCAGCGGCGCAGGGCTTGCGGCGCACGCAGGAACAGCGCCCACCCGGCGCAGAAAGCGGCTGCCGCGGGCCACACCCACAGCGGCACCGCAATGCCGAACCCGGTGGAAAGCACCAGCAGCAAACCAAAGGTGAGCGCCAGCAGCAGCGCGGCATCTGCCGCCAGCCACAACGCGGGGTGCGCTGCGGGGCGCTGGGTGCTCACCAGCACACGGTCCACAAACTTCAGCCCACTGCCGGGGTCGGCAGCGCCGCGCCGGCTCAGGGCAGTACGTTCTTTTTTGCGCTTGGGCGGGTTTTTGCGGTGCTTCGCCGCCTGTTGGGGAAAATCCCCCCATTCCTCCGCTCCGTCCAGGTCCCCACCGGGGGTCAGGGCAGCGCGCAGGGCGGTCAGCGGTTCGCGCACCATCAGGCGGTCCAGCTTGGCGCTCAGCTTCCAGTGTACCTGCTTGATGGTATCCCCGTCCCGGTACTCCCGCAGCTCATAGCTGCCGCCCAGGGCGGCGCGGGTGTCGGCTTCGTCGCCGTCCTCATCGGGGGCGGTTTCCGCTTTGGCTTTGCCAGCCGCGGCAGCGGGCAGCACACAGATGCTCTGGCTTTGCACGGCAGCCGGGCACGCCGCGGTGAACACCCCCAGGTGATCCCGCAGGGTGATGCCCCGCACCGCAATGCTCCACACGCCGCTTTTGCCTGCGTTTAGGGTAATGCGCTGTTCGGCGCTCTCCTTGCCGCCCAGCATGGCGGCGCAGCGCAGGGTGATCTGCCCGCCGCCCCATTCATCGGCGGCGTTCAGCAGCACCACAAGCGCAGGGATGGGCAACCGGCTGCGGTTGTGCAGCCGAACCGTCAGGGTAAAATCTTCGCCCTGTATCACGGGTTTGTCCGGCACCAGCAGCTCTGCCGTTACCTGCCTGCGCAGATAGGCGGCGTCCAGCCGCAGCAACACCAGAAGCACCAGCGCAAACGCTAACAGGAACACCGCCAGCGATGCCTGGGTGATGAGCGCCGCGGCCAGCAGCACCAAAAGCACCAGCGCCCGGCCCAGCTTACCTGCCATGGCGGTCAGCCTTTTCGGGGCGGGGGCGCGGCACGGTGCGCAGCAGGTCCTGCATTACGCTGTCCACCGTTTCGCCGCCTGCGCGGGCCTGGTCGTTCAGCACCAGGCGGTGGCGGGCAACCGCATCAAACACAGCGGTCACATCCTGCGGGGCAACAAAATCCCGCCCCGCCAGATACGCCGCCGCGCGCGTCATGCTGGTCAGCGCCAGGGTGGCACGGGGGCTTAACCCCACGGCCAGGCGCGGGTCCTTGCGGCTGGCCTGGGCCAGCGCCACAATGTAGCGGTACATCAGCTCATGCACAAATACCGTGCTGACCTCCTGCTGCATGGCAAGCAGATCTGCCTGACCGGCAACGGGGCGCACACGGTCCAGCAGGCGGCCTTTGCTCTGCCCGGCCAAAATTGCCAGCTCCGCTTCCTCATCGGGGTAGCCCATTACGGCGCAGACCATGAAACGGTCCAGCTGAGACTGCGGCAGCATCTGCGTGCCAGCGGCGCCGATGGGGTTCTCGGTTGCAATTACGGTAAAGGGTGCGGGCACCGGGCGGGTAACGCCGTCCACCGTCACCGTGCCTTCTTCCATCACTTCCAACAAAGCCGACTGCGTGCGGGAGGAGGTACGGTTGATCTCATCGCCCAAAAACAGGTTGCACATCACCGCACCGGCGTGGTACACAAACTTGCCGGTCTCTTTCTGGTAAACGGAAAATCCCACCAAATCGGACGGCAGAACATCCGGCGTAAACTGCACGCGGCTTTCTTTCAGGTCCAGCGCGCGGGCAAAGGCCAGCGCCAGCGTGGTTTTGCCCACGCCGGGAATATCCTCAATCAGCACATGGCCGCCCGCCAGCATGGCCATCCAGATGGTGTTTACCGTTTGCTGTTTGCCCTGCACGGCCTTGTTTACTTCGGCCGTAACGGCGGCGGCCTGCTGTGTGTACTGCATGGTTAATCCTCCCGGTGTTTTTTCCATATCACCATAATGCCAACGGCGGCGGCAATAACCACCAGCCCGGCCCACAGTGCGTTGTTTTCCAGCCAGATCATGGTATTGGAGATCGCGCTCCCCTCGGATTCCGCGCTGCCCTCCCCCGGCAATGGGGTCAGGGCCTGGGGGGCCACTTCGGCAATGGAGCTGCCGCCGGCATCCTCCACGGTCACCTGGCGCGGCGTTTCGTCCCAGGTAGCGGCGCTTTCCTGCAAATCCTCCTCTTTGGTGGTGTCCGCAGCGGCGGTGTCGTGCTCCGCAATTACCAGGTAGCGCTGGCTGTTGCGGGTGTAGGGGTGGCAGGTGGAAAGGGTCAGCAGGTCCCGCCCCGGCTGGATCAGCACGGCGTTGATATCGCTGGGATCAATAATTTTCAGCTCGCTCACGCGGTAAATCAGCGTTTCCCACGGGGTGGTCAGCTGGATCTTGTCCCCCACCTGGATCTGCTGCACGTTGCGCAGCATTTCCGCGCCATAATAGCCGCGGTGGGCGGCAATCACGGTGTTGGTGTTTTCGCCGCCCAGCGGCATCGAGGTCTGGCCCAGCAGCGCCGCGCCTTTGGCCAGGTTTTCGCGGCTGGCGCCCAGGTAAACGGGCAGCTCCAGGTTCAGGCGCGGGATCCACAGCACAGCCAGCACATCATCGTCATAGCCATAGGCAGCAAGGTCCAGCGGGGCTTCCTCGTAGGAGAACGGGTCGGTCAGGCCGCTTTGGCCCCCGGCGTAAATTTCCGCGTTATAGTCCTGCATCGCGGCGTACAGTTCAGGGTAGGCGCGTTCCGGCTCCGGGGGTTCGGCTGTGGTTTCCTCCGCCGCGGGGGCGGTGGGCTGGGCTTCGGCGCGGGCCGCAAACTGCGCAGCGGTTTTGGCGTTGCGGGTGCTGGTCCACCACTGGGCGGCGGTGGGCTGTATCAACAGCGCCAGCCCCAGCAAAATGGCCAGCCAGGCCAGAATTTTAGCAATCAGCCGTCCCATTTAGTCATCCTCCTCGCGCTTTTTGCAGCGGTGCAGCAGCAAAAGCAGCAGCAGCGCTTCGCCGCCGATCACAATGCTGCCCGTTACCGCGATCCACGGCCAGGCATCCACCACGCGCTTGACCACCGTTCCGGTGCGCAGCGCCTGATACTGCACGGCCTGCGGGGTGTTGGTTTCTTCCTCTCCATTATAAGGGATGCGGGTGCCGCGCACAAGCATGCGGTGGGTGTTGATGGCATACGGCGTGCAGGTAACAAGGGTGCAGTAATCCTGCCCCGCGGTGATTTCCAGATCCTCGGTGTGCTCCGGTTCCACCACTTTGATTTGATCCACCTGGTACGCCAGCGTTTCATCCAGAATATGCAGGTAGAAACAGTCGCCCTCTTCCAGCTTGTCCAGGTCGGTGAACAGCACGGCTTCGGGCAGGCCGCGGTGGCCGGTCAGCACGCTGTGGGTGCTTTCGCCGCCAAGGGGGTAGCTGGAGCCTTCCAGATGGCCAACGCCCCTTTGCAGCACATCATCGCTGGTGCCTTCGTAAATAGGCAGGTTGACGTCAATTTTCGGGATGGTGATATACCCCAGGCTTTCGCCCACATCCACAAGGTCCACATAGCTGGTGCCGGTATCCTCCGCTTCGCCTGCGGCATCGCGCTCCACGGCGCTGTCCAGCTGCTGGTTATAGCGGCGGGCGGCCTCCTTGGCGGCGTCCAGTTTTTCGGTATCCATGCTTTTTACGGTATCATCATAATTTTGGATCGCTTCGCTGGCGTGGCGCTGCGCCACCGCGTTGCTGATAACCGGGTACGATGCCACCCCAATGCCGGACAGGATCATCAAGGCCGCAAAGCCGACTTTTAGTTTTGTTGTGGTATCCATAGCGTCACCGCGAACCTTTCCGTGAGAGGGTTGAAGTTGGGAACTGATGCAATTAGAAATTAGAAATTAGGAATTGGAAGTAGGCAAAAGAATAAATAATAAAGAATAATGAATCATTGTGGTGGACCGCGCCGCATTGCGCCGCTCAGGAGATATTGGGTTGGGGGTGGTTTTTAGGGTAGTGAATAACAATAAAATAATCTGTAGGGCCTTACGGCGTTGCACACCACAAAATTGTAATAAACCTCGCCCTGCATGTAGGGGGCGGCGTCCCCGACGCCCCGTTTGACGGGCCTAATAATTGCCGCCCATCCACCCCGCGCCGCAAACGTTGCAAATCATTTGTAGGGGCCGATGCTCGCCATCGGCCCGTTGACGGGCCTTGCCCTATTTATTTTTAGGTTCTGCACGGGGAACCACCCCTCACCGGCTTTCGCCGGAGCTCCCCTCTAGGGGAGCCAATATCTAACCTTATGTTTGCGGTGGCTCCCCTTTGAGGGGAGCTGTCTGCAACGCAGACTGAGGGGTGGTTCCTCGCCACAAACCTAACGGCCGTGGGGTGGTTCCCCGCCACAAACCTAACCCGTAGGGTGGTTCCCCACGCAGAACCTAAAAATCAACCGAACAACGGCCATGTACACCCAAAAAAATTTATTCCCCAATAACCCACCATAGGGGGAGGGCCAAACCCGGCCCTCCCCCTGTGTATGATGGATTATCCCTCTATACCCTATTGGTGAATTGTAACATTGTTTTGCCTTGCGGCGGGCGCATCAGGCGCGGTTCTTCTTTTTCAGGCTCAGCAGCACGCCAACACCGGCCACAACCAGCAGCACACCAATGCCGCTGAACAGCAGGGTGCCGAAACCACCGGTGGTGGGCAGGTCGAAGCCCCTACGGTTGATGACAGTAACCGTGATTGTAGCAGTGTCAGTAACGTCTTTTCCCTTATCATCGGTAAACTTCGTTGTTTTCTGATCCCAATCATGCTTTGTCAAAACGCCATCTTTGTACTCAAAGTTTTCATTCCAAGACGTCTCTTCGCTAATGTTCAGCGTAACCTTGACAGGACCGTTCAGCAAATTATAACTATCAAGAGTCTCTTTCTCAACCAAGTAGTAATCACCATTTGCTAAGCCATCCTGATGAATATTACCTTCGCTATCTGTTACCAACGTATCTGTGTTTACTTTAACCCACACTTTTCCAGCTTCTGCAGTAGGCAGACCATATGCTTTCACTTCATCCGCTGTCAAAGCCTTATCTCCGGCTTCCTGCTCCGGAACCTGCTTGTACAAGTCAAACTTTACACCGACTAGATTCTTTTTATCATCACCGTCTTTATGCACATTGATTGTATAGCTATAAACAACGGTATCGTCATGAATCTCGCTGTTAGAGCCGTCATCCGGCTGACCATTGACATTAATCTTATTGGTATACTTCAACTTTGCAGTATTGTGATTACCATCTTTCGGCGTGCTAGCAGCAGCCGTCATTTCGGCAGTATAAGAAATCACAATATTCTTCCCTGCATAATTTTCCATAGCAGCAGGGGTAAATGTAATCTTAAAGCCATTTGCAGGAACATCTTCACCCTTGGTAGTAATCCTATATACCGCTTCATCCACAGCAATGCCTTCGCAGGTCAATGTAGCATTCCCATCATACTTCAAGTTGTTAGGCGTATCCGTTACTTCAAAGGTACTAAGCTTCGTAATGTTATTAGGAACACTTACTGTAATCGTATACGGAACATGGTCGCCTACGCTGTAATCTGTATCTTCTGTTTCGGTATTGTCTTTATCAATTACTTTCTTTTCCAAATCCGGCTTTTCATTGATAACTTCAATGGTAACATTTGATTCCGTTTTGCTACCATACGTAATCTTGCCCTCGCTGTCAACTACAAACACAATCGGAGTCTGATCAAGAATATAACCAGTATCTGGATCATAGCTCTGTTCGATAAAACGGTAGGTACCCTGAGACAGACCGCTTACAGTAATCTTGCCATCAGTCGTCTTTAACGTTCCAAGATCTTCATCCGTTTGCTCATTTTTGGTTACTTCTTCCCATGTTTCGGGATCATCTTTTACCTTCTTTTCAAGCTTGTATGTAACGCCATTCAGATTCTCTGGAGTTCCACCGCCCACGCGGCCTTTTTTCTCCAAGGTCACTTTGCCGTAGGTCGTTGCATTTTTAGGGAATACATACACATCGTACATCCACTCTGCCTTATTGGTTGGATTTGCCATAGGAAGCGATACCAGGAACGGTTCAACCGGGGTCGTTACCTTAGCGGGGGTTTCAGTTTCGATAATAACATACAAGCCAACCGGCAGGCCCGTCTCGCCATCGCCAAACTTTACAATGCCATTCTTGCCCGTCTTACCAGAGCCATTTGGCTTATTAGCATAAGCAGAAAGAATCTGACCATTCTTATCAACATAAGTGTCGATGCCTACCTTCTCTGTGCTCTTACCATTATAGTACTCGACCAGTTCATCCGCAGTCATTACCTGATAATAGGTAAAGGTTGCACCTTCCAAGTCTTTTGCATCTGTGGGCACATTGTTCGCGTCTCCTGCTACACCTGTGCCGTTTTTATCATCGTTACCATTATATTCATACTTGTGAATCGTGATGGTACCCTTTGCACCTTTATCAATAGCGCTAGCCAGGGGAGCTGTGGGTGTAGTCTCACCTGTTACATCCTCCGCCATTGCTGGCATGGCGCACAGGCTGAGGGCCAGAGCGGCGCTCAACAGGCCTGTGAGAAAACGTTTTGCTTTTTTCATTTCAGTACCTCTTCTCTTAAAAAAAATCATCATCGGATGGGCGGCGGGGCCGCCCGGCTTAAGGGTTCTGCATCAGCACGGCGTGCAGTGCGGGGCGCTGCAGCGGGGAAACGCTGCCGCGCCGCCCGCACTGTGCCGTGAAGAAAAAAGGAGGAAAAACTGGGCCGCTTGCCCACTTGGCTTAAGGTGCATCTGAAACCAAAGGAAATAACGGATATTTCGCAGCCACAAGCAGGATGTAAGGCAAAGAGCCGCCGGAATCCTTTCCGGATTCCAAGGCTTCTTAACACAAAATCCGGCTGCGCTTATAGAAACAGGCGATATTTTCCACTTTTCAGTTATACACCCCGGCTTATGGCTGCGCCCTGCCGTAAACGGGTGCGCACGGACGGGCAGGCCCTGTATCCTGGGGGTTGCTGGGTTTCCGGGGGATGGTTAATGTCGCCGGCCCCCTTTCCTGTTGTAGCGGAATGTGAATATCAACAGCCCTGCCACCGCCAGCGGCATGCCGATCAGCAGCCACAGGCTTGGCGCGTCTGCACCCGTGTGGGGCAGCTCAGGCGTTTTACGGTTCAGAACGGTAAGGTTCATGGTGTAGGTGTTGCCGGACTGCACAAACGTTTTTGTGTCCGTAATTTTCTCCCCATCAATAAAACACTCGCCGCCTTGGGTAAATTTGATCTCAATTGGCTGTGCCAACAGGTTGTACCCCGGATGTGCCTTGGTTTCCGTCAGGCGGTATGTACCGGGTTCCAGATTTGTGAACGGGTTCGGGGTTATCTTGCCGTCCGCTCCGGTTGTACCGGTAATGGAACCTTTGTTTGTGTTATCGAATGGGTAGTTTTTATCTACTACCCACTGCGTTTTTCCTTCGGTTGTTGTTTCGACCAGCTTTTCCAGCTTGAACTCAACATCTTTCAAGAATACTTCATTGTTATTTTCGTCTTTTTCCGCGTCCTTCTTGATGATATCCAGTACAAACTTCGGGTTCTGCAGCGTGTTGGTCAGCACAATCTTGCCGCTGCCGCCGGTGATGGTTCCATCGGTGGCTGTGGCTGGCGTTGTAGTTGCGCCGGTTTCGCTGTCCGTTTCGCTGTTTGCTGTTGCTTCAGCCGTTACAACATACGTATTGCCGTCAATCGTAATGGTTCCGTCTTCCGCTGCCTGTTTAAATTCGCCCTTTTCTACCGTACCTTCCACAATGCGGTAAATATAGTTATTATCCGCACTGCCGCCAACCGGGTACTGATCCAGGTTGTTAAAGATACACTTCCAGCCGTAATCATCGCGGTTAATGGTAACATAGTTTTGCGTGCTGTCAGCCGGGTACCTTACCGGTGTCCAGTTTTTTTCACTTGCCAGGCGGCGCTGGAGCTGGATGTAGATTGTATCCGGCGGGTTCTTTGTACTAAGATCCGTACCATCTGCATCTTCCCAGAGCTTATCGAACTCAATGTTGATCAGTGTGCGCCGGGTGTTGGTAAAGATTGCGGTAACTTTCAGATCGTTCGGATCGTCCGGATTTTTGCTCTCCTCAATCTCGCCTTCCACCATGGTGTTGTTGATCACATCGGCTTTATTGTTAGCCGGAACGGTTACGCTTTGCAGTCTGGAACCATCTGTCGGTGCAAGTTCCTCGATGGTATAGCGGGTGCCAACGGGGATGCCGGTGATGGTCACGGTGTGGTCTGGGTATTTTACCGCATCGTTCATGTCGATCTCAACATACCTTATGATGTCCTCTTTTTCCAGACCAGCACCGCCAACATCACTAAAGGTAACTTTGAACTTGTAGGTGCCTTTAATGTTATCTACCTCACCAGCTGCGGCCTTCTTTTGGATTTTCAGCCCGCCGGTTTTGACGGTGTTGACGTATTTTACCTTTAGCTTTGTCAGCGTGGATTTTGTTTCGTCCGGGTCCTTATAGGAGCGGAAGACGATGGTGTCGGCGGAGGGTTTGTTTTCGTTATACTTGTTGCCCTCCTGCTCTTTATCTGCTCCCTTCTTTTCCGTTCGGCCATCATTGGGGCTGCTTCCCGTCTGCCCGTCTAACGAAGGTATTGTACTAGGAAGAGTTACGCTGTTACCTTCTTTCATCGACTCAACCACATGCCCGTTCTCGCACACCGTCCATGTGGTGTCGTACAGGTTTTGGTTCAGTTCCTCTTTGAGCGAAATGTAGCTGCCGCGGCGGAACTGGTCGCTGAAGGTAACGGTTTCTCCAGCTTCCAGAACAAAGCGTCCGTCCTTGTCCACCAACTGGGTGTCTGTGTCATTGCTGGAGGTGTACTGTGCGTTTTCGGCGTTTTCCAAATGACCGCTTTCGGCGGAGCCGTAATCCGGGATTTCCTTCTGATCGGTTGTAAAGCCGGTCATCTTACTTGGCACCGCTTTGGGAATGAAGGTAAAGTCCCTGAAATAGATGTTGCGGTTATAGTTATCGCCCACGCGGATGGTTTTGACGTTGTTGTTAAAACCGCCCTGCTCTTTCATCTTGTGCAGGTCCAGCTTTACGGTGACCCATGCGCCTGTCTTCACTTCGACCGAGCCATACGTTGCGCCGTTAATGCCTGTTGTGCCAAGGCTGCCTTTTTGGACGTTGTTTTCATCCAGCAGTTCCAGATACAGGTTGTTGAGGGAAAGGTCACCTCCATGATCCTTTGGATCAACGTAAACCTGGAACGTAAGGAAGCGCATGTCTTTGATATTGATGGGGTTTTCCAGCGTCAGGATGCCACGACGTTTCTCACGCGCTGCACTTTGCGTATCCGTAAAGCGTGCGTACCAGTGAAGGACCTGTTCGTTTTCATTCCCGGAATCTGGCCAGGGGTTTGTTTCCCGCCTGAAAATGTAGTCATATTCGTTTCCTGGGGTTGCGGCGGCAATGTTGCTCTCATTCAAATTCACCTTTTGGGACTGAGTTCCGCTTTCATTCGGGCCAACGGCATCTGTTTTTCCATAATGGGTTGCCTGGTTCTGGATGGTGAAGTTGAAGATTTTCTGGTCTTTAAAGCAATTTTTGAAGTCTGGATCAACCTTGCTCAGTTCGACCTCTTTTTGAACCTGCAGCTCGTTATTATCCGGGAAGTTGAACGCCACCGCCATGTTGGACTCCCACATACCGCGTTCCATATAGTACATGGTAAGGGTGTGCTTGCCGGTGGAAAGATTAGGGATGGAGACACTTGCGTTTTTATAATACTTTTCGGTTGTTCCTAAGTAAGTAATGCTTGTCTCCGTTTCATGCTTGTTTTCATCACAATCTTCAGCGCCATAATTATCTGTCTTGCTGTTCTTGACCCGGCTGACATAGGAAGTTACGGTGTTTTTCTTATTATCGCGCTGGTCAAATTCCAACACACCAGAAACTCTGGCATGAGCACCGCCAATATCCAGGACAAGCTGATTGTCAATGAAAACCCACACATCATCATCACCAGAGAAGTAAAAACGAATTGGAATTTCATTATTGTAGTCGTCCTTAACTGTTCCGGTACTGGTTAGGGTAAACGGGATTTCAAGTTTTGCACCGTAACCGTAATTGTACCTGACTGCGCTCTTACTGGTTGTGGTTTCATTGAACGGGAAAAAGCCGTATGGCGTTGAAACTTTATTTGGATCACTTGCACTGTCCACGTTGTGGGACGCCTCGCTCTTATATCCAGCGGTTGTCTCTCCCGGGCTATCATTACCAAGGTACAATTGATCGCTATTTGTATCTTTGCGCAGATATAGAGAAGTTTCTTTACTGTCAAACCACCAGTATTCAACGCCCTTGCCTTTTTGCTGGCCACTTTGCTCTGGTTCTATAAAAACTTCTTCTTGGGTAAACGGGAACTCAACATTGTGGTAAACTTTGCCAAGTTTTGCATTTTTGCTATTTTGGCCGGTCAGGAACTCTTCATTGAAATGCGGCTCTTTCAGGGTCGTTCCATTCATCACGATGTCGCCATCGCTGTCTCTTTGGCCTGCAACAATGCCCTGGAAAGCGTAGGCATTTTTTTCCCCGTTTGCGTTTCCTCCTATATCATAGTTCGAGTTATTGGCTGCGATAAAGATATTGTAAGAACTCCATCCGTACAAATTCAATGTACTTGCAATATCCGCAAATTTTGGAGCCCAATCACTTGGCTGGAAATGGCCTGTATAAATGGGATATATAATGGACTTTCCGGTATTTTTATTTACATAACTCTGATAGTAGTCGCTGATTGCCTGATCGAACTGGCGGAAGGGTACCCAGTGGCGCTGATTAACCGCATTATCATTATCGTAGCTATCACGGTTATTGCCGTTCAGTTCGTAATCTGTATAATAATCATACAGCGTACTGGTAACATACTTTGTATTTGGTTTTTCCGTAAATTCAGCGGCGGCAATATCTACTACTTTAGTGTCAGTATTTTTCCACGTTTCGGCATCACGCAGGGTACCTTTTGGAGCCCAGTAGCCGCCACGAGTGGTATCTTTTTTATATACTGCATCGTCATTCGTATCCGCATAGAAGCAATTATTGCCATCTGTGGGAATCGTCAGCCACGCTGTACTTAATCCATTTCCTTTTGTCTCATCGTCTCTGCTAATTGCATCACCGGAAAAGATGATTGAACTATATCCTTGGGGAATGTCAATATAATAAAGATTTTCGTTTGCACCATCTTTTACCAGCGTGCCGCTTTCGGATTCTACGCCGTCTCCTCCTTTTATCCGAAAATAAATGGTCTCTGAATTATTGGCTTTGGGGATTGAAAAGTCGTCGGTATCTCCATTCAATGCCATCTTTGAAAAAGTAGCATCGTAATAGATGCGGGTGGCACCGGGACGCCCCCATGTTGCATCCTTAATACTATTGTACATGTAGCAATAGCATTGAACTTCGGAATACTGGAAGCGTTTCTGCTTTTCTCCTGTTACTTCCTCATTATAAAAATTGTAGTATTCACTTATTTCTGTATTATCATCGCCCGCGGTAAAGCGAACAAAAGAGCAAAGAACTTTAGGAATGGCAAAGGTTGCTGTGGAACCAGAAGCAATACCAGACTCCAACCCAGTACTCTTTAAGGATATTGGGTTATCGACCAGGATAAGATCTCCGCTCTTATTCGGTTCATAAAACCAGGCTTTGACGTTCGTTAGTGTTTCACTGGTTTTATTTTCAAAGGCCATCGTTTTGTTAGCGAAATGCTTATGGCCAACCTTATAGATTTTCCACAGCTTTGGATGCCAGCCATCTCCGTTCTCTCCGTCATAGTAGTCGCCGCCGATATAATTCGGATTAACTGGATCGAACGATATATCCCGTAGCTGATTATTATCATCTACTTTAACAATGGTTACTGTGTATGTATGTGTTTCTCCTTTATATCCGCGAAATTCAAGTCCACCCAACACTCCATATTTATAGTGGTCTTGATGATTCAGGACCACAGAATAAATTTTTCTTCCGTCATCCGTTTCGCTAACTTCCTTCATAGGAAGTTCATATTTTGGATCATTTGGACTTTTTCCAATAATGGCACGTATTGTCACCCCTGTATAATCGATCCAACTCTTAGGCACTGCAAAATAAAGCGTGTAAGTATCCGGCACTCCCTCACTAGCTGCCTGCACGTTATCCACGCTTTCTGCGGCGTACATCTTCTGCGGCTGTTCGGTCGGTTCCGGGGTGGCGGTGGGGGTCACGGTCGGCACAGGGGTGGCCGTTGCGGTGGCTGCCGGTTCCGGGGTCAGGGCGGGTTCTGCCGTGGGCTCCGGCGTTTCGGTCGGGGCGGGCTGCTCCGGCTCGGCGCTTTGTTCCGGTTCCGGGGTGGCGGCGTTCTGCTCCGGCGGAGTGGTATCCTCCCCGGAGGCCGTTCCCTGCTCATCCTCCAGCAGCTCTACTTCGTCAGGTGCGTCGGGCAGAAGATCCACCTCGGCGTATACAGGCAGGGCCATTGCCATAACCAGGCAAGCGGTGACAAGCAGCGCTGTCAGCCGGCGCGCCCAACCTGTTGTGTTTTTCCCTGTTCTATTCAATCTGCTCACTCGCCTTTCGCGCTGGCTTGATGAAAGCACATTGTTCCACAGGGGATCCCTGTGGAACAATAAAAGAAACCAGCTTCTTTTACTTGCGCAACCGTTGCCATGTTGTTTTCAAAAAAATTACGCATCGAATCTTCTCATTGCGCATTTACTTTTCAGTGTTAAAGTATAGCACCTTTATACCAGAAAGGCAATACAATCCACGTAAATTCCTGTTTTTCAGCACTTTTACTGATTGCGTTTTCCTCCAATTATACAATGTATTCAAAGCCTTTGTATCATTTACTCCTGATTTTCTTTTTGGCAGCGGTCCCTTTTATATACTTTAACCGCGCGTTTATGATTCTCTGCGCACACAGAGCGCAACTTTGCAGCAAAATTCACCTTTTTTGCTACATTTCCCTGTTTTTGCGCAATTATTTGTTTCGCATGCGCCTGTTTGTGGCGGGGCCTGCCGGCTGGGTGGGCGCCTTGTGGGAGGGATGGCAGGTTTGCGGCGCACGGTTCCCGTTTTTTTGCGGCGCGATGGGGTACACCGCGCCCCTGCAAACGGTTTGCGGTGTTTGCGGCGGCGGGTGTGTGTTTGGTGGATTGCACGCCCGCCAACGGGATGCCGTTCTCCCTTTACAACGGGGTGCGGGTTTGCTGCAGATATGCCATTCGCTTTTTTGTCCCCCCCTGCCCTGCCCCTGATTCCCGGTTCCCCCTTGCCGATCTCTATTTGCGCCAGCTCCTGAGGTGCATCTGAGAGCAACGAAAATAGCGGATCTTTCGCAAGCACAAAATCCGGCTGCGTTTGCTGAAACAGACGAGCTTTTTGACGTTTCAGATAGGACTAAGGTGTATCTGAAAAGTCGAAAATTTAGTCTATTTCTACAAACACAGCGGGATTTTGCGTTAAAGCGCCTTGGAATCCACAAAGGATTCCTGCGGCTCTCTGCCTTAAATCCTGCTTGTGTTTGCGAAATATCCGTCATTTTCTTTGTTTTCAGATACACATTAAGAAGGAGGTTTGTACAATGGAAATGTGGTTTTCGGAATTTCATACCCCCGATGTAAAGCACAGCATCCGGGTCAACCGCCAGCTCTATTCCAAACAGAGCGACTACCAGCGCATTGATATTTTTGAAACGCCGGAATTTGGCCGGGTGCTTACGCTGGACGGCAATGTCATGCTGACGGAGCGCGATGAGTTCATTTACGATGAAATGATCACCCATGTGCCGATGTCGGTGCACAGAAGCGCAAAGGACATCCTCGTCATCGGCGCGGGCGATGGCGGCGTTGTGCGGGAACTGACCCGCTATGACCGTGTGGAGCGCATTGACCTGGTGGAAATGGACCCCCAGGTTATTGAAGCTTGCCGCGCCTACCTGCCCGGCAACGCCTGCCGTATGGATGACCGCCGCGTGCATATCTATTACGAAAACGCACTCAAGTTCATCCGCAAGTGTGAGGATGAATATGACCTTATCATTGTGGACTCCTCCGACCCGTTCGGCCCGTCAGAGGGGCTTTTCACCCGCGAATTTTACGGCAACTGCTATAACGCCTTGCGCGATGACGGCATTATGGTAAACCAGCAGGGCAGCCCTTTCTATGCCGAGGATGCCACCGCCATGCAGCGCAGCCACAAGCGCATTGCCAGCACCTTCCCCATCAGCAAGGTGTATCAGGCGCACATCCCCACCTTTGCTGCGGGCTACTGGCTCTTCGGCTTTGCCAGCAAAAAATACCACCCCATCAATGATATGGACAGTGACGCCTGGAATGCGCTGAACATGCGCACCCGTTATTACACCACCCGGCTGCATGTCGGGGCGTTTTACCTGCCGGCATTTTTGGAAGAGATGCTGCGCGAAGTGGAGGACTGTTGATGCTGCACCGCAATGTAGAAAACTTTATCGGCTGTGACAGCAGCTACCGTACCGCCGGCATTGTGCTGTACGGCGCGCCGTTCGATTCCACCACCAGCTACCGCCCCGGCGCACGCTTTGGCCCTGCCGCCATCCGCCACGAAAGCTATGGCCTGGAAACCTACAGCCCCTATCAGGATAAAGACCTGACCGACTGCAACGTGTTTGACAGCGGAGATCTGGAGCTCTGCTTCGGCTCCAGCGAAAGCGCTCTGGTGGATATTGAATCCCGCGCGGCAGAGATCCTGCGGGATGGCAAGCTGCCCCTGCTTCTGGGCGGTGAACATCTCGTCACGTTGGGGGCTGTGCGGGCTGCCGTGAAAAAATACCCCGACCTGCACATCGTCCATTTTGACGCTCACGCCGACCTGCGGGATGACTATCTCGGCGCACAGCTCAGCCATGCCTGTGTGCTGCGCCGCTGCCATGACCTTTTGGGCGATGGCCGCATCCACCAGTTCTGTATCCGCAGCGGCGATCGGGAAGAATTCCAGTTTGCCGCCCGCCATACCGATATTCACAAGTTCGATTTCACCGGTCTGCAGGAATTGACCGATTGGCTGTGCCAGGCAAATGTGCCGGTTTACCTGACAATCGACCTTGACTGCCTGGATCCATCGGCATTCCCCGGAACCGGAACCCCCGAAGCGGGCGGAGTCAGCTTCTTGCAGCTGCTGGGAGCCATCCGCACCGTAACCAAAGCAAACATCATCGGCGCGGATGTGAATGAGCTGGCCCCCATGCTGGACCAGAGCGGCGTTTCCACCGCAACTGCCTGCAAAGTGCTGCGTGAGCTGCTGCTGGCGCTGGACTGATCGAAGATCTGTACACCCTACATTCAAGGCAATACCGCATAATTCTAAGTACCGATACAGCGAGCGAGGTGCGGCAGATGCTAAGCCAAAAGCGCAGATAATACTGGATGCTGC
>OLGA01001249.1_pt1 | contig 20267 bp, 20 predicted proteins | sample 1604881 | NCBI WGS metagenome assembly OLGA01 (sample SAMEA3888896, study PRJEB22519) | human gut metagenome | biome: human gut; feature: human-associated habitat; material: faeces | place: Denmark | collected 2009 | reverse complement strand
CTCCAGCGCCTCCCAACAGCAAAAAGCGCAGCACGCTTTCGCTTGCTGCGCTCAGGTTGCATATTACACTGTTATAAATTATACGTTGAAGCGGAACTCAACAACGTCGCCGTCCTGCATAACGTAATCCTTGCCCTCCAGACGAACCAGGCCTTTTTCACGTGCTGCAGCCTTGCTGCCGCAGGCTACCAGATCATCAAAGGAAACGATTTCCGCACGGATAAAGCCACGCTCAAAGTCAGTATGGATTTTGCCTGCTGCCTGCGGAGCCTTAGTGTTCAGCTTAATAGTCCAGGCACGAGATTCCATTTCGCCCGCAGTCAGGAAGGTCATCAGGCCAAGCAGCTTGAAGCCTGCTTTAATCAGGCGGTCCAGACCGGTTTCCTCCAGGCCTGCCATTTCCAAATATTCCTTAGCCTCTTCTTCCGGAAGCTCGGCAACTTCGCTTTCCATCTTAGCGGAAACAACGATAACCTCAGCATTTTCTTCTGCAGCATATTTCTTTACAGCCTGTACATGCTCGTTACCGGACGGATCAGCAACCTCGCCCTCAGCAACGTTGGTGATGTACAGTACCGGCTTCATGGTCAGCAGATGCAGCTCGCCCAGGAATTCCTGCTCTTCCTCGGTCAGGCCAAGGCGGCGTGCAGGCACACCATCAGACAGGCCGGCCATAACCTTTTCCATAACAGCCTGCTCCAGCTTAACCTTTTTATCGCCGGTCTTTGCCAGCTTAACCAGGCGCTCCTGACGCTTTTCAACGGTTTCCATATCAGCCAGGCACAGCTCGGTGTTGATGATATCGATATCACGCAGAGGATCAATGCTGCCCTCAACGTGGGTGATGTTGCCATCCTCAAAGCAGCGTACAACCTCGGCAACAGCATCTACCTCACGGATATGGGACAAGAACTTATTGCCCAGGCCTTCGCCCTTGCTTGCACCCTTTACCAGACCGGCAATATCTACAAAACGCATAGCTGCCGGAACAATCTTTTTGGATTTAAACATATCGCTCAGAACATCTAAGCGTTTATCAGGCACATCAACAACGCCTACATTAGGTTCGATTGTGCAGAAGGGATAGTTTGCTGCTTCTGCGCCAGCTTTGGTAATAGCATTAAACAGGGTACTTTTGCCTACATTAGGCAGGCCAACGATACCGACTTCTAAATTTGTACTCACGTAAATCGCTCCTCGTCATATATATTTAGTGCGTTAAAAACTCTATATCTAATATATTTTACAATAATATGCTTTGATATGCAATGTTTAGACGCAAAAAGCGCCCTTCCGCAGCATAAAAAAGAGACAGTCCGCAGACTGCCTCTGATTTTTTGCTTAGGCTTAGAAATATTCCAGCTCTCTCTTGGCAAATGCACCGGTTACCGGGTTCATGTCAGCATCTACTTTATATCTTGCAGTAACGAACTCTACATCATAATGTACATTGTTGCCTTCTTTTTCAGTTTTGATGACAATGTTTTTAGCATCAGGATATGCTTCCAGAACGATTTGTCTGATATCCTCAGGAGTTTTTACCATCATCGTGCTGCCGGCAATATTGCTGCCCTTGATTTCTACTTCCTTAACCTTGGTAGTTGCAAGAACAACTTCTACCTCGTATTCCAGATAATTATCATTATCGCGGAAGTTCAGAACAGCTTCGCCGTCTTCTTCCTTGTAGCCATAAAATACAGCAGCAGCAGGAACCTCGGCACGTGCAGCATCAATAACCATCTGCTGATGGCTTTTAGCAGGTGCAGCAAAAGCTACTGCGCTCATTGCCAGCGCAGCCAGCATAGAAAGCAAAACTAATAATTTTTTTAACATTGGTATTCCTCCTTTGAAAAAATATAATCAGCTTACAGGACTTATTGTCTATCCAAAAGTCTGTTAGCGTAAGCACGCATAGAAGGATTTGCCACAGCCTTGAAATCTGCAGGCGGCAGAGCAAAGGCAGTTGCCTCATCCACGGTATTGGAAACCTCAAGAACCTTAAAGATAGGCAGATAGCTTACTTCGTAGCCCTTCCAGTCAGCTGTATCCTTTGCATAATAGAAATTCAGGCTGTTGGTGCCCTTGGTCATCTTGTCATAATCATAGCCGGTAACTGCATCATTACCACCCTGCGGACGTACATTGAACCAGCTGATCAGGGTTTCGGCAAAGGGCATGCTCATGCCCGGCAGCTCAGGAACTCTGTCATAGTTTTTATTGAGATAGTCAATAGTGTACCAATAACCGTTCTTCACAAAGGAAACGGTATCCTTGATTACCTTGCCTTCACCATCAGTAGTAGTGATACGCTCGGCGTTAATGCCGTTGGCTTCATTGTATTCCGTACGGTTGGTGCGCTTTTGCTGTGCAGTCGGCAGCTTGGCATAGGCCTCGGCAGTCAGCACCTCACGCATATCAATCGTCTGGGTTACAACCAGATGTACAGGATGCTTGTCACTGTTCAGGGTTTCACCCAACAGATGGATGGTACGCTGACCGGGATTATAGGCAAAAGCCATTGCTGTGCAAAGCATCGTAAAAACAAAAGTCAAAAATAAGGTTCTCAAAGATGTTTTCATGCAATTCACCTCGTATGTATAGTACTACTAATATTATATCATGTTAATGCCTGCGTAAATAAGTAAATTTTTTGTGATTTTTACATAAACGAAAACCCCGCAGCCTAACGGCTACGGGGTATAAGTTTCGTTTAAACCGCCGTGCGAATTATTCGCAGGTGAACGGCAGCAAAGCAACGCAGCGAGCGCGTTTGATTGCTACGGTCAATTGGCGTTGGTGCTTAGCGCAGGTACCGGAAATACGGCGCGGTAAAATCTTACCACGTTCGGTGATATAGCGTTTCAGCTTATTTGCATCCTTGTAATCGATTTCTTCAACTTTATCAACACAGAAGCTGCAAACTTTTCTTCTAGGTCTTCTGCCTCTTTCGCGTTTCATTGCATAACCTCCCTTAAATTAGAATGGAATTTCCTCATCAAAGGGAACCTGTTGTCCGAAACCACCCATACCGCCGTCTTGAGCCGGCGCAGCAGAGCGAGTCGGATTGCTATGAGCGGCAGCAGAATCAGCTTTGCGCTCAATAAACTCGAAGCGATCAGCGATTACTTCGGTTATCCAGCGTTTGTTGCCATCCTTGCCATCATAGCTACGGATTTGCAGGCGGCCTTCAACAAGCGCGCGCTGCCCTTTGGTGAGACTGTTACCGCATGTCTCAGCTTGTTTACCCCAGATTACTACCGGAATAAAATCAGCTTCTCTTTGGCCTTCCTGATTGGCAAAAGGTCTGTCTACTGCAAGAGTAAACTGACAAACAACTTTACCGGTCGGCGTATAACGCACTTCCGGATCTCTAGTAAGTCTGCCCAACAGAATAATCTTGTTCATTGATTATTCACCCTTTCTGATAATCATATGGCGCAGTACTTCATCGGTAATTTTCATAACACGATCAAGTTCCTTAACAGCAGCGGCGTCAGCCTGGAAGGTTACGAGAACATAGATACCTTCATTCAGGTCCTGGATCTCATAAGCAAGGCGTCTTTTGCCCCAACGATCGGTTTTTTCTACATTACCACCGTTTGCAGTGATGAGTTTCTCGAATTTAGCAACAACTGCTTCACAAGCCTCATCCTCAACAGGTTTAACGATGTACATGACTTCGTATGCGTTCACGAAATCACCTCCTCCTTTGGACTTTGGCCCCCGTCTCTCCGGGAGCAGAAGAAGTATATATAGTTATATACAAGCTTAATAATTATATCATTGCTTACGCTGCTTTGCAAGCTTTTTTGAAAAATTTTCCTGCTATTTCTGCTTGCGGCATTCAGGACAATAGCCATACCATTCCAGATTATGTCCTACGATGGCAAATTCCGTTTTATCCGCCAGCTGTTCCTCGAAATCAGTAATCGGGCAATGGTCTACCTCCACAATCCGGTGACAGCGCAGGCAGATAAGGCGGTGACGGTGCCCCAATGCGTGCAGCACAAAGCCGTACTTGCGCGCATCCGCCAAAAAACTTTTTTCCGTCAGTCCTTTTTGCGTAAAATTTTCCAGGATACGGTAAACCGTAGAAAAATTTATCTCTGCTCCCTGCTCACACAGCTGCTGATAAATATCCTCGGCTGTCAGCACACCCTCGCTCGCCAGCAGCAGCTGCAGAATAAGCTGTCTATGACGGGTATTTTTTAATCCGTAGCGATGCAGATAATCGCGATAATCTGCCGCAGAACTTGTATCAGTCATCTTTCTACCCCTTCTTTATAAGACAGCACGTATTTCTTTATAAATGATAATCAGCAGCAGCAAAGCCACCGAAACCAAAGCAGTTACACCGCCCGGTGCCGCACCCAGCCAGTAGGAGGTCACAAGGCCTGTGATAATTGCGATAAAGCTCAGCACCATGGCTGCCAGCATCGTCACCTTAAAGCCCTTGCCCAGCTGCAGGGCCGCCGCCACCGGCAGCGCAATCAACGAGCTGATGACCAGAATGCCAACCACACGGATGGAAACTGCCACCATAGCTGCTACCAGCAGAGCAAAAACATAATTAATCAGACGTGTCTTTACTCCGGCAATTTTAGCACCGTCCTCATCAAAGGCCAGCATAACCAGCTGCGGATACAAAAGGTAAACAGCAGCCAACGACACTACGCACAGCACCGCTACCGCCAGCACATCGTCAGGCGTTACGGTCAGAATGCTGCCGAACAAAAATGCTTCTACATTAGTATGTACCATACCGCTGCTGATAATCGTAATCGCAATACCGACAGACAGCGACAGGATGATAACCAGTATAAGCTCCGCATAGCGGCGGAAGCGCTGACGCAAAACCTCAATCAGCACAGCAAACACGGAGGTTACGGCAAAGGCGCTGATAATCGGGTTCACTTTAACCAGCAGGCCGACAGCCACACCGGCCAACGATGCATGCGCCAGCGTATCACCGATCATGGAATAACGGCGCAGCACCAAGAACATGCCAATCATGGGACACATTAAAGAAATCAGTACAGAAACCAGCAGTGCGTTCTGCATAAAAGCGTATTCCAGCATTATTCCGCACCTCCTACATTATCCTGCATATATTCATGAACATATTCCTGCGGATTGCAGAAATGACCATGACCGTTCATGACATGATACATTTTATCGGCATTACGTGCCGCAAATTTCAGGTTATGCTCTACCGTGATAATGGTAATACCCTGCTCATGCAGCTCCTGCATAAATTTGTACAGCTCCTGCTGGCTCTTGACATCAATGCCGGTAGAGGGCTCGTCAAAAATCAACAGCTGTGGGCTGCCCAGCAGTGCTCTGGCAATCAGTACCTTCTGGCACTGGCCGCCGCTCAGCGTACCTATAAGACGGTCACGCAGGTCATAAACATGCATCTGCTCCAGACAGCGACGTACAGCCTGCTTATCCGCTACTTTTAATATCCTGCGGTAATATTCCATTACCTCATAAACAGTTATCGGAAACTGGCTGTTGAGAGTTTCAAAGCGCTGCGGCACGTAGCCGATGCTGCTAAAAGTATTCTTCAATTCACCTTTTGACGGCTCCAGCAATCCCAAGAGCAGCTTGACCAGCGTACTTTTGCCGCTGCCGTTTTCGCCGACAATGGCAATATATTCGCCGTCATTTACCTGCATATTGATATCGCGCAGCAGCTCGCTGCCGGATTCATAGGCAAATTCTATATGCTTCAGTTCTATCATATTGGCTCCTTCATTTACTCACGGCAGCCTGCGCTGCCTTTTTGTTGCAGTAAATATTATAGACCTCGCTCGGCAAATATGCAAGTCATTTGCATTTAGCTTGACAAGAAAGTTCACGGGTGTTATGATAAAATTCGTTATAATATGCAAATCATTTGCGTTTGTTTTCATTAGAATGAGGAGGACAGCTCATGAAAAAGCTCAGTATTATTTTTTGTATTTGCACAATGCTGCTCTGCAGTCTGCTGGCAGGCTGCGGCAGCAAGGAGCCTGCACCTGCTGCAGACCATAAGCTGCGGGTTGTGGTAACCTTTAATGCTATGAAAGAATTTACTCAGGCCGTAGGTCATGATAAAATTCATATAACTTCCCTGATTCCCGACGGCACAGAGCCGCATGATTTTCAGCCTACTACTAAAACTATGCAGGCGCTGAGCAAAGCAGACATCTTAATTTACAACAGCACCGGCATGGAGCGTTGGGTGGAGCAGGCAACACAGGCCGCCGCCAATCCCAAGCTCGTCATTGTAGAAGCAGCCAAGGGTACCGACCGCATCAGCCTTACAGAGGCTGATGAAATCAGAGCACACGGTCAGTATGACCCGCACACCTGGCTGAGCCTGAGCTGCGCACAAACAGAGGTAAAAAATATTGCCGAAGCACTGGCCGCCGCAGACAAAGCCAATGCCGATTTCTACCGCAAGAATGCCGCAGAATACAATCAAAAGCTGCAATCACTGCTGATTGCCTATCAGAAAAAATTCAGCAAGTTGGAGCAAAAGGACTTTGTCACCGGCCATGCTGCCTTTGCTTACCTGTGCCGTGACTTCGGCCTGCAGCAGCAAAGCATTGAGGATGTTTTTGCCAGCGGTGAGCCGAGTGCGCAAAACCTGGCCAAGCTGACAGCCTACTGCAAGGAGCATAACGTAAAAACCATCTTTGTAGAAGAAGCGGTAAGCCCCAAAACATCGGAAACTTTAGCGCGCGAGGTTGGTGCCACTACGCAGGAAATATATACCATCGAATGCAGCAACGGCGAGAAAACCTATCTTACCCGCATGGAAGAAAACCTGGACGCTATTTACAAGAGCCTGAAAAAGTAAAAAATTGCTATCTTAGCAGCAAAAAATTTATCTACGCACAGCAAAACGCCGCGGCTTACGCAGCAGGTCAAAGACCTGCCGCAGCCACGGCGTTTTTACGTACACATCGCTCCGTCGGCCGAGCCGGCAAAGCTGATTTACTTTTTGTTTTTGGGCAGCACATCTTCATTCTTAGGCGAATACGGATTGATATTTTTCAGCTGCTGATTGGGACGGTAATTATCGCGCGCCGACGAGCCCCAGATAATCATCCAGGTCAGAGAAAAGCCCATCAGGAGCCACAAAACAGCCATAGCCGCCGCCGGATACCACGAAAGATTGAACCAGTAGCTAAAGCCCCAGAGCAGCACCGCAATAAACCCCCATTCCCAGTTCACTATCAGGTTGGCAATAAAGCAGATAAAAAAGCCTGAATTGATAGTCGTTCTGCGCATAATAACCTCCCTTTAAAAAAAACGGCCGCGATAAACAATCGCAGCCGCAAAAGTTTCAGCTCATTATAATATCAGTAGCTGCCACCGCCGCCGCCATGATCATCATCAGAAGAGCTTTCGCTTACAGAACCATCATCACTGCTGCCACCGCTGGATTTAGACTTCGGAACAGCAGAAATGTTGGTGTACAGATAAGTATCATTGCTGTGCGTCAGCGCAAAGGTTTGCTTATCCAGATAAGCATTTGCTTCAACAGCCTCTTGGACATTGCTCATACCACTAATAAGCAGAGCACGACAGCCATAGGCTGCAGCACCGCCGATACCGGCCGCAATTACTAAAGCAAACCAGTTGAAGCCTGCATTAGGATCCCACGGCTCGCCTTCCTTTTCGTAATACTCAAGGAGCTCGCCTGCTTTTTGAGCATAGGTGATGTAGCCTTGGGCATAATCATTTTTCTTGAACTGAGCAACCATCGGCTTGCTCATATACTCAATGCCTTCATTGCCAACGATAACCTGCTTCAGCTGTTTATCGGTAGCAATGTACCATTTACGGGTGTTGGTAACCTGCAGCAATACCATATTGCCCTTGGCACCGTCATTATAAACATCATCGAGCAGCTTATTGGCATATTCACCGGGAACGGCGCCGCCAATAGTCTTCATGGTTACAACAGCAATGCGTACATTATGCGCCTGCTCCTGCTTGTGCAGCTCTGCCAGAACTGCCTGACGCTGCTGCGGTGTAAGAAGCTTGGCATTATCCACCAGGCTGGGCGCAGCAAAGGCTGTTACACTGGCTAACATAAGGGCTGCCAGCATGGTTAAGATTGCAAATAACTTTCTCATTCCGGCACCTCCTTATAACATGAACTTCACAATGAAGTAGCTGATAATTGTTACAATAATAAAGGTCAGGGCAGTGTAATTACGCAGCTTGCCATAGTCAATCGGCAGACTGCCGACAACCTTACCCGTCTGACCGTTCATCATAAAGGTATAGGGCTTATCCTCAAAGCGTGTGGACAGAATCCATACCGGCACCATTGCATAATGCACAGCATTTTCATCCTTAATAACTGCGCAGTCACCGTTGCTGGTTACACGGGTATAGCCTGTAACGGTATCTGCCAGGCAACCCTCGGCACTTTTGACAACGCGCGCATCCGCACGTGCTACAGCAGCCTCGGCATCCACATCATACTTATCTGCCAAATAGCCTGTCAGGTAAGCGGTGCTGAAGGGAACCATTTCTTTGTAATCAAACGGCTCAATGCTTTCCATAAAGGTATCGTCCATCTTCTCGCTGCCATCTACAGGGATGCGCTCAAAGGACATGGTGCCTTCACGCTCGCAGTTATAGACAACGGTAGTCGTAACAACCTCATCATCGGTTTCATAAACACTGTCGCTGGCACCCTGATAGCTGCCGCTGGCGCTAACCTTGGAGTCAAACAGCCAGAACGGTACATACATCGCCTGGATATCCTCCACACGATTGTTGGCCGTAAAGGAGTTAGGCAGCAGGGTTCTTCCCTTATAGAATTCCTTGAGGGCAGCAACAGCTTCCTCTTTGGTTTTCTTGAAGGGAATGATGAAGTCCGGCTTCAGCATACCTTCGAAACGGCTCGGCAGCATGGTCGGGCTGCCGCAATAGCAGCATTCTGTTGCCATGGTGTTGCCATCGCTCACAATCTGCGCACCGCAGCTGGAGCAGGTAAACGCCTTCATCTGCTCTGCTTCGTCAGCTTCCCATTCACTGCCGGCAGCAGAGGTATCCCACTTTGCCTCCTTGGCAGCCTGCGCTTTGGCAGCAGCGGCTTCCTTGGCGGCGTACATTTCTTCTATAGTCTTAACTTCCAGCTCGGTACCGCAGTATTCGCAGGTCACCTTATCATGACCTGGCAAAAACGTCAGCGGCGCGCTGCAGTTAGGGCACTTATAGCCTACAGAGGTTTCAGCCATAATATCACCTCGTTAAAATATAGTTTCGTAGATTCCGGAAGGTAATCCCGAATCCTTTCATTCAACTAACGTAAGCAATTAATATATCGTGGAACGAATAGCAATTTTAGCAAATGAGTGTATGGAACCATAGAAGTGTCGCAACTGTCTGAGCGATAAGCCTGCTGCTATAGCAAAATCTCTTTACATAGCGCGAGTTTTGCGGCACTTCGTCCTGGTTCCACACGAAAATTGCGTCATGTCCTACGGACATGGGAAAATTGCTTTGACTGAAACGATATTTAATTGCGACGCTACTAAAATACAACAGGAAAGAAATCCCGAATATTTAAGTTATTGTTTGTCGTTGTCATCGAAAATATCGCCGCACTCAGGGCAGAACTTAGGCGGATGGTGCGGATCTGGCGGCTCCCAGCCACACTTATCGCACTTGAACAGCGGTGCTCCCTCAGGCTTCTTGCTGCCGCATTCAGCGCAGAACTTGCCTTTGTTTACAGCGCCGCAGCTGCAGGTCCAGCCATCCTCTGCCGGTTTGTCTTCCGGCTTCTTGTTGCCGCAGTTAGCGCAGAACTTACCAGTATTAGTAGTGCCACAGCTGCAGGTCCAGCTGCCCTCTGCCGGTTTCGGCTCAGGCTTCTTGCCGCCGCAGTTAGCGCAGAACTTGCCGGTGTTGGTAGTGCCACAGCTGCAGGTCCAGGCATCTGCTGCCGGTGCTGCTGCCGCAGGGGCGGCAGGGGCGGCCGGCGGCGGAGTAGGAGGTTGCGGCTGTTGCGGATAAGGCGGTTGTCCGTAAGGAGGCTGTTGGCCGTAAGGATTCTGCTGAGCATACATCTGCTGCTGTTGTCCTTGGGCAAACAAGCCAGCCACATTTGCGCCACCGGCCATTCCGGCCATATTCATGCCAACAAAGCCGCCCATTGCACCCATGCCGCCTTCATTGCCAGCTGCAATACGCATAGCGTCTGCAGTAGCACCAGCCATAGCTGCTGCTGCACGGTTCGGATTGCTGAGCATCTGGATATCTTTCAGACGTTGAGCATCTTCCTCAGACATGGTTACGCTTGCCAGTGCGAAGGAATAAACCTCTACACCACGGCGGTCACGCCATTGGTCGCTCAAATCTTCGTTCAAAGCGTTAGCGATTTCTTTGCCATGACGCGGCAGTGCGCTGTAACGCATACCGTTTTCAGTGAGCGTGCCGAGCGCAACGCCCAGGCTCATCATGAGCTCGCTCTTCATCTGGCTGTCAATCTGGTCACGACGATATTCGTCAGTGATATTGGAGCATACATTGGTGTAGAACAGCAGCGGATTAGTAATCTTATAGCTGTATTCACCGAAGCAACGGATACCAACTTCCCAATCAATGCCTAAGTTGTTGTCAATCAGGCGTACAGGAATCGGCTGAGCGGTGCCAAACTTGTTGCCGTAAATTTCCTTCATATTGAAGTAATATACGCGCTGGTCCTTGCCGGGGTCACCGCCGAAGGTAAAACGTTTACCGATCTGACCGAAAATTGCCTTTACATTATCCTTCAGATCGCCGGTAAAGATAGACGGTTCAGTAGAAGTATCGTATACATATTCGCCGGGCTCGTTGCACATATCTACAACCTTGCCCTGCTCAACGATAATCATGCACTGACCTTCGTTGACAGCAACAACGCTGCCATTACTGATGATGTTGTCTTCTGCAGAAGTGTTGGAGCTGCGTCCTTGGCTGGACGTACGCTTCATACCCTTGGTTACCAGAACCTCGGGAGGCATGCTTTCGCAATAGAAAAACTCTTTCCATTGGTCGCCCAGTACGCCGCCTACAGCGCCCATTGCCGCTTTAATTAAACCCATAATACAACCTCCTTTTGTATCACTAAAAAATTAACAATTATATTTTATCAAATCCCGCTTAATATTAACAGGACTTTGAATAAAACAGCTGTACACTTATCAGCCAAGAAATTGTAAAATATTTATCTTATCCTTATCTGTAGTAAAAAACCATTCACTAATACTTTGATTTGTGATAAACTAATTGTTAGACAATCTTTGCAAATTATCTGTGCAGGTAAGCTGTTTTCCGCTTCCTTGCCTTAAGTTTAATATAAAAATTGCATTTCGTCACTACACCAAATGGCGATTTCGGGTAGGATAAGGGTAAATTTTCCTTATTTTTTTACCTTTTTTCTCTAAAAATACTCTTTCAGGAGGTTTTTTCATGTCCGTTGTATCAAAAAAATTTTCTGCTTCCTTATACAGTATGTTGGTGCTGTTACTGCTCTGTATTGTTACCGCTTTCAGCAGTGGCTGCGGCAATAAGGCATCACTCGACCCGGCCAAGCCGGTAACGCTCACCATCTGGCACGTTTACGGCAACCAGACCAATTCCCCATTTAATGATACAATAGAAAAATTCAATGCCTCTGAGGGTAATGCCAAAGGCGTCATTGTCAAGGTTGCTTCCGTAAGCAGCTCTAATGTTATCGACAAAGCTTTATTCGCCTCTGCCAAGCAGGAGCCTGGCGCTGTGCCGCTGCCCGACCTTTTTACCGCCTATCCGCGTGTAATCCCCGCAATGCACGATAAGCTGCTGCATTGGGACAAATACCTTGATAAAGAAGATTTAGCTGTTTACCAACCGGAATTTTTAGCCGAAGGCTATCAGGATAAGGAGCTGCTGATGCTGCCGATAGCAAAATCCACCGAGCTGCTTTTTGTAAACCAGACATATTTTGACCGCTTTGCTGCGGCAACAGGTGCCAGCACCGATGATTTCGCCGATTATGACAAGCTTTTTGCGCTCTGCCGCAAGTATTATACCTGGACCGGCGGCAAAAACATGTGCCAGCTGGATGATTTCTATAACTATTACCTGACGAGCATGGCTTCCTTGGGCGACCCGTTAATCAAGGACGGCAAGCCGGACCTTGCCAGCTCCAACTTCAAGCGCATCTTCCGTGCCGCAGCCGAGCCTGCTATCGCCGGTGGTCTTGGCATTGAAAAGGGTTATGCGGCCGATGCCTGGAAAACAGCCGATTTAATCAGCAACGTCGGCTCCACCGCCGCCATTCTTTATATGCGCGATTATGTCACCAATCCTGACAACACGCGTGAACCTATCGTTACCAACTATTATCCCTGCCCTGTTTTCAGCGGCGGTAAGGTAACACTGCTGCAGCGCGGTGTAGGATTATTTGCCATCAAAAGCACAGACGAACGCAAAAATCTTGGTGCCGTTGTTTTTGCAAAATGGCTGGCGCAGGAAAACAGCAATTTGAATTTTGCTATGCAGGCAGGCTACCTGCCAACCAATAAGGAAGCACTGCCAAAACTGCTGAATAATCCGCAAGATGTGCATAACTTCAAATATCGCAAGCTGTATACCTGCATGCAGCAGGTATACAAACAAGGCACCTGGCTGCATCTGCCGCACAATGCTGCCGAAATTCAGCAGAATCTGGAATACGGCAGCAAAAATATTCTGCGCGCTGCCCATCAGCAATATTTACAGGAAATTGCCGGCGGTGCCAATCCACAGCAAACGCTTGATAAGTTAGTAGAAGAAAGTTATCAGAAGCTGCTGAATTACAAGCAATAAGCCAAAAAATCCTACCAAGGAGGCTCTTAATGCTCAATAAGCTCACCAAAATAAAAAGACTGCTGCTTATAGGCAAGGAAATATGGCATAACAAACGCTCTATGCGCGGCCGTTTCATTATTTACCTGCTGTCACTGGTGCTGCTGGCAGGTTCTGCTATGCTGATCCTGTTAAACGTTATCGGCATAGTACAGCCGCCCAGCCATGATATCGACCGCTTTCTTGAATATGAGCTTAACACCCGTACCAACGATATCAAACGCCAGATGAACGCGCTGGCTGCACACAATATTGATTTGTCGCAGCAGCTGCAGAATGATATCGACCGCGTTATGCTGGAGCAGGGCATTTACAATAATTATGATGCCTTGAACAACAATCCCGAGGCTTTGACAGCGATTCAGCAAGCAACCTACCAGACTCTTGCTGCCAAGATGCAGCAGGCTCCGGCCAGCGGTGCCTTGTATCTGATCAACGCCAGCGTCAACACGAATATGTTGGAACCAACCTATAACGGTCTTTTTCTCAAATTTACCAATATCTATTCCGAAAACACTCTTTTCAATGAAACATGTATGTTCCGTGGCAACCCTCAGGTTGCCCGCAATAACAACATCAGCCTTTACAGCACCTGGCAGCTGGAGCTTAACGTCCACGCCTATCCGCAGGCCGATAAGCTGCTGCATGCCAAGGAAAATAATATTTCCCAACAATATATCCTGACAGATGTTGCCCACCTCAAAGAAAGCTGGGAGCAGTCCCGTCTTTTCCTGATGCCTATTAACAGTAATAACGGCAGGATTATCGGTATCTGCGGCTTTGAAATCAGCAGCGTTTACTTCCAACAGCGCACCAAGCAGGCCAATTACAAGGGGTATCCGCTGATTACCGCTATTCTCGATAAAAAGGCGGACAACGAATACCAGGGACAGCTTTCCAATCCGGCCTCCTTCGTCAATGCTACTATAAAAACCAGCTTTGACGGCGAGCATGAATTATTTACTGCCGGTCAGGAGCACTTCATCGGCTTCACCGCTCCCTTTACGGTCGGTGCCTCGGAGCACAGGGTAGCAGTCATGTTGCCTGCCGACAGCTATTATCATCTGCAGAGGCAGGCAAAAATGCGTCTGCTGATAATGCTAGGTATTATTCTGCTGCTTTCATTGCTGTCTGCCGGTTATTTCAGCAAAAGATATGTAGACCCGCTGGTAGCGGATTTGCAGCAGCTGCAGCAAAATCCCGATGCCCCTCCGCAAGCCAATGTGCTGGAGCTTAACCAGTTCTTTGAATTTCTGCAGAACCATTCCGAGCAGCAGGCCGAAAAGCTGCGCCAGCTGCAAAGCGAAAATAATCAGGTACAAAAACAATACGGACTGGCTGCCATGCGTCTGCAGGAGGCACAGGAAAAGCAAAAGCAGACCACCAACCAATATATTCATCTGGAGGAACAGCTTGCCGCCCTGCAGAATGAAATTCAACAGGTACGCCTGCAAATGGAGCAGACGCAGCAAGAAAAGCTGCAGGCTCAGCAGGAACGCGAGCAGGCACAGCAGCAGTTCAACTTTGCCCAAGCTGCTTTGGAAAAAGCCATTGAAAAGAAGCTGGAATCCGTCGATCCCGACAGTTATCAGATGTTTATCGATAATCTTGCTACGCTGACACCTAAGGAGGAGGACATCTTTAACCTTTATGTACAAGGCTGCTCTACCAAAGATATTATCAGCCAGTTGGGTATTACCGAAAACACCTTAAAATATCATAATAAAAATATCTACAGCAAGCTGGGTGTAAAAACCCGTAAGGAGCTGCTGCAGTATATCGAACTGATGCGTAACGCAGAACATTGATGCACCAAAGCAAGCAAAAAGCCTCCGGCGAATTTATTCGTCGGAGGCTTTCGTTATTTAGGGGTTACTATTACAATATTAACTTTATCGCTCATTTTATCGCCCACTTTATCGCTCATTTTTATTATATATATAGCCATACACACTGCTAAAACCAAATATCCAATTTAAGCTATAATTCAAACACCCCCCCAAAATATATCTTTCGGGGGTGTTCAAATCTTTATTTCTTAAATTTTACAGCTTCTGTCATGCCTTCTACCCTACATTACAGCTGCAGGATGAAGAATTCATCTTTAATATTTTTTCTGTCATTGCTGAGGGCAACCAGAACTCTGTTATCAGGCATATTTGCCAGGTTTACACATGCACCGATGCTAGTTTCCTTATTATCGGTCAAATCCTTATAGCTTACGGTACCAACCAGCGTGCCGGTGTTCTTTCTGTAAATCTGCAGTTGCTGCTTGTCTACAGAGGAATCGCTGACTACCAGATATTCATCAGTCAAAGCTATATCGGTTAAGGAATTGATGGCCTTGCTATCTTCACGTTTTTCCTTGCCGATGACGCGTTTTTGCTTGCCATTGAAGTCATAAACGCTTACCAGGCCTACATCCTGAGTGCCGATACGCGCATTGCCGCCAACATAGAAATCACCGTTTTTGTCTGCAACAACGCTTTGCGGAATATTGATTTTATCCTTGTCGTCAGCATTACGGCTTCTGGATTCCTTACGTACTTCGCCCAAATCCTTGCCTACTCTGTAGCCGTTGCGAAGATCCACCTTTCTCATTTCACCCTGGTTCATCCAAATCAAAGCCTTGTCCGCATTGCCCTTAGGAATTACAACAAGGTTATTGAAGCGTCCTTGTGCCTCTTCAATACGTTTGGTTTCGCTATCGAAATAGTTGAGTCTCATTCTCTTATTGGTATAGAAAATGCCTCTGGTGCCATCGGAAGAAATCTTAGCATTACCGGACATAGAATCAACATTATTGTCCACCATACGCAGACCGTCTTTATCCCACCGCATCTGAACGAGTCTGTCCTTAACGTTGGCATAAATCATATCTCTGCCGATAACAGCCACCCTCATACCCTTGCTATAAGTATTTTGCAAATGCAGATTAGGATTATTTTTCAGAGTAAAGAGCTTAAATGTATTAATGCCGACCTTAACATCCTTATTCGGCAAATCCTTCAAATCAGCAGCAATCGGTTTCGGTTTAGGAGGCTCGCTGGTGCCTTTGTCGCCCCCGCCGCAGCCGGCAATAAAGCTGCAGGCCAGAAGTCCGGCCAAAATTCCCATCGCAATACGTTTCTTCAACATAACAATCATCTCCTTGTTTGATATATAACGCTCTTTATTTGATTACGATACGACCATCGCCGTAAGGATTAGCATATTGCTCGCCCACCTTGCCATTCAGATGGTTCTGCAGGTATTCCATAATCGTATCTGCGTCACTCATCATTTCGTCCTGTACCAGACGTGCGCCCTTGAACATCGTCATGCCGTCACCACCGAATTTCAGCATATAGGAAGTGCCGCCAACGGTGTATTTTTTCTTAACGTCTAACGGTTTGCCGCCAATCTTGACATCGCTGACGCGACGGGCACCGGCAACACGCATAAAGTTGCCCTTGGCATCCAGCTCAACGCTGGAAGCAACGGAGCTGTCGAGCGTGTAGCTCAGGCCGGATACCTGCATAAAGCCGCCGCTTTCTTCAGGATAGCTGATAGCGCCCATCTCCAGAGCATCCAGAATCTGTTTGCCGTTTACCTCTAAAACTACGCACATGTTACCGAAGGGGAAGGCCTCCAGCAAATCGTTGTAGCTGATTACGCCGGTTTTGATTTCGTTGCGGATACTGCCGCCGTTCGCCAGCACTACATCGCAGTCCAACACTGCTCGATAGGCATCGGCAACAAAGTCACCCAAGCTGCATTCACGGTTGCGCACGATGCGCTCACCAGTTGCAGGATCATTGCTGCGCAGCTGTACCAAGGCTTCGCCCACAGGCTGCTTCAGCAAAGGCTCATAGGTCTTTATTTCCTGGGCAATAACTCTTGCGATATTGGCGTCCTTGCCGTTGGATTCGGTAATCAGCTGGCTCTTCAGCTTGCCGTCGGGACTAATTACCAGCTCGCCGACAGTTTTCAGCTTAGTGCCGGTCTGCGCCAGCAGCACGTCCTTACCTACCTTATTTTTAACCATACGGGTGAAACGCTCGTGGGAATGTCCGTCGATAACAGCGTCTACGCCCTGAGTATTTTTCGCAACGCTTTCGCTGCTCCACTGCGGGGTGGTGCCGTCCATACCCAAATGACCTACGATAAATACATAGTCCGCGCCGTCCTTGCGTGCCTTATCAATATTCTTCTGCAGCTGCTTGTACAGCTTATTACCAGTTTTATCCTCGCAGAAGCTGTAAATATACTTGCCCTTCTCATTTTGGAAGAAGGTAGGAGTGGAGGTTGTCAGGCTTTCCGGTGTGCTCGCACCCACAAAGGCTACCTTGGTATCCTCATACTGCATAATTTTGTAGCCCGGCAGAACCTGCTTATTGTTGCCTGCATAAACAAAATTTGCACAGTAGTAGCCTGCACGCTGCAGCGGCACCAGCTCCATGAAGCGGTCCATGCCGTAGTCAAATTCATGGTTACCGGGAATGCAGAAGTCATAGCCCAGATAATTCATAATATCGACAACTGCCAGACCACGGGACAGCTTGCCGATAGGTGCGCCCTGAATAGCATCGCCTGCATCCACCAGCGCCACGTTCGGCGTTCTTGCCAGGGCATCCTTTTTAATCTGCGCCAGACCGGCAAAGCCGATATTATCATTAATACCACAATGGATATCATTAGTATGCAGAATAACAATGTCATGCTCCAGCGCCCACGCCATCAGAGGAGCGGAAACAGTCATCGCTGCAGTCACCAAAAACAGCGATGTTTTTTTCAGGAATTTTTTCATATACACCACTTCCTTCCAGCTTTTGTACCTTCATTATACGCTCAAAAAAGCAAAAGCACCCTACCCGAAAGGCTGATTTCGGGTAGGGTAGCAGGAAATTTTACAGATTTTCAGGCTATTATGGCAAAAAAATACAGCTTCCCAGATGGCAGGCAAGCAATTTTGCTTGCTGCCACAGGAAAGCTGCCTGCTTTATGCTACACTGATTTTTTCAGCTGCACAATTCTTAAGACCACGGATCATCTGCTGCCGGAGTCTGGATGCCGCTCAGCAGTCCCTTGTAATCCCACAGGAACCATTCGCCGGTAGAAGCCTTTTGGCGTACAGTCATCGGACGCGGGCTGTCTGCACCGCCGCAGGTAATCATAAAGCGTGCATAGCCTTCCTCCTGATAAGTATAGGCATTAGTTTTAACCTCTACAGTATACGGCATATCCGGCTGATAGTTATTCGCCGGAGTTGCGCCCATAAAGTAGGAGCGCATCAGATACTGTCTGCCGCGGAAACGGTCTGCCAGGAATTGTTCATCTCTTTTGGGTACCGGTCTTGGTCCCAACAGCTTGTTGAGCATAGCAATAGCCTCTGCCGGATTAGTTTCATAGCGAGCCAGTGCCGCTACGGTATAAGCTGCAACCTGCTGAGCATCGGTTTCCGGTCCGATTTCAGCTGCTGATTGCGGCAGATTCTGGAAAATGACACGTCTGGTTTTTTCTTGCTTCTCCACTTTATTCACCGCCCTGTTAATAGTATTATCAATGGTTCTGTCGATCATTCTGTCTACGCCGATTCTTCTGTTCCAGTCAAGAGCTTCTGCTGATTGCAATTGTCCTGCCAAAAGCATTGCGCAGCAAGCTAATACAATACCTTTCTTCATTTGTTGCACCTCCTCAGAATTATCCTGCGCTATTACAGGCGCAGGCATGTTTCCTTACAAGCTCATTGTACAACGAAATTTGCTGAAGCACCCCACCCAAACTGTCGATTTCGGGTAGGATGAGTAAAATTTTTCTGTTTTTCAAGGAAATTTCTGCCCAAAGCAATAGTCCTCCCAGCATTATCATACACAGCAATCTCAGTAACCGCATCAGCGCCACCCCCATTGCCAAAAATCGTGCGCAAGCACAACCGCCGGCCTATTCATTGGCCAAGTCGTAAATCTTCCTTACCGTGCCGTCATCGGCAACATTATAAATCAGCCTGCCGCTTTTCTCTACCAGATAGCGCGCATCCTTAAATTTTACCGGAACGGAAGAATCGGGATCGCCGGCCTTAGTCATAGTATGATAGCTGTAACGTTTATCAACATCAGGATACAAAGCCTTTTCTTGTTCCCACTTATAATCCCAGAAGCTGAAATGGCAGTTGTTTCTGTCCAGTAAATTAACATTCGGCTCCAGCACCAGCTGTAAAAACAGCATCGCTACCATCCAGGGCATTTCCGTTTCACCCTGCACAAAGCGAGTACCTCTTTTGTTGCTTCTTTCATAGGTCCCGGCCAGAGACGGCAGCACCCGCTCATTGCCCTCAGGCTCACCCAAAATCCAGGCACCGTACAGCTTGCTCTGCGCCTGATAGCCCTGCGGATTACTCAAAGCATATTTTTCATAAAGCGGCATACTATATCTGTACTGAGAAGGATAACCCATACCATTTTCATAGCTTGCAAGACTCGGCACATGCAGATAACCAATAAAACGCTCACCATCATGCGCAAAACGCACCACACCGCTCGCCTCGGTCTCAGCACGGTAATGATCTTCCTGCCATTCACCGCTGTGTACCTTCAGGCTCATCAGGGTACCGCGCGTAGTCTCGTACACCATTGCACCGCCCTCAACATGTGTAGCAGGATTATACATCTCATAATAATCAGCCCGCACAACCGACATACCGCCGCACATCAGCAGCACACCGCACGCCAACGCACTCAAAAGCTTCTTCATAAGCTCACCTCCAAACAACAAGCAAGCACCCGCAAGAAAAGTAACACACTACACTAAACTGAGCAATTAATATATCGTGTAGGGAATAGCAATTTAGCAAATGAGTGTCCGGAACCATAGAAGTGTCGCAACTGTTTGAGCGCTATAACATACCAATATCGCAAAATCTCTTAGCATAGCGCGAGTTTTGCGGCACTTCGTACTGGTTCCACACGAAATTTGCGTTTAAAAATTGCTCCTGACCGAAACGATATTTAATTGCGATACGCCCCCCTTCCGCCTCACTACGTTCGGCACCTTCCCCGAGGGGGCAGGCAAGAAAGGTTATAACTCTATCCTAAATTGAGCAATTAATATAACCCTCAGTCATCGCCTACGGCGATGCCAGCTCCCTTTCAGGGAGCATATAAAGTTAGCGAGAAACGAAATTTAGAATTTCGCAACACCTTTATATCTTCCCTGGAAGGGAAGGTGGCTGCGAGCTTCAGCGAGCAGACGGAAGGGTTATAGCGCGATATTTAATTGCGATACGCAAAACATTTTTCAGCGTACAAAAAGGCCCCTGCTCCGCAATATTAACTTACGTCGCAAGGACCTCAAACTCAACTCACTGCCTCAACCCATAGCATCATTGCTGCACAACATCTTAACCT
>OLGA01001246.1_pt1 | contig 20296 bp, 10 predicted proteins | sample 1604881 | NCBI WGS metagenome assembly OLGA01 (sample SAMEA3888896, study PRJEB22519) | human gut metagenome | biome: human gut; feature: human-associated habitat; material: faeces | place: Denmark | collected 2009 | reverse complement strand
TCTGCCGCACCTCGCTCGCCGTATCGGCACTTAGAATTATGCGGTATTGCCCTTGATTTTGTTTGTAGGGGCAGATGCTTGTCATCAGCCCGCAGCAACCTTGCGGAATTGGCAGGTATAGTTTGGTGAGCGGCAACAGCCCGATGCGAGCATCGGATCCTACAAATCATTCAAATCATTTGCAGTGCTTGCCACAGTCGATAAAGAGGTTTCTCCACGGCGGGATGAGGGCATCCCGCCCTACAGATTGCTTGCATTGCCTGCTGCCTATTATAAAAAGCTCTGTAGGGAACGGCTTATTCCGGTTCAAGAGCCGAATCAGCGGTCTGGTTGGCCTCTGAAGTTCGACTGCGGGCGCAGTGACCTACCATACATTTTCCGAATAACGCTGCCGGCCAAAAATCTCTCTCCATTTTATCCCATTCGCCCTGAAAAATATGTTGACAAACCGCGTTTCATCTGGTATATTATACAAGCAAACTTTTGCGGTCATGGCCCGTTGGTCAAGCGGTTAAGACAGCGGCCTCTCACGCCGTTAACGTGGGTTCGATTCCCGCACGGGTCACCAGGAAGAGCACCATAGCGTAAGCTAAGGTGCTTTTTTGTATGTCTAAAACCACTCGCTAGGCGAGTGGTTCGATAAAGATTATATCGATGAGTAATGAAACTCAAACGAAGAATTTTGGAATAGTACCAGTGGGGCAATTCCAGACTGGGTTATTGGCGTATCGCCGGTAGTCCTGTATTAAAAGGTTCCATTGCAAACGAAAGACTCGCAGAAGCAGGATATTTTAGTATCCTCAGGCGCTACTACGAGTCCTTGCACTTATGCGGTTGAACCGCCGTGTACCGGTCGGTACGCACGGTGGTGTGAGAGGTCGGCTCTTTAGTTAAGAGAGCCTCCTACGCGATTCTTTTAGGTAAAAAAGCAAACAAACAGAACACTTCATTCAAATGCATATAGCGGCTATTTATTTCATACAGAGACAAATAGCGGCACAGAACAGATATAATAAAAGAAGCTATAAAAAGCAGGTATTCACGTGGAGGACGATATCGTTTCTACATGAACACCTGCTTTTTTATTTATTATTTACTGGTGGAATAAATAGTGGTAGCCAAGTATTCATCACTGACCCAACCATAAATCCCACTGTAATACACAACAACCCAGTCAGGCACATTGCTGCTATAGCCGCATTCCCATACGATGGTACCGTAGGGGATATTATCCATTTTTTCATAATTTGTACCGGGACCTTTACGCATAACCAGCCCATGATCAGCAGTGGTGTAGGTACAAAGGCTATCAATTCGGCTAAGCGTTACATCTGGTGCAACGCATCCATCCGGCAGAATAATGTTGGCATTGTTTTCGGTATAATCCTGTACTTGCAGCAAGCCCCAAAGGCCATTCTGTTTTGCCCATACGCAGCCATCGCGCGCGGGGGCTAAATCTTCATATTGCCCAGCGGAAATTATCTCATTGCCGTAAACATCCAGAACTAGCTTTTGTCCGGATTGGGTTTTCACAACTACCATGCCGGATAAGTCTGCGTAAGGATATTCAACAGTTTCGTTCATGATGGACAAACTCATCTGCGGCTGATAAATGCAGGGGATTACTAAAGCACCGCTTTGGTCGCAATATCCCCAGTTACCGGCTGCATCCTTTACCGCGATTAAAGATTCACCGGCCATGCAGGCATCCTGGTAGTCGAAATCGGTTAAAATTGTACCGTTTTTATCCGCAACGGCAAAAGGTGCAGAATTGTCAACAAGATAACCGGCATATTCATCATCCCAAATGCCTTGCTGGATGCCAACCAAATCAGGAGCATACACCTGTTCGATGGGCGTGCCACTAAATGTATAGACACCAATAGCAGAACGGTAAATCTGGCTGTCACCTAAAATCCACTGGATGCCATACCCGCCGTGCCCGCCCAGCATGGTTGTAAAAGGCATTTGTTGGGCAACCAGCTCCTGGTTAATCTGTTCTTCCAGGGCATTCAGCTTCTGGTAATCGTATGTATCATCTACCCCAATGGAGAGCTCCTGCTCACCATACAGGTACGGGATGCTTTCTGACAAATCTTCCAGAAAAGCATTACAGTTGGCAGCATTAAACAGGCTCCAGCGTTCGCCCTTGCGCACAGCGTACAGATTTCGGGCAGCGGCGTAACCGGCAGTGTGGGTTTCGCGGGAGAAGAGAGGAATCATCTCGTCAAAATCATATTGCGGCGGTAACTTCCAGTTGGCATTGCTAGTGGATGGTATAGCTGTGGCAACAGCTTCACTGGTCGGGGAAAGAGCAGCGGAGGAAGCAGGTTTATTTTCTGGCGCTGCAGCACAAGCGGTAAGTATTATTGCGGTGATAACACTGGCGAAAAATGAGAATAACTTCCTTTTCATGGCTTTTCACTCCTTGCGTAAATGATTTTTCGGTAAGATGAAGAAGTAATATAAGAAAGTGAATTCATAAACCCTATAATATCTTATTTTATCAAAAATATCTGCTAATGGGAATAGCTAACAATTCTACATGGATAAATTTGGATAGTATGACAAAGATTGCAGAACTGGAGTGAAAGTCCGAATTATGGGATGAGTGATCTGCTATAATAGAGAAAAGCAAGACGGAAGGGAGTTTGATTATGCACCAGGAGAAAAAGATGCTGGCTCATATCAGTGAAGACGGAACCCGCGTCCAAACGGTAGCGGACCATTTGCAGGGAACGGCAGTCCTATGTGGGCAATTTGCAGCAGCCTTTGATGCCCAGCAACAGGGAACTTGGCTTGGATTACTGCATGATATTGGTAAATATAGTACAAAGTTTCAAAAGCGCCTGCAAGGTGGAGAGAAAGTGGATCACTCAACGGCTGGTGCACAGGTGGCTGCCCGATATGGTCAAATCCCACTGGCTTTTGCTATTGCGGGACACCATAGCGGCCTGCCGGATGGAGGAGGCCGAAGCGATACCGCGCAGGATGCGACAATGTTTGGGCGATTGAAAAAGAGCGTTGAACCCTATACCCAATGGACGAATGAGATTAAACTGCCGTCCATACCGCCCCAGCCGGAAATGATGAAGGAAAATCGTTTTACACAGGCATTTTATACCCGGATGTTGTATTCCTGCCTGGTCGATGCGGACTATCTGGATACGGAAAACTTTATGAGCAGCCCTAAAGCGCGCGGACAAGGCCAGACAATGGATGAACTGCTGAAAAGGTTGAACCAATATACCGCAAAATGGAGCCATCCCCAGGGAACCTTGAATCAGCGCCGCAGTTCAATTTTGAGTGCCTGTACAACGGCAGGGCAAACAGGGCGGCGCGGCCTTTATTCCCTGACCGTTCCTACAGGCGGGGGAAAAACGGTAGCGTCATTGGCATTTGCGCTTTCGCTAGCTGTAAAGAACCATATGGACCGGGTTATTTATGTGATCCCTTATACATCCATTATTGACCAGACCGCGGATGTGTTTTCGGAAATATTAGGAGCAGAAAATGTTTTGGAACACCATTCAGGGGTGGACTACTCTGCCAAGGAAGATGATGAGCCGGCAGCCTACCGCAAAGCATTGGCGGCGGAAAACTGGGATGCTCCGGTGGTGGTTACCACATCCGTGCAATTCTTTGAATCACTTTACGGCAACCATGCGTCACAATGCCGTAAATTACATAACATTGCAAATAGCGTGGTCATTTTTGACGAAGCACAAAACCTGCCGGTTCCTTATTTGCGCCCCTGCGTTGCGGCAATCGCGCAGCTGGTACAGCATTACCGCGCAGCAGCGGTGCTTTGCACGGCCACACAACCAGCTTTGCAGCCCTTGTTTGATGAACTGGCGCCTGGGCTGCAGATGACGGAACTTTGCCCACATCCCAAAGAGCAATATCAGGCATTCCGGCGTACAACGCTAAAAATGCGCGGAGGGTTGGAACAAAGCCAGCTTGGTGCAGAACTGGCAGCGCAGGAACAAGTGCTGTGTATTGTAAACCGGAGAAAAACAGCACAGGAATTATACAACAACCTGCCCAAAGAGGGCAGCTACTGCCTGACAACATTGCTATACCCAGCCCATCGCAAACAGTTATTGCAGAAAATCCGGGAACGCTTAAAAGATGGGCTGCCCTGCCGTGTGATATCAACTTCTTTGATCGAAGCGGGTGTTGATGTGGATTTCCCGGCTGTGTACCGCGAGGAAGCAGGTCTGGATTCCATTTTGCAGGCGGCGGGGCGCTGCAATCGAGAGGGAAGACGCCCGGCGGAGCAGAGCTTGGTACAGATTTTCACATTGGAAGGGCAGCATGTACCGCGCATGCTGGAACAGAATGTATCCGCAACGCAAAGCGTCCTGAAAAAATATGCAGATCTGGCATCTCTGGAAGCAATCGAAACATACTTTCTGTTTTACCGTACCTTAAAAGGAGATAAAAGACTGGATGAACAGCAAATTCTGCAAGGGTTCGAGCAGGATATGGAAGGGCGCATTTTCCCCTTTGCAACAGCGGCAGAGAGGTTCCGCTTAATTGAAACACCTGCTGTGACCGTATACATTCCCCAAGGGAAGGGGGAAAATTTGCTTGCACGATTGCGTGCAGGAGAGGTAAGCAAAACTTTGTTCCGTCAACTGGGGCAATATGGTGTTCCGGTTTACCCGGATCATCTGAAAACGCTGGAGAATGCCGGGGCAGTTTGCCAAATCAGTGAAGGCATATGGGAATTAACGGACGGAAGCCTTTACGATAACAACACGGGCCTTGCCATGGAAGCTGAAACGGGAGCAGCCTGGTTTGCATAAAGCAAAAGCGGCAGGGAGCCTGCCCTGCCGTTTTTGTGCGCTAAAGTAAAATCAACTATTTCTATCCACGGCATAAGCTGCCGACGCAACTTATTATAAAAGAAAACCGGATGAAAAGCAAACAAAAAGTATACATGATAAAAGGATTGACATTTGGTGCCAAGTAGCGTATATTGAAACTATAGCAAAAATATAAATTAAAAACAACTGAAAATAGAAATGCAAAGGAGTTGATGCAGATGATCCAGCTGGAAGTATGGGGGAATTATGCTTTGCTCTCGAGGCCTGAGCTAAAAGTCGAAAGGGTTTCATATGAAGTCCTCACCCCTTCCGCGGCACGCGGCATAGTAGAAGCAATCTATTACCACCCCGGCTTACGGTGGAAAATCCGGAAAATCTATGTTATGAACCCAATCCGCTTTACCAACATCCGTCGGAACGAAGTAAAAAGCAAAATTCTTTGTTCCGATGTACGCAGCGCGATGCAGGGAACAGGGAAAGAGCTTTACCTTGCCACGCCCCAGCAGATCGTTCAGCGTGCAGCCATGGTGTTGCAGGACGTTCATTATGTGATTGAGGCAGAATTTGAGATGACTGACCGTGCGGCACCGAGCGACAATCCGGGAAAGTTCCAGGATATTGTTACCCGGCGCATGTCCAGGGGCCAGTGTTTTCATACTCCCTATCTTGGGTGCCGTGAATTTCCTGCCGCATTCCGCGCATGGCCCGGCGGGCCAATCCCGACCATTGAGGAAACACGGGATTTGGGATTCATGATATATGACTTTAACTACACTGACCCGCAGAACATAACCCCGATGTATTTCCATGCAAAATTGGAACATGGTGTGTTGAATGTGGCAGACTGCGAGGTGTACCGATGATTTTACAGGCTTTGGTACAATACTATGAAGATTTGCTGGCCAATGGCAAAATCACGCGCCCCGGTTGGACAAGCGCAAAAGTCAGTTGGGCTTTGGAACTGGATGAAAACGGCCAACTGATGGCATTGCACCCCTTGCAGCAAGAGGAAAAGCGCGGAAAAAAAACAGTGCTTGCTCCATGTCAGCTGCAAGTTCCGGAACAGGTTAAACGCTCTAGTGGTGTGGCAGCCAATTTTTTGTGTGATAACAGTGCTTACATGCTCGGCATTGACGGAAAAGGCAAACCGGAGCGTGCAATGCAGTGCTTTGCCGCTGCAAAGGAGCTGCATCTTGCCATTTTACAAAATGTTCCCGGTCAGGCGGCACAGGCAGTGCGGAACTTTTTTATAAACTGGGACCCCAAGGCGGCGGAGCAGAATCCAGCGCTGGAACAAAGTCTCAAGGAACTTTACAAGGGTGGCAATCTGGTATTTCTGATTCGGGAAAACTATGTTCAGGACGATCCGGAAATACAGGAAGCCTGGCAGCGGCAGTGTGATAAGAACACGGATGCACCGGAAATCCGATGCCTGGTTACAGGGCAAAAGGCACCGCTTGCCCGCCTGCACCCGGCGATTAAAGGCGTGACCGGGGCACAGTCTTCCGGCGCATCGATTGTTTCTTTTAATGCGGACGCTTTTTGCTCATACGGACATGAACAAGGGGGCAATGCGCCGGTTGGCAGTTATGCGGCCTTTGCCTATGCACAGGCATTAAACTATCTGCTGGCAGACAGGGAACATGTTCAGCGCGTGGGCGATACCACCATTGTCTGCTGGGCAGCAGGCGGTGAGACCGCCTACCAGCAGGTAGCAATGGATGCATTGTTTGCCATGGATGCGCCTGTCAGCGAAAGCGATGTGCGAAATGCAGTGGACAAGCTGGTCCATGGACAGAGTGTAGAGTGGCAGAACGTGACACTTGACCCACAAAGGCACTTTTATGTGCTTGGCTTGGCCCCTAATGCGGCGCGTCTCTCGGTTCGCTTTTTCTGGCAGGATACCTTCCAAACACTGCTTGATAATGTGCAGAAGCATTATGACCGCTTAGAGATTGTGCGCCCCGCTTATGATAAATTCCCGCGGCTGGGGGTGTATTGGCTGCTGCAGGAAACCGTCAACACCAATTCCCGCAACCCATCGGCAGCACCGCAGCTGGCGGGCGATGTTCTGCGTGCAATCCTGAATAATACAAGGTACCCGGCAACCCTGCTGGATGGCGTTATGATGCGTATCCGCGCAGAGCAAAAAGTAACACGCGGCCGTGCCGCTATTATAAAAGCATACTACCTGCGTAATGAAGATCCCCGTTGCCCAAAGGAGGTATTAACTGTGGGAAATAACAAGGAAACAAATTATCAACCGTATGTTATGGGTCAGCTTTTTGCTGTGCTGGAAGCAATCCAGATGGCGGTAAACCCGGATATCAATACAACCATCAAAGACCGCTATTTTAATGCGGCGGCATCCACCCCAGCTACTGTATTCCCGACAATTCTGATGCTGGCACAAAAGCATATGCAAAAAATGAGCAAAGCGCAAAAGATTTATTACGATAAGCAGATCGCAGCCTTGGCAGGCGGCAAATTAGAAGGAAGCTTCCCAGCACGGCTGACTCTGCCGGAACAGGGCTCTTTTATTCTCGGCTATTATCATCAAACACAGGAACGCTATACAAAGAAAGTGGAGGAATAACAATGGCACAGGCAATCAAAAACCGGTATGATTTTGTAATTCTGTTTGACGTTGAAAACGGAAATCCGAACGGCGACCCGGATGCAGGCAACATGCCGCGCGTTGACCCGGAAACGGGATATGGCATTGTTACAGATGTCTGCTTAAAGCGTAAGATTCGCAACTATGTCGAAGTGGCCAAAGAAGATGAAGCAGGATACCAGATTTACATTAAAGATCAGGTCCCCCTGAACCGCAGCGATAAAAAAGCACTCGAATACTTGGGCATTGATGCTGATGCCAAGGATGCCCTGAAAGTCGCCAAGAAAGATGATCCGGAGTTGGACCGTAAAATCCGGGACTTTATGTGCCAAAATTTCTATGATATCCGTACCTTTGGCGCCGTTATGACAACTTTCGTAAAAGGCGCACTGAACTGTGGGCAGGTGCGTGGCCCGGTTCAGTTGAGCTTTGCACGCTCGGTGGATCCTGTCCTCCCGCAGGAAGTAACCATCACTCGTATTGCCATTACAACGGAAGCTGATGCGGAGCGTAAAGGCACCGAGATGGGCCGCAAGTATGTGATCCCGTATGGCTTGTACCGTGCAGAGGGTTACATTTCTGCCAACCTTGCCCGCAAAACTACAGGATTCTCAGAGGATGACCTGCAGCTGCTGTGGCAGGCAATCCTGAATATGTTTGAAAATGACCACAGTGCAGCCCGCGGCAAAATGGCAGTTCGGGAACTGATCGTGTTCAAGCATGATTCGGAGCTGGGCAATGCGCCGTCCTATAAACTGTTTGATGCAGTGCATGTCACGCGTGCCGAAGGGGTAGCCTTCCCGCGCAGCTACCATGACTATGTGGTGACCGTGGATGAAAATCTTCCGGCAGGGGTAACGTGTGAGAGGTTGTCGTAATGGTTTCCTCAGATGATTACCTGCTGATGTCCGGTATCCAGCATTTCAGCTTTTGCCGCCGTCAGTGGGCGCTCATACACCTGGAACAACAATGGTCCGAAAACCAACGCACCGCCGAAGGCCGCCTGCAGCATACCCGCTGCCATGATGTTACCCTGACGGAAAAACGCGGCGATTTACTGATCGCCCGCGGTATGAGGGTCGTCAGCCACCGCTTAAAGCTGACCGGCGACTGCGATGTGGTAGAGTTTCACAAGGATCCAAACGGCGTGTCATTGCAGGGCCGCCGCGGCCTGTGGCAGCCCATGCCCGTGGAATATAAGCATGGCCGCAGCAAGGTAAACGATGCCGACCGTTTGCAGCTCTGCGCACAGGGCATGGCGCTGGAAGAAATGCTGGTGTGCGAGGTGCCGGAAGGGGAAATCTTTTATGAAGAAACCCGGCAGCGGGAACATGTTTCCCTGACACCGGAACTGCGCAGCACCGCGCAGACCATGGCGGATGAGATGAACCGCCTGTTTGCGCGCGGCTATACCCCAAAAAGCAAACCCGGCAAGCATTGCAATGCCTGCTCACTGAAAGAGCTTTGCCTGCCGGCGCTGTATCAGCAGGCAGACCCGGCGGCGTATCTGCGGGAGCATATTGAGGAGGGCGCGCCATGAGAAAGCTGCTCAACACCCTGTTTGTCATCAATGAGGACGCTTACCTGACATTGGATGGCGAAAACCTTGTTGTTACCCGCAATAAGCAGGAAACCCACCGCTATGCCCTGCATACGCTGGAAGGCATCGTCTGCTTTACTTACGCGGGTGCCAGCCCCGCTTTGATGGGAGCTTGTGCCCGGCGGGGCATTGACCTTTGCTTTTTTGACCCGTATGGCAGATTTCAGGCCCGCACCGTGGGGGAAGAACGCGGCAATGTGCTGCTGCGTCAGACGCAGTACCGCGTGTCGGATGACCCGGCCCAGAGCTGTCGCTATGCCCGGAGCTTTATCCTTGGTAAAGTGTATAACGCACGCTGGGTGCTGGAACGCGCAACCCGCGATCATCCCCAGCGTGTCCCGGTCGAAAAACTGAAACGCACCTCCACCCAGCTGGCCGCCGCGCTGCCGCTGATACAGACCAGTGATAATCCGGAACAGCTGCGCGGCCTGGAAGGCGAGGCAGCCCAGCGCTACTTTGACTGCCTGAATGACTTGATTCTGCAGCAAAAGCAGGATTTTGTGTTTGAGGGCCGCAGCCGCCGTCCACCGCTGGACAATGTGAATGCGCTGCTTTCGTTTGCCTACAGCATGCTGGCGCGGGAGTGTGCATCCGCCTTGACCGCTGTGGGCCTGGACCCTTATGTTGGCTTTATGCACCGCCCGCGCCCCGGCCGCAAAAGTCTGGCACTTGACCTGATGGAAGAACTGCGGGCGGTTTATGCAGACCGGCTGGTCATCAGCTGCATCAATCAAAAGATCATCACGGCAAAACACCTGCAAAAACAGGAAAATGGTGCCGTACTGCTGACGGATGATGGCCGCAAAGCTTTCCTGACCGCATGGCAGAACAAAAAGAAGGAAGAGATCACCCATCCGTTTTTGAAAGAAAAACTGCCCTGGGGGCTGGTGCCCTATGTTCAGGCGCTTTTGCTGGCCCGTGCTCTGCGCGGCGACCTGGAAGTGTACCCACCGTTTTTCTGGAAGTGAGGTGCCGTTATGTTGGTGCTTGTAACCTATGATGTCAACACCGAAACAGCCGCCGGTCGCCGCAGGCTGCGCAAAGTAGCAAAAGTCTGTGTAGACTACGGCCAGCGGGTGCAAAACTCCGTATTTGAGTGCCTGCTGGATGCCGCGCAATACACGATGTTCAAAGCAAAATTGACCGAACTGATCGATTCGGAATCGGACAGCCTGCGCTTTTATCAACTGGGAAACCATTACAAAAGCAAAGTCGAGCATGTGGGTCTGCACCCGGATTTTGATCAGGATGGAATCTTGTTTGCTTAGTGCGAGGGGAAGGCAATCATAAAATTCCCGGTTCCTTCGCACCAGAAAATATGGAAAAAACAGGGGCAGAAAGGGTAAAATACAGCCTTGCCTGTCAGCATGAAGATGCAATCCCCATAAAATTTGTTTCATATGCGCAAAAGTGCCCCACTGTTTTGTGCACTTTTGCTGTCGCTCTCCGCAAGGAGAGCGTGGATAGAAATGACTGGTAAAACACATCAGCGGGAACTTTTTCAACGTCGCTCTCCGCAAGGAGAGCGTGGATAGAAATCTTTTCGGATACATCAGAAGTTGAAGCGGCTACTGTCGCTCTCCGCAAGGAGAGCGTGGATAGAAATTACTACTTTGACTTTTCCGGGCTTCGGGATGGAGAGTCGCTCTCCGCAAGGAGAGCGTGGATAGAAATTCATAGTTGGTGGCTTCGTTGTTGGCAGTTGGCCGCGTCGCTCTCCGCAAGGAGAGCGTGGATAGAAATGACACAATGCAGATTATAGTTGTCATAATGTACGTCGCTCTCCGCAAGGAGAGCGTGGATAGAAATTAATGTCACTTAATACCCAACAGCGGCACCTTTCGGGTCGCTCTCCGCAAGGAGAGCGTGGATAGAAATATGGGGTAACTATATTGTGGTCAAAATGAGCGATAAGTCGCTCTCCGCAAGGAGAGCGTGGATAGAAATCTGCTGACCGCCGGTGACGTGACCGCGCCCAGCGGTCGCTCTCCGCAAGGAGAGCGTGGATAGAAATGGCGATGGCGGTGTGACGGTGTTTGATACTGACCGGTCGCTCTCCGCAAGGAGAGCGTGGATAGAAATCGCAAATACCTGTTTTTGGAAGCCGTGTCCATGGTGTCGCTCTCCGCAAGGAGAGCGTGGATAGAAATAGCTTGGGTGCAAGAGTTTCCTAAACTCTATCAAGTCGCTCTCCGCAAGGAGAGCGTGGATAGAAATTCGCCTTGTTGACATGTCCACCGCGTGGAATCGTTTGTCGCTCTCCGCAAGGAGAGCGTGGATAGAAATTACCGTTGTTGGTGTGCTCGCTACTCTCGTTACTGGTCGCTCTCCGCAAGGAGAGCGTGGATAGAAATAGCATCGGACCGGCGAATATCAGGGTGTCCACTACGTCGCTCTCCGCAAGGAGAGCGTGGATAGAAATTTTTTAGAATAGGAGGTGCTACAATGGCAGTATGTCGCTCTCCGCAAGGAGAGCGTGGATAGAAATCGAACCAGGTCGGCACCTGGGAAGTCGAATGGGATGGTCGCTCTCCGCAAGGAGAGCGTGGATAGAAATATTACCAACGAGCTGCTGACGGCCCTCAAAACCGTCGCTCTCCGCAAGGAGAGCGTGGATAGAAATTCATTTAATCCCCATCAAAGGCACTTTCCGGAGCAGTCGCTCTCCGCAAGGAGAGCGTGGATAGAAATTGCACAATCGTTACGGTCGGCCTATTGATGTTCAAGTCGCTCTCCGCAAGGAGAGCGTGGATAGAAATTACTGTCGTTGCTACCCTTGCAACACTTGTTGCCGGTCGCTCTCCGCAAGGAGAGCGTGGATAGAAATTATTGAGGAGGTTTCAAAGTATGTCGTTAAGGATGTCGCTCTCCGCAAGGAGAGCGTGGATAGAAATCAGTGTTAAAGAACTAAATGCTCATCTATACTATGTCGCTCTCCGCAAGGAGAGCGTGGATAGAAATAGCATAAAGTTGGTGAATTTCAGGGCGTGCATTACGAGTCGCTCTCCGCAAGGAGAGCGTGGATAGAAATCCGCCGGTAGATACGTCATCGGTTAAAGTATCGGAGTCGCTCTCCGCAAGGAGAGCGTGGATAGAAATGCCGGTTATCGGAGAAGCTCTCCACTGGCATCACAGTCGCTCTCCGCAAGGAGAGCGTGGATAGAAATTAAAGTCTTGCAAGGGCTTTTTTTTATTTAGGTTGTCGCTCTCCGCAAGGAGAGCGTGGATAGAAATCTTAGTTGCAATTATCCCCTCGAACTTTTCGAATGGTCGCTCTCCGCAAGGAGAGCGTGGATAGAAATGTTTATAAGTAGATTGCACAGTTTGCTAGTTTGAAGTCGCTCTCCGCAAGGAGAGCGTGGATAGAAATCCCATCGCCGCATTTTTGTTGATGTGGTACCAGTGGTCGCTCTCCGCAAGGAGAGCGTGGATAGAAATATCCGAATACCGTTCAAATTCAATTTGCCGCTGCGTCGCTCTCCGCAAGGAGAGCGTGGATAGAAATGGGGATTACCCGGGCATCAATCTGGCTCTGGGTGCGTCGCTCTCCGCAAGGAGAGCGTGGATAGAAATCGTCTGGTGTACATGCTTAAGGGCCCCGTATGTTGTCGCTCTCCGCAAGGAGAGCGTGGATAGAAATCCATTGAAATATCTCACGAACGGGGGGCCAATCGTGGTCGCTCTCCGCAAGGAGAGCGTGGATAGAAATTGTCTCGAGGTATACGCCAATCCCCAAACCGGTGATGTCGCTCTCCGCAAGGAGAGCGTGGATAGAAATATGAAATAAGAAATGCCCTCGCAGGATTTTCTAAGTCGCTCTCCGCAAGGAGAGCGTGGATAGAAATAAAGAGCAAAGAATATTATTTTTGAATATGCTTGTCGCTCTCCGCAAGGAGAGCGTGGATAGAAATTCCGATAACCGGCGAAGCCGGCTTGCCCTTGACAGTCGCTCTCCGCAAGGAGAGCGTGGATAGAAATCCTTACTTGACTAACTATCATTTTACGCTACTTTTGTCGCTCTCCGCAAGGAGAGCGTGGATAGAAATTTGGTTGTTGGGTTGTTGTGTACGTTTACTAGCTTGTCGCTCTCCGCAAGGAGAGCGTGGATAGAAATTACAAGGTACATATCATCACAGAGATCACGTAGGTCGCTCTCCGCAAGGAGAGCGTGGATAGAAATTTAAAATGTCGATTATCCCAAACCATGCCAGCTTCGTCGCTCTCCGCAAGGAGAGCGTGGATAGAAATCCAGACCTCTGCGGGCGTATTGGCTGAAAATGTTTGTCGCTCTCCGCAAGGAGAGCGTGGATAGAAATTTTATACACGTCGGCAACCGTCAGCTGGGTGCCCGTCGCTCTCCGCAAGGAGAGCGTGGATAGAAATTGCGCAGGGCTCCGTTGGCATACCGGGGGTTAGTCGTCGCTCTCCGCAAGGAGAGCGTGGATAGAAATGTTCGGCATTGCCATGGTGTCAAGGGCAACGTACGTCGCTCTCCGCAAGGAGAGCGTGGATAGAAATTGGGCCGTGATGATGATATGACCCAGCTGGAGAACGTCGCTCTCCGCAAGGAGAGCGTGGATAGAAATACAACTTGTCGTACTCCACGGTGTATGACCTCGACGTCGCTCTCCGCAAGGAGAGCGTGGATAGAAATAGCTGGGCAGCCCGCGCATGGGTTGCCAAGGATGGGTCGCTCTCCGCAAGGAGAGCGTGGATAGAAATCGCCAGATAATGCCGCTTGTAGACCTCCAAACGCGTCGCTCTCCGCAAGGAGAGCGTGGATAGAAATATGGGCGCATCATAGGGTCTGACCGCGAAAATGGTCGCTCTCCGCAAGGAGAGCGTGGATAGAAATTTGTCGTTCCCCGTGGGTGTTGGCTTCCTACTCATTGTCGCTCTCCGCAAGGAGAGCGTGGATAGAAATGGAATGGAGATTAACGGCGTGTCTTATGATGTATGGGTCGCTCTCCGCAAGGAGAGCGTGGATAGAAATTAGTGATGGTGGCGGCACTAGCTTTTCGACTTCGTCGCTCTCCGCAAGGAGAGCGTGGATAGAAATGCCAGCGCCAGCTCCTTGTTAATCAGGTCCTGCGGTCGCTCTCCGCAAGGAGAGCGTGGATAGAAATCTTAGTTACGCGCTCGCGCTCACCGATGAGCGCGCGTCGCTCTCCGCAAGGAGAGCGTGGATAGAAATCACCAACCCACGGGAATTTCCGTAATCGGGGACCGTCGCTCTCCGCAAGGAGAGCGTGGATAGAAATTGCAGCAGCGCGGCCATGAGCTTTTGGAATGTTGTGTCGCTCTCCGCAAGGAGAGCGTGGATAGAAATATCGGCGCGTCATAGGGACGCACCGCGAAAATGGGTCGCTCTCCGCAAGGAGAGCGTGGATAGAAATTGGTGTATCTTGCCCTGATTCGGTATCTCATTAACGTCGCTCTCCGCAAGGAGAGCGTGGATAGAAATAAGGCCATCATACTGGCCGCTCGGCTGCGCGGGCGTCGCTCTCCGCAAGGAGAGCGTGGATAGAAATTTCTTTTTGGTACTCATCCAAAATAATAATGTCAGTCGCTCTCCGCAAGGAGAGCGTGGATAGAAATCCCACGTGTGTATACCTCCCTTAATCCGAAATAGTCGCTCTCCGCAAGGAGAGCGTGGATAGAAATCCAGCGGCTACCCCGGCGGTATAGGCGGTGGCCAGTCGCTCTCCGCAAGGAGAGCGTGGATAGAAATAGGTGCTCAAACGTCCAGGTACGGCAGTCATTGGTCGCTCTCCGCAAGGAGAGCGTGGATAGAAATATCCACATGCGCGGCAGCTTTCCCAGCGGCTACCCCGTCGCTCTCCGCAAGGAGAGCGTGGATAGAAATTTGGTTTTCCGTCACGCACACCCACTTGATGGGTCGCTCTCCGCAAGGAGAGCGTGGATAGAAATAGGCGCTGGCGCTTGGGGTGTTCTACCTGGGCGGGTGTCGCTCTCCGCAAGGAGAGCGTGGATAGAAATACCCTCACGGTGCGCAACTGCTCCGGCGCTGACGTCGCTCTCCGCAAGGAGAGCGTGGATAGAAATCAAATATTCCGCTTCCAAATGCTCACATAATAGCAGTCGCTCTCCGCAAGGAGAGCGTGGATAGAAATGCAGGCTATGCGCAAGCAGTGCCGTATTATTGAGGGTCGCTCTCCGCAAGGAGAGCGTGGATAGAAATTAAAATGGGACTGATTGATGTGATGTTGAATAACTGTCGCTCTCCGCAAGGAGAGCGTGGATAGAAATACCCCTGAAATGGGCGAGCAGCGGCCCAACTGCCAGTCGCTCTCCGCAAGGAGAGCGTGGATAGAAATCTCAACATCGCTTGATGTGAGGCTCAAATCCACGTCGCTCTCCGCAAGGAGAGCGTGGATAGAAATATCAGCGAAAAATACGGTGCCGCCCGTTTGGCGTCGCTCTCCGCAAGGAGAGCGTGGATAGAAATTTGTACAGCATCAATAATGCGTTCAGCAAGGGCGTCGCTCTCCGCAAGGAGAGCGTGGATAGAAATACCTCTCTTGGTCTTGCAGCAGCACCTACCGCCCAGTCGCTCTCCGCAAGGAGAGCGTGGATAGAAATTGCAGCCGCCAAAACCGCCCAGAGCGCGGCAGAGTCGCTCTCCGCAAGGAGAGCGTGGATAGAAATTGTTATAGAACTCTCGCCTTGGGGGGCTGGGGGCGGTCGCTCTCCGCAAGGAGAGCGTGGATAGAAATAGCGGGCCATTGATATTGAGCGAAAAACTATTGAGTCGCTCTCCGCAAGGAGAGCGTGGATAGAAATTCGCTACTCTCGTTACTGCCGGTATTGGTCTGGTGGTCGCTCTCCGCAAGGAGAGCGTGGATAGAAATAACACCTCCTAAAGAGTATAGCAACCCTGGGGGCGTCGCTCTCCGCAAGGAGAGCGTGGATAGAAATAAATTGTGATGGATGAAGATTTGATTTTGGAGGAAGTCGCTCTCCGCAAGGAGAGCGTGGATAGAAATGTCTCTTATATTACTATTGTTCTTGGTTATCTTCCGTCGCTCTCCGCAAGGAGAGCGTGGATAGAAATCCTAAAGATGTATGGGCAGCTGCACCAAGTCGTGGTCGCTCTCCGCAAGGAGAGCGTGGATAGAAATGACTTCTGAAAGGCTCTTCATACCCTCCCACTGGGTCGCTCTCCGCAAGGAGAGCGTGGATAGAAATATAATTCTGCCGAAAAAGCTTAACGGAACGCCGCCGTCGCTCTCCGCAAGGAGAGCGTGGATAGAAATTTCTGGTGGCTATGGGTGCGCATATCTCTATTTGAGTCGCTCTCCGCAAGGAGAGCGTGGATAGAAATATGATAGAAGATTTGGAACCGTCAACGAGGCGAAGAGTCGCTCTCCGCAAGGAGAGCGTGGATAGAAATCGTTGCTGGGTATTAAGTAATGAAGATCACCCCCGTCGCTCTCCGCAAGGAGAGCGTGGATAGAAATAGTGTGCTCATCATCGCAGTAGTCGAGGAATTGGTCGCTCTCCGCAAGGAGAGCGTGGATAGAAATACAGAAATCCTTGAGGAGATGCAACCAGACATAACGTCGCTCTCCGCAAGGAGAGCGTGGATAGAAATCACCAGGCGTCGCCCGCGTCGTTGTTGAGGTTGGTCGCTCTCCGCAAGGAGAGCGTGGATAGAAATCTGTTTGCGGATCATATTGAGCTGCGTGCAGAAGTCGCTCTCCGCAAGGAGAGCGTGGATAGAAATGCCTGCGCATCCATGCCGATCTGCTGGCGGTAGTCGTCGCTCTCCGCAAGGAGAGCGTGGATAGAAATAAAAATTTCAAGCCTGAAGTCCGGGATTGGTTCAAGTCGCTCTCCGCAAGGAGAGCGTGGATAGAAATAGGGGGGGGTAACGGGTTGCCGTCCGCGTCAAGTCGCTCTCCGCAAGGAGAGCGTGGATAGAAATAAATCGCCACTGGTTGCCATAGAGCGGATTTTCCACGTCGCTCTCCGCAAGGAGAGCGTGGATAGAAATTTGCTGTTATTCGTGTGCTGCAACGAGTAGGCGGTCGCTCTCCGCAAGGAGAGCGTGGATAGAAATTGTAAGCGTGCCTAAGTGTTGGGGCAAAATTTTTACGTCGCTCTCCGCAAGGAGAGCGTGGATAGAAATATCGCCGGTGCCGATGGAGATCACCATGCCAGGCGTCGCTCTCCGCAAGGAGAGCGTGGATAGAAATAAGGGCATCATCCACTTTTGCGATAGCGGATTCAAGTCGCTCTCCGCAAGGAGAGCGTGGATAGAAATATCCGCCCGCCTCCAATCCCGGTACTGTTGGGTGGTCGCTCTCCGCAAGGAGAGCGTGGATAGAAATTGATTCAGCGTGCGCCTATCCCGCACCGGCTTGAGTCGCTCTCCGCAAGGAGAGCGTGGATAGAAATTGCCCTGCGCTGGTGTCAGTGCCAGGCGTAAACAGTCGCTCTCCGCAAGGAGAGCGTGGATAGAAATTTCGACGCAGTGCAAATTATAGTTGTCGTAGTGGAGTCGCTCTCCGCAAGGAGAGCGTGGATAGAAATCGATCACATCCGGGACCCGGCTGACCCACTACCGTCGCTCTCCGCAAGGAGAGCGTGGATAGAAATAAAGCGGCGCACAGCAGGCAACCGCAGAAAGTGTGTCGCTCTCCGCAAGGAGAGCGTGGATAGAAATATCGGCGCAATCCTGGATGAAAAACAGGCAACGCGGTCGCTCTCCGCAAGGAGAGCGTGGATAGAAATTGCATTACTTAATACCCAACAGCGGCACCTTGCGGTCGCTCTCCGCAAGGAGAGCGTGGATAGAAATAGGAAATTTATGTAATGATGCAGAAAGCAACCCCGTCGCTCTCCGCAAGGAGAGCGTGGATAGAAATACCGCACTGTGCCAACAGGTTAACGTCCCACTCAAGTCGCTCTCCGCAAGGAGAGCGTGGATAGAAATACACGCACTGGGAATACTGGGTAGGCGGCTATGGGTCGCTCTCCGCAAGGAGAGCGTGGATAGAAATCACGACAACATGCTCAAATACCGCGACGCGGAACAGTCGCTCTCCGCAAGGAGAGCGTGGATAGAAATCACGGTGTCGGTAATATCCCATTGCATATAGTAGGGTCGCTCTCCGCAAGGAGAGCGTGGATAGAAATGTCCAAAATTATGATACTCGTGTTTGGGCTCGAAAGTCGCTCTCCGCAAGGAGAGCGTGGATAGAAATCCGGGTGCTGCGCTGTACAGGCGCAGATCGGGCGGTCGCTCTCCGCAAGGAGAGCGTGGATAGAAATTGTATTACGGCCTGACAGACGCGTACACGGCTTTGGTCGCTCTCCGCAAGGAGAGCGTGGATAGAAATAAAGATTCCTGCCAGATGCTTGCAAAAGCTGGCGTCGCTCTCCGCAAGGAGAGCGTGGATAGAAATAGCTTGCAGACGGGCGACAAGGCAAAAGGCCAAGTCGCTCTCCGCAAGGAGAGCGTGGATAGAAATAAGCACACGCAACCAACCAAGCAAACCAAGGCGCGTCGCTCTCCGCAAGGAGAGCGTGGATAGAAATATGCGCTAGGTTGTGCACATACATACAGAGGTACCGTCGCTCTCCGCAAGGAGAGCGTGGATAGAAATTGCACCATGCAGTACATGCAGCAGTCAATGGCCGTCGCTCTCCGCAAGGAGAGCGTGGATAGAAATTGGCGAAACCAACCTGATCGGTGTGCATGTTGAGTCGCTCTCCGCAAGGAGAGCGTGGATAGAAATTTTCTTCGGGGGAGAATGGACCTTGAAATAACCCCGTCGCTCTCCGCAAGGAGAGCGTGGATAGAAATCGAGTAGTCAAAAACGCGCAAAGGTTGCGGCATACGTCGCTCTCCGCAAGGAGAGCGTGGATAGAAATGGATTCTTGCTTTGTTGTATTTCATCCAGTCAATGGTCGCTCTCCGCAAGGAGAGCGTGGATAGAAATGTGTGGCTCTGCATGGCCGCCCAGCGCGGCTATGGTCGCTCTCCGCAAGGAGAGCGTGGATAGAAATGCGGTATCTGAGCTGGTTCTGGAAAACGTGCTTGCGTCGCTCTCCGCAAGGAGAGCGTGGATAGAAATTGCAGCCGCGGTGAAAGGTGGGGTGACTGATGGGTCGCTCTCCGCAAGGAGAGCGTGGATAGAAATATTGGCTGCCCTGCAATTTTGACGGTTGGAGGGCTGTCGCTCTCCGCAAGGAGAGCGTGGATAGAAATTCCAGGATCAGCTCAGATGTGGCATACGGAATTTTGTCGCTCTCCGCAAGGAGAGCGTGGATAGAAATTAAGGTGCAGCCGCAGACCGGGCAGCGCAACAGACGTCGCTCTCCGCAAGGAGAGCATGGAATGTTTCTCTTTCTGACTGTTCAGGGTGGTTTTGTTCATGCGGATATCCGCTTTAATTTTAAAAATTGCTATAGTAAAAAACTCTCGCATAAAATAATATAAAAATATTATATTATCTACTTGACAAGGTACCCCGGAGGGGTATATAGTGAATATACCCCTCCGGGGTACCTTGCATGTGATGGGAGGGTAACATAATGCAGGAAAACGAAAAGAAGGAACCGTGTTGCTGCTGTGCACACAAAACAAAGCATCGCAGTGAAGAAGAGTATAAAAGCCTGGTCCACAGACTGAACCGGATCGAAGGGCAGATTCGGGGCATCCGTGGGATGGTGGAAAACGAAGTGTATTGTCCGGATATTCTGGTGCAGTCGGCGGCGGTAACGGCGGCGATGAACGCGTTCAACCGTGAGCTGCTGGCAAACCATATCCGCACCTGTGTGGCGGATGGTATCCGTGCCGGGAATGACGAAGTTGTGGATGAGCTGCTGAAAACGCTGCAGAAACTGATGAAATAAGCATTGCCTGCACAAAATAGCAGAAGCAGAACATGAAATAAATGCACGAGTGTTTGAGCCAGCAAAAATGCCATGCCAGTGCCCAGTACAATTGTTTTTCTGTTCACAAACATCGGTAAAAGTTTGTGTAACATTACCAGAGCCATGAATAAATGCCAGTCATTCCCTGTGAGAGGTGTGGATAGAAATGCCGCATCGGCCTTGGTTGCCCCCAACGTATCGCTCTCCGCAAGGAGAGTGTGGATAGAAATGGTAACCTCAATAATGCGTCGAATTGCAGGCTAGCCGCTCACCAAAAGGGGAGTGAGGATAGGGCAACACCGCACAATTCCCGCCTTGCGGCTTAAGCACCGCTCCGGCAGC
>OLGA01001244.1_pt1 | contig 20324 bp, 10 predicted proteins | sample 1604881 | NCBI WGS metagenome assembly OLGA01 (sample SAMEA3888896, study PRJEB22519) | human gut metagenome | biome: human gut; feature: human-associated habitat; material: faeces | place: Denmark | collected 2009 | reverse complement strand
GGTCAAGAGATCTACATCTTTTAAGTACAGGAACTCTATCTACTGCCACTTTACTTGCACCTCCTAATTAGACTCTTCTACGTTTCGGCGGACGGCATCCGTTGTGAGGAACCGGAGTTACGTCACGAATGCTGGTTACTTCAAGTCCGCATGCCTGAAGCGCACGGATTGCAGCTTCACGGCCTGAGCCCGGGCCTTTTACCATAACGTCTACTGTTTTTAATCCATGAATTAAAGCAGCCTTTGTTGCAGTCTCAGCTGCCATCTGTGCTGCATAAGGGGTAGATTTTCTTGAACCTCTAAATCCCAGACCACCAGCACTTGCCCATGAAAGAGCGTTTCCTTCGTTGTCAGTCAGAGTAACCCCTCCGAAATCCTCAAAGCCTATCTTGTGCAGCATATTCAGGAAGAAATCCTTTATCTGCCTCCACCAGCTTGCATTGATGTTTTCAAATTCAGTATCTTCTGCAAGCGAAGCAAGATATTCTTCGGTAGCCTTACTGAAATCCCAACCGTTTTTTGCAGCCATATCTACAATGCGTCTACGAATGCTTTCTTCTGCATTGTTGAGTACATTATCAAGGAATGTATCAAAATGTTCGCCGAACAGCTGACGCAATCCGTAGTGGGCTACCGCTTCATGAAGCAGGGTCTGCTCTATGTCAAATACGCTTGAATGGTTGGGAACAACAATGGTAATCTTGCCTGTACTCTTTGAGTAGAAACCTTTTGCACGCTGTTTCTTACCCTCCAATGTGTAAGCATCGGTTACTATATCCACATTGTCCAGATGCAGCTTTTCTGCAAGGCTTTTCACGCGCTCTGTCATTCTTTGGCGTTCACGCTGTGCAAATTCTCTCCGTTGCTTTGCCGTTCTCCTTGACCGCCCGAGCAGTTTTGCCGCAGGGTCATTCTCATAACTGACTTCATCATCGGTGTATGCCCCAATGCCGTTACGTTGGAGAATATCAGTTGTGTCATCCTTTACTTTTACTCCCAACTTGGTCAATTCTTTAACAATCTCATCAATATGGTCGGCAGGAATATCCGCACGCAACTTCCCTCGGTAAGGGTAGAAGTTTTCACCTGCGGCACGAAGCAAGGTTTTGTTCTCGTAGTAAACTGCACCATCTTTCTTTGTCTTTGGGACAGTTAGGTAGAACATCTTTGCCCAACTGCTACCCATAATCTCTACCTTTCCATCGTGACTTATTATAGGAGTATAGTCTTTTATCTGTTGTAAACGACTGCTCAATGGCGCACCGCTCGTTTTCAGCATAGAAGCATTCCATTTGTCGGGCATTAAGATGCCATCGTGAACATTACCGTCAATGTCAGTATAACTAATGAGTTGTCCCGGATAGCCTCCATATTCATCTTGTGTATCGGCTATAGCCTGCAAGATATTACCTGTCATAATGAAACCTGTCTTTCGTGTCTCACTTGGTATCTGACTATCCCAATTATCAAGTGTGGTGGCACGTGCAGCATCCCAATTGTCATTGGTCATTTTATCAATGCTTCGCAACGCATCAATCTGTGAAAGTTTAATCTCAATGCGTCTGCGACCGTCAAGGGTTGCAAATACCGCAAGTGTTGTTGAGGCTGTAATCTTGCTATCCTTTGTTTTGTATCCACAGAAGATAGCAGGAGTGGCAAAATCAAATACCATCGCTTCAAGGTTGTCAGGTACGAGATATGACTTGCCAACTTCAAACATTCTCAAGCGGCGCATTATCTGGTCACTGCTTTGATTCAGGCGTACAATGTTGTCATTGTGCTTGTTTTCAACCTTCTCGTTGGTCTCTGCAATAAAGTTTTCTATGGCAACACGCTTTTCTTCATCGCTGCGTTTCTTCTGTCCATTGATTTTGTCTGTCTGCTTAGCAATATCCTCTACAGCTTTCGCTTTTGCCTTCTCGTACCGTTCTTCCTCTGCGGCAATTCTCGCTTCATCTTCATTACGGATTGTCTCAAGAACACTTTCCAAGTACTCAGCAGGTGAAGCACCTCTGTTTATCTGTTCGATAACCTTGCGTATTTCATCGGATTTCATGGGTTTTCGCAGTACATCCATTTCCACCTTTTCTACGAATGAGTTGCGGGCAAACGGATTGTTGCCATCCGGGTCTATCCCCTCGGATGACACCCTCTTTTCTATCGTCTTGGCACGTAGAGGCATTACGGTAATCTTTAAATCATTACTGCCTGTATCATTAAGGTATTTAATTAACTCGTTATAGCGTCTTACTACATCATCGTAAAACTCCTCTTGCTCTTTGGTCGTCAGCAGGGCTACATATCCTGTAACTTTTCGTGCATCATCTTCCTGTGGTTTGTACTCATCAAGTTCGCTTGCTTGCACACGACCGCCTCCAAGTCCGCCTTTCTTCAAAGGTGCACCCATTTTCTCGTAGATTTCCACATTATCACGTAGATATTCTACAACAACTTGGCTACCATACTTATTGAGCAAGTCCGGTGCTTCAACATCGTTGCTTTCACTATCCTGTGAGGTGGTAGTATTGGCGTTCAAAGACTTCAACTTGGTAGAAAGCATCATCAAGAAACGGTTTTCAGCAGGAACAGGCAAACCGAGATTGATGTAATAACCCCTATGTACCTGTCCTGTGCGGTCAATACGACCTATCATCTGCATATAGTCGTTGATGTCGCTCAATGGCTGTGCAATAATCATCGAACGTTGACGTTGGTCGCTGAATTTCTCCGAAGCGTGCAGACTGATACCTGTTGATGCAGACTTGTTGAGAATGAGTACGTCAAGAGTACCACTGTTGAACTCTCTCTGCATTTTCTTTTTGTCTTTGTCAGTTCTACGTTTGACAACGACACGCCCGTCATCGTTGCGCTCAACATACATATTACGTCCTGTCAATTCACCTACTTTGTACCCTTTATCGTTCAGACGCTCGATAATGGCATCAAGTGGACTGATAAAGATGTCACTTGTGCTTTCACGAATGAAATCCTGCAACTCGTAATATGCTTTTTCTCCTGCCGGACCTAATGCCTGTGGAGAATATCTCTCGTGACGTTCGTTACCGTCCTCATCTTTAACGGTGTACTGCATAACAGTGTCAAGTCCTTTTAGTAGGCTTGCGCTGAATGTTGGCTCATCAATGGTTTCTCCTGCGGCATAGTCCTTAATACTGCTCTCCATTGTGCTTTCCAACGCAATAACAGGGTGGCGACCTGCATTGATTTCGGCTTCCACTTCATCTGCAATAGCATCGACTTTGAGGGCAAGCATAAGCTGCTTGGTGTAGTTGTAGGTCTTGCTTGCAAATGGCACATTCTCTACGCCCATTTTATCTGTGCCTCGCTTCACACCTGCGCTCTCAGCCATAACAGCAAGTTCCATATCCAATGCTTCAATCATCGGCTTTACATAATCCTCTTGGAATTTGATGATGGCATTGAATGCTGCTATGGTACGGTCGTAATTTTCTCTTGCACGTCTAACAGTTTCGGGGTCAGTAATTGTTTTCCAATCGGTAACAACATCGCTCATATCTCGCTCTCTGCGTACCATTTGCCCTGCATTTGTTAATTCACGGCTCATAATTTCTTGCAGAGTTACACCGCCTTTCTCAATGATACTAATCATCTTATCCGGCTCAACCTTTGCTTGGCTCATCGCTGTACGAATTGCATACAAAGGCATTGTGTCGGGACGCTTTGCGAACGTAGCACTTGCAAACGTGGCAGCTTTCGCCCCACGAAGAATACTTTGCAGATAGGCTCCTGTATTGCTCGAACCTGCCGCCGTGTGACTTTCATCAAGGAACAGATAGTTATCCTTTGCAATGACACGTAAGAATGTGGCTTTCGGGGTAGCCTTGCCATTCTTTACGTTCTTGCTTTTCTTAGTGCGTGCGCCACTTTTTTTGGCTGCTTCCTCCATTTCTTGTTGACTGACAGCATCACCAGTGTTTACCTGCGAATAGGTGAGTACAGCAAAGTCATATTCATCTGGCAATGCTCCCGATGCAAATACTTTTGCCATTTCTGCAGAAGATAGAGGTTTGTGTACTGTATTACCTTTGCTATCAACCATTGCACCGTCAGAGTTGAATATAAACGGTACGAGGTCTCCACTTCCAACATCTACCAAGTCTCGGTAAATATCGGAGAATAAGTCTGCTTTCTGGGTGATGAATACAGGTTTCTCGCCTCGTTGCACTGCCCAACGAATAAGTGCTGCCATTTGGCGACCCTTACCAACACCTGTTTGGTCACCTATAATGAGTGCTTGACCTTGCTTCATTTGATAGATAGCCATAGCAACACTATCCATCTGCTCTGCGGCAAGTGCCTGATGCGCTTCCTCAATGGTGTCATATCCGAGTTCTGTCTTAATAAATTCGTCTATGCTGCCGTGCTGTGCTTCAATTTGAGTAAGCACATTATCCATTGCCTCGACCATAGCAGCTGGGGCAACGCTGTTAAGTGAAAACGCACTGTTGTGAGGACGATACGCACTCTTTTCATCTGTAAGAGTACGTTTCTTGTGTTCGGTTGGAGCCTGCTTTAATCCCACTCCGTTTGTGGAAACTCGCTCTGTTCCCACTCGCTGAATGTCAGTGTTAGATACACTTCTGCTTCCTCCTGCGTTATCTCTTGGAGTTTCTGCCCGGGTTTCACCATCTGCAGTATTCGTTCTACGTTCTCTTGGTAAAACCTGTTCGCCTCCGTCCGAATGCTCTTGTGTTGATTTACTTCTGCTTCCAACATCATCATTCTTTCGAGGTTGTTCACGATGTCCTGCTCCGTCAGTGTTCCCGGATGTTTCGTTATTGACAGATGCCAGCTGCCTTTCTCGGCTACGTAATACTTCTGTTCCATTTGTCTTTTCCTTTGAATTCAATACTTCGTTAATAATCTCATATAGGTCATCAAAACTTTCAGCCTTGCGGATAGCCTTACTCTCCACAGGTGGATATACGGCTGTCTGCGCCCGTTCTTCATTGCTTCTGCGACCATCTATAAGTATCATACGAGTAGGGAACGTAGTACCTTGTTTTGCGTACAGTCCGCCACTCATATCAATAACACCTTTCACGTTATAGTGGTCGTACAGATACGTAAAGAATGGCTTCATACTTTTTATAGCACCATTAATAGCATATTCCATATTTCCACCAATGATAATGGCTGCTCTGCCATCATCTTTCATACTTGCAAGAGCATTTAACGTAATCTGTGGGTCAAGTCCGGGTATCATCTTTCCGTCATACTCTACAGCCTCACGTTTCCCAAATGGAGGATTAGCAATAACAGCGTCATACTGCATACCGCCTGCAAAAGGCTCTGTTGCATCCTGCTGTGTTACCTCTGCAAAACCTTGCTCGCGAAGATTATCCAATCGCGTCTCGTCAAGTTCATTTGCGCGTACTTGCTCAACAGGTACAGTGAACACCAGCATTCCGTTACCTGCCGTAGGCTCCAACACCTTACCGTCAGCTTTGTTTGCCATTGCAAAGCGGTTAGCAATCCAAGCCATCGGAAGAGGAGTGGAGTACTGCTGCATCTTGATACGATTACTGCTTCGTGCGGCAATGGTAGGTTGCATTTCATAAAGTTTGCATATCAAATCGTATGATGCACGGCTATCTCTACCTTTGCGGCCAACAACCTCTCGTGCGGCTCTCACCAATCCGTCCTCAACAAGTTCCTGCAACAAAATGTCGGTTCTTCTGTCATTATCCACCTCCATTCCCAACTCACTTGCACGCTTGCGTAGGTCTAAAATGCTTCTGTATGGCTTTGTCCCATTGTCAAGAGCCGCAAGCATATCAGCCTTTACTGTCATTGCAAATTGGCGATGCAGTTCTGCATCAGTTCTCTGTAATCCATGTTCGCTGTTTTTATTGTTATCAGTCAGACCATCAAACAAACCCAACTCATTTGACTGCTGTGAATTTACTGCTTTTTTCTCGTTCTTTTTACGTGCAGGGCGGCTTTTTTTGATGCGTTCCTGTGCAATCTCTGCCTCTTGTTCCACCTCTGCCTCTCTTGTTATGGTTTCGGCAGTGGCAAGTGCATCAATGCTTGTCTTATCGAAATTCGCCACGTCAAACTTCTGTACCTCATCGTATGGGGTCATGTCGGAATCAAGTCCATTTTCTGCCACCTCCGGTAAATCCCTCGCACCATTGTAGAACGCTTTGAGGTATGGGCGTATGGCATCGCCCAAGTCTGCAATCATGGCTGTTGCATACTCGGCAAATTTGCGTGCACCTTTCTCCAAATGGTAAACAGCCATCTCCGTACCAATGGCAAGTATTTCAGGGTCTATGCCCATGTTCATTTGACCGAGCAACTTCTTGCGCATACGCTCACGGAGTTCTGCATAGCGTTCATCGGTAACAAGACGGTTGCCACTCGTCTTATTTTCAGGCTTAGATTCTTGCTCTGTGGCTGCCGCTTTTTCTGTACGTACAATCTCCCTAATCTTAACCTTGTTTTCAAGAATGGTTTCAACAGCGTCACGCAGTTCCTGATTAAAATTCTTGGGATTACGTACAATCTCCAACATTTCTTCAGGACTGTTTGCCGTATAATTGAAACGTCCATCCCCGATAGGGATAGGTCCGCTCACATCATCACGCCTCAATGTGGTTAATCCCGTTTCCTTATCAACAGAAACAGAATATTGCCATACAGGGGTGTATTCCTGTCTTTCTTCCGGCTTTGATGTTTCCGAAAGTTGAGGTTCTACAAACTGTACATTACCGTCATTGAGAGCCTGCATATCAGACATTGAGACTGGCTGTTGTGATTGTGCATCAGTTGCATATTCTGCCAAGCGTTCAGCATCTTCCTTGCTCCGCATCATGAAGCCTTGCTTTTCCTTATCCCACCAGCCTTTCAGTTGTTTGGCAAACATTGTGGTGCACTTCCGAACAGTATCTCTTAATTCATCATTGAACTTCACAAGGTGCATATCCAACACCTTACCTCTTTTGGTGGTGTATTGTGCCTGAGTAATGGTGTATGCAGCATCAGTCGGTGTTGTCGTTTCTTCATTGGAATTGTTTTGTTCCAATTTCCGCTGTTCAGTAAAGAGGTCGTTTATTTCGGAAATAATGCGGGCTTCCTCAAATATATCACTCTGACCATGTGCGGCTTCTTGTTCCTTGTGCAGTTCTTCAATGCGTGATTTGATTTCAGAAAGTCTGTTGACTTGTGTACTTGAACTCTGTTCCTCAACACTTTTAACTGATTTGTATTCAGCAAACGCTTTAGTCTTACGGTGGCTACTATCTATCCACTTCTCGAAATCCTCTAAGTTGACACCGGTCACCACTGTCTTGTGTTTCTTCGCCCAGTCGTTGTCATAATTCGCAAAGTAAGCTGCTTCGGCATCGTCAGTCTCATTGAAGCCAAGCATTACCTTATGCTCGTCAAAGCTGCCGTCCTCGTTATACTGGTCCACCACGAACACCCTGCGTCCGTTCCACCCGTCAATGTCATTAGAGAGGAACACGTCTATATGGTCACCGTCCACGCCCTCCGTGCCACGAATGTAGCCGTAGGTGTTCTGCATGGTTGTTTCCCACTTATTGCCATTGGCATCCACACCGCTGCGCACACTGCCTTTAGGTTGCTCGATAGTAATATCGAACACCCCGACCTGTACATGACCTTTCTTGTAATTTCCGGCTTCTTTCTGCTTGTCGGTCGGATTTACATCAACTTCCGCCTCTGCCTTGGCTATTTTTTCTCCTAACTCACTGCTTTTACGAGAATTATTTGTACCTTTGTTGTCAGAAAGCATAGTGGTTTGAGGCGCATCCGTGCCCTCGGTAGCGAGGTCAGACACATTCCCTTGCGGCGAGTATAAGCCTTGTGCCATGTCTGAGGCATTAGAAACATCATCGGCGTGTTTCCAAACCATTTTTCCTTTAGTAAGGAGGTTCGCAATGGCGTTCCTCCTTTTTTCTTGGTTGGAAACAACTACCTCTTTACCGTCTTTGCTGACTGTGATTGAAGTGAAATAATAATACCGAGAACCGTCAGCTTTTTTAAATGAACGTATGAATACATAGGAAGATGGACGTTCTGTAGTATCTCCCTCTTTGGCTTCACTAACATCTTCTATGATAGCATGAGGATGTTCAAGTGTAGGTTTAATCATACCCAATTTACCATTTCTGCCTTGTCGCATCAATTTTGTAAATTGGTTTTCACCCATTTTTACATTGCCTATCGGTGTTGTGACGATACCATCTTCACCGAATAGGGCATCCCAGTTTTCAATAGTGAGGTCTATTTCAGGAGCAATTTCAGCACTCAATTCCATATCTGCAATGAAGTCTTGTGCTTCATCCGCAGTCATGGAACGGCCAATTACTTCCGTTGCATCATTTTCCTCTTCTTTATTTCCTCTATCTTCGCTCTCAACTCCGCTTCTTCCACCATCTCTTTCAATTCTTCCTCCACTGTCGGCTGTCCCATTTCCGTCCTCAACTCGTTCTCCTGCCTGAGCATCTCCCCGGCTTCCTTGCTGCCCTCGTTGGCCTGTTGCAGTATCGCCAACCAATACATTGCTTCGCTGTTGTCCATCGTAGATAATGTTTAATGTTTCGTAAATAGCCTGTGCAAGCGTCCGGGGAGTGTTGTCCGGCTGCTCGAACAGGGTTGCTTCCTGTGTGCCTTGAATAAGGTCATAGATTCTGTTAAATGTATTTTGGATAATGCCTTGGGTTTCTCCCTTGTACATCGTTGCCAAAAGCAATGCGAAGTTACTGAAATTATCGGCAGGGAGATAACTTTCGCCCGTTGCATCATCAATCTGGTATTGGTGTTTCCAACTTTCAACGGCTATTCGTGCCTCTTTGAAATTTTTTGCTTCAGTAAATTGTTTGTCCTGCGACAAGGCATAATAAGCCCGGATTGAGTTCTGTATCTCCTCAACCATACGCTCTGCATTCGGACTGTCATAATCCCGGAATGCCGTTGCGAGAATAGCCTTTTGAGCCTTTACAGGCAACGCGTTGAACATTTCTTCAAGACGGACACTGCCACCCTTGAAAATGCTCTGATACATGATTCCACGCAAATCATTCTTGGCTTCGGCGGTCAGGTTACCCTTGCTGTCAAATGCGCTGCTGTATTGGGTCGGTGTGATGTAGCCTTTCTGCATCATCCATTTCAATACATTTGTACCGTTGGCATCCACAAGTCCTGCAAATGAAGTCTCCTCATCGCTCGAAGCAAGCAATAGGTTGGCGAACGAACGCATATCATTGCCCATCTTCTGCATGATGTTCTTGGGCTTTATACGTTCTATACCTCCGCTTTCTGTGTCCTGTGCGACAAACTGACCGAGATTGATAGCCTCGGTATCGTCCACTTCAAGCATATTAACGAGGACAGGACGTTCCACAGAATCAATATCCTCGGCACGCAATCCAAATTCGTCTGCGTGGTCTTTCAGATACTGCTTGTACTGCTCTGCCTGGTCTTTGTGACCATACCACATCTGACGGAGTGCGTCACTTCGGTTGTTGCCCTGTATGACTTCCCCTCGTGCATTTATGGTAGGTGCGCCTGTATATGCAGTGACAGAAGATGTGATTTCTTCAGGACGAATGTTTCCGGCAATCTTTCGGGCAGACAATACGCTTGCTTCATCATTACGCTCCTTTGGCTGTGCCTCATCAATGAAGTGAAGCGGATTTCGCACACCTTGAACGTGACTCGGTTGCAACAAGTTTGCATCAATCACGGATATACGACCGCCTACAATAGCATCATCACTGAATTTTACGGATACCTCCTTTCCCATCAATGCCTGTACAGGCTCTTGTCTGTCTATCTTATGACCGTTCATGCGTCTGTAACCTCTTGCCCGTGCATCCTGCGGCTTGTCGTCCACCATGTCTGGCACTCCGTTTAGGGCTTCACGCTCGATGCGTTCTACCTCCTCACGTTCGGCACGCAACTTTTCTTCTTCCGCCTTTCTCAATGCGGCTGCTTCATCGGCAATGCGTCTGCGTTCAGCATCCGCTTCCATTTTTCTGCGATTGGCGGTACCGGCTATCTTCTGCCAAACGAGCAATTCCTGTTTGGCCGCATCAATCGCCGCCTTGCGTTCTTTCTCGGAAGCAATTTTTTCGGCAATAGAATTACCGCCTTTCGATTTGGCTTTCTCCTGTTTCTTCAAGGCTTCTTCCTTGTCGGCAACCATTCCATCGGCTACGGTCTGTGCCATAACCTCATCACCCTCGGTCTGCTCCACAATGGCATCCCAAGCGGTATCACTGTCCGTCTGCTCATATAATGGATTCCCCTGCTCATCCTTTGGTATTCTCTGCATGGCAGGAATTGTCAAATCGGCAGAGCCAATATTTTGAGGGGTATTGTTGCCATTTTCGGGAATATTTTCCACACCATTGTTGTTCTCATTATCGGCAGGGCGTTCAAATGCCACTCCGTTATGCTCCAACAGCATATTGTCGAGTTCATCACGAGTGAACAGGTTCACACGCTTGCCGTTGATAGGTGCTTCGGTAAATACTTCATATCTTCCGTCTGCATTGACATCAGCTGTGATATTGCCACGGACGGTAACGCCGTTCTCATCGATAAGCGAAACAATGTCATTGAGGGCGTACTGCGGTCTGTCCGCCTCCTGTATTTCCTGTTTGCGCTCGGCATTCTCAATGGTTCTCTGCTGCTCGAACTGCGCCACACGTGCCAAATTTGCCGCATCAGTCTGTTGCTGTATGGTTTCTTTTGCCAATGGGAAAATGTTCACGCCGTCCGATACGTTAACTGTGCCGTCCCCATTATCCACAATACCGTCCTCGTTGGCTATAATCTGAACCTGTATCTGTGCGTCATCATCGGTAATGGTGTATGTATCTCCGGGGTTGAATGTGACCACGCCGTCAATCTTGTCGGATGCTTCCTGCGCGAACTGCTGAATGATAGCATCCTCTGCTGTCATTTTCTCATCGGACGGGTTCAACGGCTTATCAATGTTCAATACGGCATCTGGCGACACCTGTTCAAGTGCGCCTGTTTCCGCATCACGGACAATGATACTATCGTCCGAAGCCTTATTGTCAATGCCGCTGCCGTCTGCATATAACACAAGGTTTCCGCTAACGACATACACGCGGCGGTCGTCCTGTTTCATCGTTGCGCCCTGTATCATGCCAGTGGTGCGGTTGGTACGGGCATCGACCATTGCATTGCTTTGCTCCACACGTGCATCTATGTCATCACGCACACGCTGAATCATGCCTTCATATACCTGCTTAGCATTCAGATAGTCAAGAACAGTTTCTAACTCGCTTTCTCCACAAATGCCATTGCTCCGCATTTCCTCCAATGCATTCAGAGGATGAGCATCCAAAAAGCCAAGTGTGTTTTCATCCACTATGGCAGAAACCCTCTGCCGCTGATAGTCACGCATATTCTTGGCATCGGTCATTTCCTGTGGGTCTGCGATATTGTAACCATCAATGTAGCTTTCATTCATTGACTGCACATCCTCGTCCTGTTCGCCGCCTCGTTTCTGTACGAGAGTACCGAGGTTAAAGCCCCTCATCATCAACGAACGCTCCATGTAGGTAAGAATTGCGGCTCTCTCATCGTCAGAGAAATCCTTATCGTTTACAATTCCATCTGCCACGCTGCCAATGTCATCATTGGTCGTAAGGTCGATAGTCGTCCTTAACGGTTCCCATATTTCTTTGCCAAGCAATTCTGTTGCACGGGCATCAGCCTTGTTTACTCCGTGCTTCATTGAAGCATACTGCGCTCCTGACAATGTAGCCTTACCTGCGCCCATCAATCCCATAGAAAGAGCCATGCCGCCCCAAATGTCGCCGTGGAATTGTCCTGTTGCAAGCAAGTTGGTGCGTGTGCCATCCGGGTTATGCTGGTACGCATCGTCCAGATTGAGCATGGTGCGCCACAATTGCCCATAGTATTCTTCCGTTACCTCTCCAAAATAGTCACTCACACCCATTTTGTTGAATAACTGATGTGTCTGTCCCATGATACCGTTCAACGCACCTGCATCAGCCTTTGAAAGCACTGCACCGATACGCTTTGCACCCACCACATTGGCGAGCTTACTCATATTTCCAAGAGTAACTACAGGGTCAAGGTGCGAACCGAACATTTCCGAATAATTTTCAACGATGGCATTGGCTTCTCCTTGCCAAATGGCATTTCCCCAAGTCTTGTCGTTGGAAAAATCATAGTTTCCGTTCTCATCGACAACCACATCACCGAGTTTTCTGTCAATAATGTCGGCTGTGGTTTTCCCTGCCTGTACCGTATTGGTCATAAGCGGAGCACGGAGAAGCAAGTCATCAGCAGTTGTACCGAGAGCCTTAATGGTCCAGTTGGTGGCATATTGCCCCAGTCCTTTCACGCCGTTGTTCTTTACGTATGCCTTAAAGCCCTGTTTGGCCATTTGTTCTACCACTTCTTTGCCCACCACCTTTGTGGCGGCTTTCGTTCCAGCTTTGGAAAGAGCATTGATACCGCTGAATCCACCTCCTGTAATGCCAAAGTCAAGCATGAATGCAGGCATATGGCCGGTCATCATACCGGCTCTGTTCCAAAAGCCAGCGTTCCCGCCATACATCTGCTCAGCCTGTCCTTTGTTGTAGAGTGCGCCCATCATTTCATTGTAGGCTTCACGCTCTCCATCCGTGGCATTCTCTCCTTTTAGGTCATCGGCGTTCATCATCGTCAAAGCGTCACGCATATCGCTTATGCCGAAATCCCAAGTGCGGAAATCTCCTGCCACACGACCGAAACCACGCCAAAAGCCAACATCTACACCTTGTTCACGGTCTTTCTGTTCTTCAAGGTCTTTGATAAGTTCCTCTGTTTGACGAATGGCGACATCCAAGGTACTGTTTTCCCTGTCGCTCATCTGACGAGGAACATAGGTATCTGCTGCAAGCAAGAATCCAAGAGGAGCTGTATTCTTTTTTGTATCTTCTTCCCATTGTTCATGCACTCTCTTGGCACTTGCATCTCGTTTTTCTTGCAGTTCTGCAAGTTTCAGCCTTGCACGGCGTAGTTGTCCGCTTACAGACATATCAGCCGCCTGTCGGTATCTGAAACTCTCCATGTCCGCAAGTCCCTTACTGGTGTATCTGTTGCCAAGAGGGGTAATGTAGGTTTTCTCCAACTTTCCGCTCTCTGGGTTGAACTGCATTTTCCCTTCTGCTGTCTGTCCTCCACTCAATGGTGCATTTTCTTGGTACTCACGCATGGTCTTCATTTGTTCGCTGAAACCGTCCAACATTTGCTCCGTGCGGCGTTTCATCTGCCTCATATTTGCACTGAAGCGTATTTTATCCTGTTCCGTCAACGGCTTTTCCTCTGCTGAAGGAGTTACAGGAGTTTCGGGTGTAGAGTCCGGGGCAGGTTGTTCGGGCTGTTGTTGCTCCGACATGAAAGTCTTGTAGTCTGCCGACTTTACACGATATTTCTTTCCCTCACGCTCCATGATTGTAGAAGCATCGGGAAAGTCTTTCATAAAACTGTCAATGTGTTCATCACGCACATTGTATTTCTTTCCGTTGTATTCAAATATTGGCATAGTTATTTGTTTTTACCGGGTGTATAATCAATCACATCGTCATCACCACCACCGGGAACATAGTCCACAACCTCATTATTCAGTTCTGAGGTCATGGTGGCAGGGTCAAGTTTGGAGAGGGAAAGCATGATGTTTTTAGCTTTTTCTGATTTGTACCAGTTCTCTTTGACGAAAGTGTCTTTATCGCTTGCCGACATACCGTTTACTTTTTGAAGTGCTTCCGGCTCGATTCCGTCTGCCACAAGAGCATCATAAATGCTCGGCATCGACCCTTTCCAAACATTCTCGTAAATGGCTACTTGGTTTCCGTCACCGTCAGAAAAACCGAGTTGTTTGCCACGGACACCACGTGCGGCTGTCGCTCTCGCTTTATCACGCTCTACAGCCACATTGTCATTATGCCTCTTTACTTGGAAATTGTAGGAACGGTCAGCTTGACGTTTGTTTTCGTCAAATGTCGTTTGCCAACGCTTATCGGCTTCTTTATCTCGACCTTTCTTGTATTCTTGTTCTGCATCATATCTGTCATCAGCGATTTTCTCCCGCTCGTTACGATGTTGAATGCTCTCATTGTATCGGTCATCATTCTTTTGGTCAAGACCGAGTTGCCTTTGCCAAGAACGTTCACGGTGTGCTTCTTCTGCATCCGCCTGTTTCGCCCTAATCAAGCCATTGAAATATGCCGTATTCTTTTCATCACGGTCTTTCATCAACTTGTCATAGCGGATTTTGATACGCTCCGACATGGTGTTCTTGCCTGTGTACATGTTCGGTGCGCCCTGTGTCGTAAAAAATAGATTGGAGAGAGCCATAACGCCATCCCCAATTGCAGCAAAGATTTCATTTCTTCGCTGTTTCTTCTTTTCCTTTTCAAGTTCCTCTGCTGTCGGTGGGGTATAAGGGTTCAGTTGTCGGAACAATGCTTCATAGCCACCTCCACCTGCCGGAGTTCCTCCGTCTGTCGGCGGTGTGCCATTCTGCTTTGCCGGAGCCGGTGGTGCAGTCGGGGGAGAGGAAACAGGAGCATTATCACCCGAATGTTGCTCAGTCCACTCCTTAGTGCCTTTCGGTGCGTGCCCTCCGCTATCGGGAGAACTGCCGCCTAATATCTCATCCAATGTTGCCATAGTCGTAGAATTTAGAAAGGCATGGATGAAGCGGCATTGGCGACACCTTGCACAGCCTGACCGATTGCCTGTGCTTTCCCTTGTTCAAGTTGGTTAAGCTGCTCCACGAAAGCATTGTCGTTCGCCATGTAGGTAGCCTCTATGTTGTCTTTCCGTGCCTCTGCATTGGCTGCAATCTGCGATGTCGCATCGGCGAGTGCCTGGTTGTTTGCCGCTTTTGCAGCCGCCACACTCTCATCCGTGCCGCCCATCACAGCTGCCGAACCTGCCGCCTGTTTGTTTCGCTGTTTGATACTCTCTTCGGTCTGTGTCAGAATACGCTGTGCATCGGCACGCTGGGTAGCGTCCTCATTATAGCGTCTGTCATACCAGTCTTGGTTTTTCTGCCGCTGCGCCTCTACATTCTTCTTTGCCCTTTTCATTGCCTTTGATGCAGAGATACCGCCGAAGATACTGCCCGCTGCACCTATCGCACTTCCAATAAGTCCCATATGTATGTGAATTGTTAATAGTTATACTTCTAATGCAAAACTAACCACATACCTTTGAGCCATTGTTTTATCCTTTTACGGTCGGATATACGGCAAGTATGTAAGGATTCATAAAATCACTACTTCAAACTATTTTAGTATGGCAAGACAGAAGAATGACGGTCGAGGACGGCTTGGTGGAAGACAGAAAGGCACACCCAATAAATCTACATCATCTTTGCGTGAGATAATTTCAGAACATTGGCAGCACTATCAAGATAGCGGACAATTCAAGAAAGACCTTGATGCGCTCGACCCACAAACGCGTGCAGTGGTTATGGAGCGGTATGCACAATACATAGCACCAAAAATGAAATCGGTAGATATGGAGGTTACGGCAAAGGTTACGCATACCATTGAGGACAAGTTACTTGAACTCAGCGAAGAACCTGACGAGGATGATTGACAACCCCTCATGATGGGTAAATACATACAGTTTGTTTGTAGCGGTGTCAGCAATGAACACCGCTATTTTTATTGCAGAAACATTCAAGTATTATTCGGAAAGTTTGGCACATTCTTCCGTAAACATTCGGGAAGTTTGAGGCATATTTCGGGAATGTTTCCCGAAGTTTGAAATATTTTTCCGTAATAATCCCTCATTCTTCCGTAAACATTCGGGAAGTTTGAGGCATATTTCGGGAAGTTTGAGACTGATTTTAGGCACAAAAACAGCGTCAAATCACTACAAAAACGGCTTTTTTATATTTATAAACATATCTATACGCTTTTTATTTCGGGAATAATATGCCAAACTTCCGGAAACATTCCGGAAACATTCCCGAATAATCGTTCAAACTTCCCGAAGTTTGGCTCAAAACTCCGTAAGTTTGCCGTAAAGTAAAGTAAATATCTACTACATCTACCGCACGCATACGCGCGTGTGCGAAAAGAATTTTTGATTTTTGAGGGAGAGGGATAGAGGTCTAAAGAGAAAGAGAAAAAGAGAAAGAGAAAAAGAAAAAGAGAAAGCCCACAAAGAGAAAACTTCCTTGCAGGTTTCGGGTGTAAAAAGATAAACGGGCAGGAAAACTCCCACCCGTTACCTTTGCCGGAAAACAAATCCAGATGATATGAAAAAGATTTTCAAAGAAGCGATGCGCCGCTATCAGAATTGGCGATACCGCCGTCTTTACCGCAAACTGTTTTGGTTCTATGCCAAAATAAAAATTGATGGTGATGCAGCCGGTCAAAATGCCGCAGAGGCTTTCAAATGGCTCACTGCTATTGAGTATGCCGATTTGTTTGCTCATCGGCATAAACCGGACGTTTAGCATTTTCTTTCTTGATTTTGGCGGAGGGTGTAGGCAGCGTCATCGTCACATCAAACGAGATACGGTTGGTACTCCGTTTCGATATACATCCTCCAACCACTTTGATACCTGCCTTACCCTCAGCTTCGCTTTCCACCGCAATATCGAAATGGACATTACAACTTTTGCCGATTCCACTAACAGTGGGACTTACCAAATATCCTTTGCCTTCCGAATTGTCTATTGCTTCCTGTACGCCCTCTGCAATCTGCGTTAGCGTCTTATTGATAAACTCTTTCAGTTCCATATTGCCGTTGCTTTGATTAAAACCCTTTCCCTTTCTGCCGCTGATAGACCACCGTCTGGTCTTTGTCGAGATTGACGATTTTGAACATCACCATCGAGCGGTTCGGAATATCGTCCGGCAGCATTGTTACGAGCCGGGCAATCACCTCGTCCACGTTGTTGAAGCCAACATCCGTCAGTTCCGCCACCTTATGCCCGTTGTGGTATGCAGCCGCATTCACCATGTAGCGGTACGACAACCGGAAATGCACTTCTTCCTGTTTCTGCTCACGCACGGAAGCCTTGCCGGAGAAGAATATGAAATCAACCACTTTCTCGTTCAGTTCCCAAGCAGGGGAGAAATCAATCTTAATATACCCGCGTGTCACCTTGTGACCGTTGCTGTGGTTCATCCCGAATGCCACTTCGTCAATCGTTGCCCCACAATCATTCTGAGCCACCGTCCCCCATGTATGCCGGAACGTATAGACCGAGTACCATTCCTCCTTGGGCATACCCATCGCCTTGCACAGCTGCTTGATTCCACTGTTGGCATTGGCACAGAAACTGTCGGATGTACTCATGCGCTGATAGAAATTGAACAGCCGTTCATCGTCCGTTGCAGTATTCATGTATTTCTCGAATAGCGGTTGTATGATTGCCGGCACACGCATTTCCATGTATGCACCGTCTGCACGAAACTTTTTTGTCTTGGCACGTTGGTAATGGATGATTCCGTTCTCGTAGTCCTGCTTCTTCAGTTCAAACAGGTCAACTGTGTTTATTCCTGCAAGGCAAAGCACCATCATAGCCACATCACGTCCGAATTCCGTTAGCGGAAGTTTCTGTTTGCTCTCAGGGATGGGGAACGAGAAGAACTCCCGGCACGCTTCGGGGGTGATGGCAAGTTTTTCCGTCCTGTCCGCAGACGGTATCTCCACTTTTACCCAAGGGTTCGTTTTTATTCTGATGATGCCGTTGTCATAGTCGTTGTATTCCAAAATGGCAGCTTTGAACACCTGACGCATACAGATTGGGTACATTTCTTTTGCTCTGTGAGTCTGTTCAAGAGATTTTATCCAGCGGTTCACCGTTGCTGAGGTGAGTTGGGAGAACATGACCTTGTCCGTACCTGTGAAACGCTCCAGATGTTGCAGGGCAAGTTTATAATTCTTGGCATTCCTTTCCTGCCCACGGTCAATCATCCTGTCGATATGCACCCTCGCATATTCGGAGAAGCAGATGTCGTTGTCTCCGTTTGTCAGGAACTCAACCACCTCCTTGACCGTCCAATGCTCAATGTCCTTTTTGTTGAGCCGCTCCGTGTATTCTACAATCTTCTGTGCGCAATATTGCAGGACATAGGGGTCTTTTATCTCGTTCGTTTTGGTCAGTTCCTTTTTTGAAACCATCTTGTCCGTCTTGATGAACGATGTATTACGCTTGTGAGTCACCCGTATGTACACAGGGTAGAATCCATCTGCCCGTTCTGTTCTTACCACTGCTTTCAATGTTGCCATATCATGTCATTTTTATAGTTAAACTTTCTATTTTTCCATTCCGTGTACCAATGAGCCTAATCCGTGTTCCAATAAAGTTCCGGCGGTTTATCCGCAACTCGCTGACTGTGCAGGAGAAACGTTTGTACAACATTGATACAACACTGTTGTCAAAACTGTCCAACTATTGTACAACATTTGCGTGCATTCTGCTCAAAAAGCGTGCAAAATGCACGCTAATTTCCTCAAAAGCAATAGGCGGCAAGCCTTTATAAACAAGTACTTACCGCCTAACTATCTGATAATTAGCTTTTATTTCGCTTGCTATTTGTTGTTTTCAATGGCAGCCTGCGCCACTTTAATATTATATTGACAATCAGTTATCTAAATGCTTGGGGAAAACAAATGGAAAACGCTTGTCTTGTCTATATAAATTAAAGAAGCTGATTTCTTAGAGATTTTCCTCTACTGCAGCTTGCGCGTCTTTAATACTACATTGATTTTCTTTTATTTACAGATAGAGAGTAAACAATTAGAAAACAATCTGTTAGTATCAAAACTTTCTCTTCTAAGAATCAAGCTATGGCAACTATATTATTTTTATAAATGGTGAACACCGTTAATGGTAAAGTCTTATTCTACTACATGCAAATGGCCATTACCATTCTTTTAAAATTACATGTCTTTTCTCCTTTCTTTTAATAGTTCAATAATTATATCCTTATCCTTCAGGTTTGAATCAAGACGTAAAATCTGTGAGTTCAGACTCTCTATCTGCTCTTTCAGAAGTTTGATTGTTTCCCTCAGGTTCTCTGTTTCTTTCTTTTCGCTGGATAACTGTACGGCCAGTTCCGCATCGCCTATCAGATTATTTGCATTTCCATCCAATGAAACGGCAGCAAGGTGTGCCGATATATGATGCTGTCTCGGACAGAAAAGGGAAAAGAAATTGAAGTCCAATGCTTCGCTGACTTTAATAAGCCTGCTCGTTTCCATTGTCTCTCTTTCCAGTATGCGGTTTATGTGCTGCTGCGGTACACCTATTTTGCGCCCAAGCTCAGATTTGCTTAATCCAAGCTCGTTGCGTCTTTTGTCGATAGCCTGACCTACATGCACGTGTTTTATGTCATTATCCATGCGATTCCTTCAATAAATACATCTTAAACAATAAATCATCAAACAAATATTTGGTTATATAAACCATTTTATGTTACTTTGTGGTGTAACCTATTCATTTGGTGAATACAAAGTTAAACATTAAATATTAAACATCCAACAATTATGTCTGAAAACTTAGAAAAAATCCGTCCGGCACTTGTTGCCCTTGAAGTAGGTGAATCCGTTTCATTCCCCATTTCACGTTTGAAAAGCGTCCGTACACAGGCCTCAGAGCTTGGTGCCATCTACAACCGTCAGTTCAAGACCAGGACTGACAGGGAAAACCAAACTATCACGGTCAAACGAACAGTATAGAAACCAAATCAGGTTTATATGAAGATATTACAGTTTCTGGACCATCTTATACCATACGAAACATTCCTGAATGACCTCTCCTCCAGAATTGTCAGGCAATTGAAAGCCGATAAGGATGATCCTGAATTCATCAGCCAGAGGAAGGCTTACGAACTTTTTGGCCGCAGGAATGTAGAACGATGGAAACGTCAGGGAAAGGTAGTCACCTATAAAAGACCCGGTAAGGTGGAATACCGCACGGCAGACCTCAGGCTTCTCCAGCGTACCACTCAGGACTATTTTGATGAAAGTCAGCCGAAACAGGCAGAAAAACCGGTCAAGAAAGATAAATGATAAACATATTATGGCTAATATTCTAATATTGATAAACTTTATTTGTTTAGTTTAGCCGTGATACTCTATGAAATATAAAGAAAGCAATTATAGTAGGTACAGGAATGTGCGTCAGTAACCTTTGTTCACCAGCTTATAGCTTTACCACTTAACGATAAAGCCGGACAGGTCTTTTGTATCGCACATTCATAATGATTTTATAATAATGAAAGAAATCAGAC
>OLGA01001238.1_pt1 | contig 20400 bp, 22 predicted proteins | sample 1604881 | NCBI WGS metagenome assembly OLGA01 (sample SAMEA3888896, study PRJEB22519) | human gut metagenome | biome: human gut; feature: human-associated habitat; material: faeces | place: Denmark | collected 2009 | reverse complement strand
CCACACGGGATGCCACATTCATGGGCATCATGCGGAAGACTTTAATGCAGAGGCTCTGCTCTGAGTTGCCTATCCCCGTTGTCGAAACGAGAGGCTATATCACAAAGGCAACCCGAGAGAAGCTGCTTGTGCTTCCCAAGAGCCACACCAACGATGCTCTGGCAATCGCACAGGGGAAGCGCGGCTTCAATGTGGGCTACCTTCCGGGAATCATACAAACCGATAAGATTTACACGATTCGTCCGGTGAGACATCACAACCGCCAGCTGCACAAAGCGACCATTCTCAAGGGAGGCATCCGTAAATCCAATCAAGCAGAAAAGTACGTTTTTGGATATCGTCTTTTTGACAAAGTCCAATTTAACGGACAGGACTGCTTTATTTGGGGAAGAAGGACTTCTGGATACTTTGTTGTCAAAACCATTGATGGGAAAGTCATCCATAACAGTGCTTCTTTCAAGAAGTTAAGGCTTGTGGAACGAGCAAGTAATTACTTAATCGCATAATTCAAAATTAAATTTAAAGGAGGAAACGGCATTTCCTCCTCGCCCAATGCTTCACATTGGACGGGGTATCCATGCCAAAACAATGAAGCGTCACTCTTTGGACAAAATGACTGCGCTCCAGCTCTTTAAAGAAAATGAGGTTTTTGAGATCCTTTCGGATTGCTACGAATCGGTACAGCTTGACGGCGATGGCGAAATTTTGAATGACATCGATGCTTTGCTCAGAAATAACGGGGTGACCATAGAATGATTCTTTATCACGGGAGCGACCGCACGGTCGCAGAACCAAATCTACAAACGGATGCCGCGAAGAAAGAACTCGGCTCTGGCTTCTATCTGACCCCTGATTCTGCACAGGCAGCAGCTGCCGCTCGTACCCGCGTGCGGCGGGAGCAGCGACTTTTGGAAAAGGAGTCAGACTATGACAGGGGTGTCGTTTCGATATTTGAATTGGACGAAACCGTTCCCCTGAAGGTATTTCGGTTCGAGTCTACAACGGCGGAGTGGCTTCAATTTGCCGCGGTAAATTTCAAAACCGATGTCTATAGGGAGCAACTGACGCAGGATATTCTCAGCAGATATTCCGATTATGATGTGATAATCGGAAAGCGTCCTGATGACCATACAAGCATGATTCTGACAGCCTATCTGGCAGAATCCTATGGGACGCCAGAAAGTGCAGATGCCATAAATTCCGCCCTTTCTCATATTTCCCCGGAACAGCTGTCAGAACAATATTGCTTCAGGACAGAGCAAGCCATCCATGCCTTAAAATCTCAAAAAAAGGATGCTCCCATGAGAGCATCCTCAAAAAAATTCACTGCTGACAGAGCCCTTACAATGGCGGCACAAATGCTTGCCGCAGAGCAGGGGATTTCAGGGCTTGACGCATTAAAAAAGCTGATAAAATCACCGGTCTACGATGCCATCTATGATTTGGAGACGGGAATGTGGCGGGAAGGCCCTTCCGGTATTCTGGAAGCCTATCAAGCACATCCAAAAGAGGAACATTGATATGCCTTATCTGGTTGCGAAAAATTTTTATCAACACGGATGCTATGCCATGCCCGTAGAGCATGGCCCCGAGCTCGTCGAGCTGAAGCACGATTTGCAGGCGGCAACTTCCTTAGAGCACTTACAGCTCGTTACCATCAGCCGCCCTGCCGCATACGGCGAATATGCGCCCTATACCATTGTCAAAGACCGGGAAGAATTTATTCGCTTAGTGCTCCAGATGGAGCCCTGTCAGGCAAATGATGAAGATGTGAAGAAGATTTCCAAGCAGCTCATAGAGAAAAACCGTACCGCGTATGAGACGCTGGCAAAGTGAAGCCCTGTTTTGAATGCTTTACCAAATCTCATTTCCCTGCGGTTTGCCCCAGTCGATCTCATCTTCTTTTGTGGGGTTTATTTGTGATCTACGGGCGTATGGTAGTATTCCTCCAAACGCTCCGTGACGGTCTTGTGCGGATGTTTTGGGCGCATCAGCTCCGGGTGGAACACGAGGGCATCGCGCAGTTCCTGCGGCGTTGCGGCCAGGATTTCTTCCACAAGGGGGGCGTGTGCGGCTCTGTTAGGCGCTGCGGAATACACGGCAAACGCTTTGCAGTATTCCTCCGCATACTCCACCATATCCCGGCACAGTGCTTTGATGGCTGCTTCCTTCGAGGGTGCATTGACAGCAAGGTCCATATCATCCATGGAGAGTGTGATGCTGCCATCGTCCTCCGTATATACGGTAACTTGGAATACCATATTGCTTACCTCCACTGCATTCAGCTTGTTGCAAAGCGAACCAAGTGTTCGTGCGCATCACTGTCCGTCTGAGCATCTCTGAGCCCGACCCGGGACGTAGTTCAAGGTGTAAAAAGGCCATTGACGCAGTTCTCACTGTGCCAATGGCCTTTGTTGATTCGGCAGGGGGACTTTGGCCAAGTGCTCTGCCTGTCATAAAATTGAGATATAACTTCATTTTATCCAAATATGATACCTCAAATAAAAATTTCCGTCAAATTTTGTGTTTTGACTTCGCGTTTTGACACAAATGCCGTATTGTGGTATAAAGCAAAAGAAGAAACACAAGAGAAAAGAACTTGGAAAAGAAGACCGGAATGCTGGAATTCAAGGAATACCCATTGTTGGACGAATAGCCGGTAACCCCCCGGCTAAAGCTGAGGGCTTGCGAGAAATCATGAAAGGAGAGCACGTCATGTTGCTTTGGACAATGGACCAAATGAGGGAGCTTCAGCTTCAGTGGGCCCGTGAACTATACTGGCAGGAGGGACAAGCCAGAGGTGCGATCAGGACCTGTAAGGCCATGGGGCTGGACTTTGCGGATGCTTTACAGCATTTGCAGGCCCTGGTCCCGGAACTTCCGCAGGTGAACGCGGAACGGCTTGCCCGGTATTACTGGAAGGAAGAAAGCAGTGCAAATGCTGTGGCGAAAATCGACTATGAAATCGACCGCCGCACGGACAGGGAGATCAACCGTGTGTGGTACGGGGAAGAATACTGCAAGTCCTTTGATGAAGGCTATATCAATGGCGCCGTAAAAGCACTGGCAGAGGTCATCATGAATTATGGGATCTCCCTTAACGATAGCTGTCTCCAGAATGAGGCGGATTCTCTAAACCTCTCTCTGGGAGAACTGAGGGAGAGACTGGACGCCAAGCTGAAAGAGATGGAGCATCCCGAAGAAAAGTGATGCATCAACCCTGTGCATAAGCAATATGGCGGGAAGATTTTGCGTAAAGGAGGGGGGACACTATGCGGTCTCGGATGGCAAAGCAAGTTCAGGAGCTTCGGCTTCGGTGGTCGCAGGAGTCGTTCTGGCAGGAGGGACAGGCAAGGGGCGCAGTCAGGGTCTGTAAAGTTATGGGGCTTGACCAAGCAGGCGCCTGTGAGTATTTGCGTGCGCTGCTCCCGGAGCTTCCGCAGGCGGATGCGGAGCGGCTGGTTCGGTATTACTGGCGGGATGATATTGACGGTACCGCTGCCACGGAACGAATTGATGATAAAATCAAGCACCGCATAACGATGGCGATTTACCGGACGCAATATAACGGAGCGTGCTGTGAGCAGCTTGAGGAGAGCTATCTCAACGGTGCTGTCTATGCGTTGGCCGAGACGATCAACCGCTGCGGCCCGCTCTTGGACGAGGATTATCTGCAGCGGGCAGCGGACCGTCTGGAACTTCCGCTGGAGAATCTGAAGAAGCGGCTGGACGCTGTGATGAAGGAGTTTTTCTTAGAATAGGGTACAGTAAAATTGCTGCGGGTGCCCCTATTTCCACCAGAAATTTTGCAATTTAACTTATTAAAGTAGGGTGCAGTAAATTTGTTGGAGGTGCCCTTTTCGTAAGGACTCAACTGGAAGAAAATAGGGTACGGTGATTTACCCTATTTTTCCTTATCATGGTGAGCGTCGGCAGAGAATCATTCTCTCAAAAGCTACTTATTGAGCCGACACATCTGGTTGCGTTCTGCCAATAGCACGGAAACAGATTTGCGTGTTGCCGCGACTTCTTCAGCAGTACCAACTGCAACTGTTTGTTGGAGTTTTGATAGACCGCTATCCCTTGCAAGCACGGACCATGCAGGGCATCGAATCATCATGTCCACTTTTGAAAAAGCTAATCAAAAATAAATATTTTTCGTGTCTACTTTTCTTGACTGCTACAACCTATCATCTGCGATTTTGAAAAGTGACGACAGCTTCGACAAAATTATATTGAAAAGTTGCTCCGTGTGATGTATAATCCTCTTGAAAAGTCATTACGAGGAGGGGCGACGATGCTGTTTCGGAAAATCGAATCTCTTATTGAAGATCATCTGCAAAGCGATTCAAAGAAAATCCTTCTGATAGACGGTGCGCGTCAGGTCGGAAAAACCTATATCATCCGACATGTGGGACATAAACTGTTTGAAAACTTCATCGAGATCAATATGGTGGAGGACTCCATCGGCCCTCGGCTATTCGCCGAAACGAAAACCGTCGAGGACTTCTACCTACAAGTCAGTATGCTGGAAGGCAGCAAGATGAAGCAGAAAGACAACACACTTATTTTTATCGACGAGATCCAGGCATATCCTCATCTGCTGACGCTGCTGAAATTCCTATCCCAAGATGATCGCTTTACCTATATTGCCAGCGGCTCCCTGTTGGGCGTGACACTGTCACAGACCACATCGATCCCCATGGGCAGCATCCGTAAAGTTCGGATGTTCCCTCTGGACTTCGAGGAATTTCTCTATGCCAACGGGCTGAACGAGTTTGCCGTCTCTGCCGTGCGGAAGAAGTTCGAGCGACTGGAGGCACTGGATGGGCCGACCCACAACAAAATGATGGACTACTTTCGGAAGTATCTGCTGGTCGGCGGTCTACCGGATGCAGTCAATTCCTATCTGGAAAACCACAATATTCAGCTCGTCCGTGAGATCCAACAGGAGATTCACGATTACTATGCCGCCGATGCATCCAAGTATGACGAGGAGCGTAAGCTGAAGATCCGCCGTATCTATGACCTGATCCCCTCCAACATGGAGAATAAGAAAAAGCGTGTCGTAGCACAGAGCATAGAAGATAAGAAGGGAAAGACCTTCGCAGATTATCAGGACGAGTTCGAGTATCTGATCAGTGCAGGTATTGCCCTCAATGTGCAGGCCATCTCTAATCCGGTGTTCCCGCTGGTCGAGTCCACAGGGAAAAACCTGCTGAAGCTATATCTGAATGATGTGGGTATCCTGACCGGCATCCTTTATGGCAATAACATCCGAGCTGTGCTGGACGATGAAGCCAGCATCAATCTCGGCTCCGTCTATGAAAGCGTCGTAGCCAGCGAGCTTATCGCGCATGGTTACGAACTGTTCTATTATGATAACCGTCATAAAGGTGAGGTGGATTACCTCATCGACGATTACGCCACCTTATCCGCTGTCCCCATCGAGGTGAAGTCCGGTAAGGACTATACCATCCACAGTGCGCTGAACAGCTTCGTGAAGAATGAAGACTATCATATTCAGAAAGCCTTCGTGGTGTCCAATGAGAGAACGGTCTCTACGAAGGGAAAAATCGTCTATATTCCCATCTACTATATCATGTTCTTCCAGCACGGTCTGGAGGATAGCGAAGCAATGCGGTTTTGAATCAGGCAACTCATGACAAGCTCCCCAGGTCAATTGACTTGGGGAGCTCCATATTTTCGGGGATCTCATCGTCTCTCAAGAAGATACTCACCGCTGTTTTTTCAGAAATTCGATCCCCAAATACATTTTCGCGCGGTGAAAATATGCATTTACGGACAGAGAACGTGGTTCTGAATTGCGAGAAATCAGAAACGACGGCAATATAAATGAAGAGACATCTGAAAGAAAGCTGTGCCCGTGCTTATGACTTTCGACGAATTTTGCGCGGAGTACAATGTGACACGCAGCGAACAGCAGGAGACCGCCGTTCAGAGGACATAGCGAAATATATAGATAGCTATCTCTGGTAGCGACCAGTATGCGCATGGCGGAAACCGGTGAGTGTCAGCCCAGTGAGCTGCCTAAATCGCCGCTTCATCAGCTCAACACTTGAATACCCGCTGCGCATAGCAATCTCCTGCAGCGAGAGCTCTGTGTCGGACAGCAGTGCCATGACGTAGCTCAAGCGCGTGTAAGTGACGACTTTGGCAAAGCTCTCACCATAATAGTCCAGGACCATACGCTGAATATGGCGCGGCGTGTAGTGCAGCCGTTCGCTGATCTGCGCAAGAGACTCTCCGGATACTGCGCAAGAAATGATCTGGCGGAGCAGCATGTGCATGGTATTGCGCGCAAGATACCCATCGGAATCTTTACAGCTTTTTCCCTGTGAATAGCTGTTCTGCTGGAAGCTTGAAAGAAAGATATTTGATAATTGGTTGCGAACTTTCAGCACGTCGCCGCAGGTCCGTGTGCTCATGTATTCGTTCAGCATCTCGATTTCGGCGCGCATACGCCTGCCGATTGGGAACGCACTGTAATGTTGACGAAGAAAATCAATAATCAGGTTTTCCTCATCTTTAGTAAACGGCTCAAAGTCACCGGCATCTCTTAGCTGCGGAACGACCTTATAGTAAATTACAAGCATCCGCGCGCGAGGCGCCCGCTGAAATATAAAACGGTGCGGCACGCCATTGCCGACCTGAAAGACCGTGTTTTCAGAAAGATGTATCTGTTCTGTTTCGGGAGCTCTAACTTCGACCGTTTGCTCGCCCTCCAGAACACAATACAAGATGCGGTAACAGCTCCGTATCTCCGCCTGATAAATCGTCTGATCCGGATGCAGGCATTGGACATTAAAGATGATTACCTTCTGACTGAAAAAAGGCAGAGTTCCCATATATCCGCTGAGCAGATCCAAATGCTCGCAAACACCCATAGCCGTGCCCCCTCCCGTGTTCCTCGTATTTTGCATTGCTCCATATGACGATCTGCACTCTTATGCCCATTATACCAGATATGATAAAAAAGGAAAGAAAAAGAGGCGTTGCTCTAAAAATTGTTAAATTTTACACAATTATTAGAGAAAACGACATCTTTTCTTATGAAGGTGTCACATCTGTGAGTTGTGCGTCGTGTATAGATTCTGTAAAATATTAAAAAAAGAGATAAGCCTGTTTCATTTTCTTAAGTGTTTGATGGGAATGATCTCTTTTTTCTCCCTCGTCACACAATTCTGATGAAGGACTAAAAGTAAAAGGAGGACATGATAACTATGGCAGACCAGAAAGAAATCACCCGTCTGCAGGATCTGGCGTATGAAATGCGTCGAAAACTGCTGAATCTGTGCGGCAGCTATCAAGGTGCCGTGCATATCGGAGGCGATCTGTCGATGACAGATCTGCTCATCGGCCTGTACCATCACGCGTTGAACGTCGACCCCAAGGACATCAAGATGCCCGAGCGCGATCGTTTCATTCTCAGCAAGGGACACGGCGCAGTCTGTATGTATATTGCAATGGCGATGCGTGGTTTCTTTGATTATGACGAGATTGTGCGGACCTACGGTCAGCTCGACAGCGCCTATGGTATGCATCCGTGCAAGGTACAGCTCCCCGGTGTGGAGTGCTCCTCCGGTTCTCTGGGTCATGGCCTTCCGATGGCGGTCGGCATGGCGATTTCCGCCCGCACAAAGGGGGAAAAACACCGCGTGTTCTGTATGATGGGCGACGGCGAGAGCGCTGAGGGCTCTGTGTGGGAAGCGGCGACCGTGGCACATTCCCAGAATCTCGGCAACCTTGTTGCCATTGTGGACCGCAATCGCCAGTTCATGACCAGCTTCTCTGAGGATCTGGTCAAGCTCGAGCCCTACTGCGACAAATGGCGCGCATTCGGCTTCCGCGTCGTTGAGATCAATGGTCACGACATGGGAGAGATCATCGACGCATTTGATAGCCTGCCCGCGCCGGACAGCGATCAGCCGACAGCGATCATCGCAAATACCGTTAAGGGCAAGGGGGTCTCCTTCATGGAGCACAATCTCGGCTGGCACGCGGGCAAACTCGGTCCGAACGATTTGGAAAAGGCAATGGCAGAGCTTCAGGCTGCCTATGAAAAGGAAAGGGGATGCTGATCCATGTCTGATAGTTTCAACTTTGGTGCTCTGTTTTCCGGCCGCGATGTGATTGGCAGTACACTGCACGAGATCGGCCTGAAAAATGACAAGCTCTATGTGGTCACCTCCGATATCGGCGGTGCTCTGAAGGATTTTAAGCGCGACCTTCCTACCCACTATATCGACACCGGCATTGCCGAGCAGAGCGCGGCTGGCGTTGCGGCAGGCCTTGCGTTGGAAGGCAATATCCCCGTTATCATGGGAATGATCCCCTTCCTGACCATGCGTGCGTGTGAGCAGGTCCGCACGGATATCTGCTACCAGAATCTTCCGGTCCGCATTATCGGTACGGGCGGCGGTCTGACCTCTGGCGGCGGCTCCACACATAACGCGATGGAGGACATCGCCATCATGCAGTCCATGGTCAACATGACCGTCATCTCCATCGGCGACCCCAATATGATTCGCGACATTCTTTACCTCGGCATGGATTATCCCGGTCCGATGTTCATTCGTTTGGCCCAGGGCAAGGCGGACCATCTGCTCTATGAGCCCGGCAAGCAAAAGTTTGAAATCGGCAAGGGTCTCATCGCCTGCGACGGCAAGGACTGCACGATCTTCGCCCACGGTGAGATGGTGTTTCAGGCCATCATGGCAGCACAGGAGCTCGAAAAAGAAGGCGTAAGTGTTCGCGTGGTCGATATGTACTCGATTAAGCCGCTTGACGGCGAATTGGTGGAACAGTGTGTGGCCGAAACCGGACACATCATCGTGCTGGAGGATCATCTAATGTACGGCGGTCTCGCCAGCAGCATCGCCGACTATCTGATGGATCACCGCATCATTCCCAAGAGCTTCAAGCGTATGGGCATCCCTCAGGTCTACGCCGGCTTCGGCAGCGGTGAGGAGCAACGCAACAAGTACCATTACGGTCTGCAGGATACCATCGCAGCAGTCAAGAACGCGCTCGCTTGAGCAGAAAGGAAACCGAAAATGGGTAAGAGCGAATTCCTTCATGTGGGATTAACGGTATCTGACATCGCAACTACCGTTTCGTATTATAAAAAGTATTTCGAATTTGAGTCCGAGATGGAAGGTGTATTCCCCCCGGAATTCATCGGTGCAAAGCCCATGCTGTACCGTCAACCCGAGGGCAGCTATTCTAAATTTGCTTTCCTTCGTTCCCCTGACGGTGTGGCGTTAGAGCTGTTCCAGTTCGTGCCGTTGGCTGCCGCAGAGGAGCCCGTATGGAATCGTCCCGGATACCATCATATCTGTCTGAAGGTTGAGAGCTGCCAGTCTGTTTACGAGCAGATGTGCGCCGACGGGTTGAAAGACAGCTATTATTTCCCGCCGGATAACATGGACCCCGAGGGCAAGCATCATTGGGTATTCCTTCGGGATCCCGACGGTAATATGATTGAGCTTCAGGACTAAACAACATTCTATTTTTAAGGAGAAGGTAAATATGGCAGGTTTTGAATACTATGTGCAAAAGATTGACGAGCTCAGTCCCGTCAAAGACCGCTTTACCTTAAAAGGCAAGGTCGCTCTGGTCACCGGTGCGGGCGGCGGCATCGGCCGTTCCACCGCCAACGCCTTTGCGGACCTCGGAGCGGATGTTGCCTTAATGGATATCCCGCAAAAGAAAGAGACTCTGGAGCATACGGCCAAAGTCATTTCCGAGCGTCACGGTGTGAAGTGCATTTGCGTGTATGGCGATGTTTCGGATCCGGCGTCCGTAGATGCCTTTGTCAATGAAGTCGTTGAGCAACTTGGAACGATTCACGTTGTGCACAGCAACGCGGGGATCGGCGGCGGCAGTCCCGATGGCTGCGAGATCGGTATTGACGCGTGGAATCGTACGCTCGGCATTGATTTGACCGGTGTCCTGTTGGTCGACGCCGCCTGCGCAAAGGTCATGAAAAAGCATAAGCATGGCGGCTCTATCATCAATACCGCTTCCATGTCCGGCCACATCATCAATAAAGGCCCTCACGGCGCCCGTTATTCGCCGGACTACGCTGCCTGCAAGGCCGCCGTTAAGCACATGACAAAGGCACAGGCCTGCGACTGGGTACTTGATGATATTCGCGTAAATTCGATCAGCCCGGGCATCATTCTCTCCGGCCTGCATGACGGTTGGCCTGAAGAGCCGTTGCGTGAGGCGGCCAAGCTCATCCCCATGGAACGCTTCGGTTCGCTTGATGAAGTTGTCGGTACAGTCGCGTTCTTGGCAACGGATCTGGCTTCTTACATCACAGGTACAGATATTCTCGTGGATGGCGGCTATACCATTTGGTAACCGATAGACTGCTGATCAATCAACGAAAGGAGTTGTCAAAACGGTGAAAACCCTTTGCGGCATTCGGGTCGGCGATCTGAGAGATTGCGATCCAGATACCTGCGGAAAGGTCGGTTTGGTTGACCTTCCTTTTCCTGAAATGGGTGAAGAAGACGTTAAAATTAAAGTAGCCTACTGTGCGATATGCGGCTCTGATCCCCATTGTGTCAACGGTTCCTTTGGGCAGCCAAAGGGAGACACCACGCCCATTCCGCTGGGCCACGAGGTTTCCGGCGTTATTGTAGAGTTGGGAGCCAAAGCGACACGCAAGGGCTTGAAGGTCGGCGACCGTGTCGGCGGAAACTTCTTAAAATATTGCGGCACCTGCTATTATTGCCAGAATGGGCAGCAACAGTTTTGCGAAAACTTCGGGCCGCCACATCCCGGTATGGCCCCATACCTGATCTGGAATGAAGAACAGGTTTATAAGCTGCCCGACAGCGTCAGCTTAAAAGAAGGGTGTCTGCTCGAACCGGTCTCCGTGGTGGTCCGTCTGATGGACAAATGCCAGATTCAGCCCGGACAGAGAGTTGCGGTCTGCGGCGGCGGACCGATCGGACTTCTGGCTCTGCAATCGCTCGGTCTTGCCGGCGCAACGAGCCTGACACTGATCGAGCCTATCGCTCAGCGGCGGGAACTTGGCCTCAAGATGGGAGCCGTCCATGTGATCGATCCGGTGAAGCAGTCCATTGTGGATGAGGCGATGAAAATCACAAATGGGCGCGGCTTCGACGTTGTACTCGATTGTTCCGGCTCTATTCATGCGGTAGAGGCGCTTCCGTGTATCGCGGCCAAATGCGGGCGAGTCGTATATGGGGCTATGTATCCCAACGATTACAATATGCCCTTTAACATTGCCCGTATCTGCTATTTCAACGAGCTTACCATCACAGGAAGCTTTTGTTCCCCTTATGCCTTTCCCCGCGCCGTGCAGTGGATCGAGCGGCTCGATCTAAGTGATTTTACCAACACGGTATTTGACCTGGACGATGGCGAACAGGCATTTGCCGCCCAGATGACTGGGAAATACCCCAAAATTCTGATCCGCTGTAATCCGGATCTGGAATGATCATCAAAGACGTACTCAAGACAACTGAAACAGGGAGGAAATTTCATGTCAAAGCAGCCTGCTCACTACGAATATGTCGATGCCAATATTAAACTATCGGTTCGTCAGAGACTCGATTACGCGATCGCAGAGTTTGGGTACAACTTCATTTACTTCTACGTCAGCTCATACCTGATGATCTATTACACCGACGTGATCGGTGTCGCGGCGAGTTCAGTGTCCCTGCTGGTGTTGGTCATGCGACTGTTTGACGCATTCAATGACCCCATCATCGGCTCCATTGCCGATCGTACAAGAAGCCCGTGGGGACGCTATCGTCCTTGGGTAGCTATCGGTGGTTTGGCTCTCGCGATCTCGGTCGTTTTGCTCTTCAGCGCCAAGCCTGAATGGTCTTCCAGCACAAAGGTCGCCTATATGTGGATCGTTTATTGCGCAGTTACCATTGCCTCCACCTGCTGCAATATTGCCTTTCGGCGCAATGAACGGCGTGCTCACCTCCAACGCGAACGAGCGTGTCAAGCTTTCCGGTATGCGCATGGTAGTTGCCAACATCGGCCTGAACGGTGCCGGCGTCGTTGCAATTCCTCTGGTGGTCTACTTCTCAAAGGCCGGTGGTGCGCAGACAGCGAACGGCTGGTTCTGGGCTGTGCTGGTCTGCTGTGTCATCTCCGTTCCCACTCTCTTCTGGACGGCTGCCAAGTGCCGCGAGGTCCTTGCTCCTCCGCCCACGCAGAATAAGCTCTCAATCGCCAGTCAGTTCAAGGCCATGAGCAATAAGTACATCTACATTGCCATCTTCACCAATCTGCTCACCGGCATTATCATGTATGGCAAGATGTCCATGATCACGTACTACTATAAGTACGTCTGCCATGCCGAGAATATCATGACCATCAACAGCGTCGTCGCCTTGGTCAGTGCTGTTCTGGGCGCTGGCGTAGTTGGGCCCAAGGCCTATGCGTGGCTGAAGAACAAGGGTAAAGTCGCCGTGTATATCAATCTGGTGAATGTGATCCTTTACGTCATCCTTTTCTGGTTCCCCGCCCCACACATCCTCTTCTTCGTCATCAACTTTGTTACCGGTCTCGGCGCCGGTGCCTCCGGCGCGATTGGCTATTCGCTTATTCCCGATGCCATTGATTATGGCGAATTGAAAACCGGCGTTCGCTGCGATGGCTTCATTGCCTCTTTCGTGTCTCTGGCACTGAAGGTCGGAGGAGCGATTGGTCCGGCTCTCGGCGGCGCGGCTCTCACCTGGTTTGGCTTTGTTGCCAATGCCGAGCAGAGTGCTACCGTTGTTATCATGCTGAACTTCTCTGTTACCATTGTTCCCGCGATCTGCGCGTTGATCACACTCGTGCTGTATCTCTTCTATGATTTGGATGACGCCGCTCACGCAAAGATCCGTGAGGAACTCGCTGAGCGCCGTAAGGTGTAACGGCCAGCTGTATGGCTTCAGGAAAATTCTGACCTATAAAAGAAAGGACTTGAAAGCATGAAATATAAGGTTCAATCAATCAAAGAGCTGGGCAGCTTCAAAAGTATGTTCTCGCTGGAGGGCAAGGTCGCTTTGGTTACCGGTGCGGGCGGCGGTATCGGTCGTTCTACAGCCGCCGGCATGGCGGAGCTCGGTGCAAAGGTCGTATTGATGGATATCCCGGCGGCAGAAGACAAGCTCGCAGAAAATGTGAAAGACATTCAGGAGCGTTACGGTGTCGAGGCCATGTATGTTACCGGCGACATCTCCGATCCGGCCTCCGTTGACAGCTTTTTACAGCAGGCAGTCGACCGCTTCGGAACGATCCATATTGTTCACAATAATGCTGGTGTGGGCCTCCAGCCGGACTGCCCTCAAATGCCCTATGAAATGTGGAGTAAGGAGGTTTCTATCAACCTTACAGGAGCATTTCTTGTGGCCCGCAGCTGCGCGGAGCTGATGAAAAAGCATGGTCATGGCGGCTCCATTATCACAACAGCCTCTATGTCAGGCCTGATCGTCAATGCAGGCGTATGCTATTCTGCGACAAAGGCCGGCGTAAATCATATGTCCAACGCGCTTGCCATTGATTATGCTAAAGATGGTATCCGTTTCAACAGCGTATGCTATGGCTACATTCTCTCTGGCCTGCATGAGAAGTTCGGCATCGATGCGTTGGAGAAGGCGTATGACGGCATGGCTCATGCCACTCCGCTGGATCGGATCGGTCAGTTGGATGATGCTGTCGGTTGCGTCCTCTATCTTGCTTCCGACCTCTCCGCCTTCCAGACTGCCTCTACCGTCGTCGTTGACGGCGGTGTGTGTATGGATCGCAGGGCTTTGTAAGGTACTATAGGCTTTCGACGCATGATTTGTGTATCCAGCAGGGTCGGGCAGGCAATTGTCCGACCCTGCTGCGGTATCCGCAGTCCCTTATAAAATTTTAGAACAAAAGAGCAGAATTATATGTGTAAACGAAGCAATGCGCCCCTTGTTGCAGCTCTGTGTGCCGCCTCTATGATGGGCATGGGTTCGCTGGCGCTTTCCTCCGGCCTTGCTTACATCCAGCAGGAGTTTTCAGATATCCGGACTGTATGGATTCAGCTTCTTGTGACCGGCCCTGTTATCCTCCAGATTCCAGCTGGCCTGCTGGCAAGCTGGCTGAGTACGAAATTCTCCAAACGCAGCCTGATTTTGTTCAGCATCGTTCTTTACATCTTCTGCGGCGTTGTGCCGTTCTTCCTACGCAGCTTCTGGCCGATTCTGGTGCTGCGCATCCTTTACGGCGCGGCGGTCGGCCTTGGGCCGACGGTTGCCAACAGCGTGACATTTCAAGTCTTTCTCGATGATAACGAGCGTTCACGCGTCGTCGGTCTGACTGGCGCATTTGCTATGATGGGCGGCACCTACTCCACTCTCGTGGGCGGGCTGCTTTCAGAGATCGGTTGGCAGTATTGCTTTTTGTCCTATCTGATCGGCATTCCCATTCTGATTCTGACCATGGCCTGCCTGCCAAGAGATATCGAGTCTGTTTCCGCCGCTCCGGCGACTACGAACACGCAGGCGAAGGCCGTCTATAGCATCCGGCCCGAGGTCTATTGGATTTCGTTCCTGTTTCTCATCTACTTTACATGCTATTTCGCCTACACCAACAACATCGCTGCCTTTGTGCTCAACAGCGGCCTTGGCGGTTCGAGTGAATCCGGACTTTCCTACACGATCGTCAACCTCTCCGGCTTTATCGGCGGACTGACGTTCTACTACGTGCGCAAATGGCTGCGTTACTGGACGCTTCCGTTCAGTGTGGCTGTGACCGGCCTCGGTTTTTTTGTTATCGCTTCAGCGCACTCGCTCACGGCAGTGTTCCTTGGCAGTTTCCTGCACGGTATTGCGATCGGCTGGTACACGCCGAACAACAGTATCCTGTACGGCGAGATCATGGAGCCCGAGGCTATGACCTTCACTCTCGGCGTCACCGGTGCCATCGGCAACATCGGCCAGATCGTCTCCACGCTCATTTTCGCGTGGCTCACCGGCGCGTTGCACCTGAGCACGGAGCGCAGCGTCATCATGCTGGCTGTGTACGGCTACGCCGCCCTTACCCTGATTTGCGCCATTTACATCACCCTGCGGCTCCGGAAAATGAGACGGAGCGCAGCAAACGCTTCCTGAAAGGAGAACAAACCCATGCTCAAATCCCATGCCTACGTCACGCGCGTCAAAAACCAGCTCTTTGAAAAAGAGGAGATCGAGCTCAGTGAGCCTCTTGCACAGGAACTGCTGGTAGAAATTACCTCCACCGGCGTCTGCCACACGGATGAATCCGCTCGTAACGGTACGATCCCAACCGACTTCCCCGTTGTTCTCGGTCACGAGGGCGCGGGCATCGTCCGTCAGATCGGCAGCGCTGTGACCGATTTTGAGGTCGGCGACCATGTTGCGCTCAGCTTCGGCTACTGCGGCAAGTGCAAGCCCTGCGTTTCCGGCAAGCCATATGCCTGCGAAATGATGGGAGCCATCAATTTCGCAGGCCTTCATTGGGATGGCAAGCCCCGCATTTTCCGCGACGGCAAGCCCATCGGCTCATTCTTCTCCCAGTCCTCCTTTGCTGATCATGTGATTGTCAACCAAAACAGCGCTGTGAAGATCGACAAGGACTTCGACCTCCGTCTTGCCGGTCCCCTCGGCTGCGGCATCCAGACCGGCGCGGGAACGGTGCTCAACTGCTTCCGCCCTGAGACCGGCACCACACTGGCTGTTTTTGGCTGTGGCGCAGTCGGCATGAGCGCGCTGATGGCGGCACGTCTCGCGGGCTGCGAAAAGGTCATCGCTGTTGGCGGTAATGACACGAGCCTTTCCCTTGCCCTCGAGCTCGGTGCGACGCATATCATTAACCGCAAGCGTTGCAACGACGTTTCCGCCGAGATTCGCGCCATCACGGGCTCCGGTGCAGACTTCGCGGTGGAGACCAGCGGGGTTCCGAGCATGATACAGACTGCACTGAACAGTCTGAACTATCTCGGCAAGCTGGCGCCCGCCGGCGGAACGCATGCAATGGGCGAATTTATGCTGGGCGGAAAGTCCCTCGTCGGCGTGACCGAGGGCTATTCAAACCCCAAGATATTCATTCCGCAGATGATCGCCTACCAGCAGCAGGGCCGCTTCCCCATCGAAAAGCTGATGAAGTTCTACTCCTTCAATCAGATCAACGAGGCCTTTGACGATTCCAACAGCGGCAGGACGATCAAAGCAGTGCTGGTGCGCAAGGACATTTAAGGCAAGACCGTAAAATGCAAAGTCCGCCCAAATGTGATATAAGATTTAGCTGTCAAGCCCTCCCTCACTTACAAGTATGTCTGCGTCGATAAGGTGCAGGACACGTCCCACATTCAGCGTGAGATCATCCGAATGCTTACAGGGAAGACCAACCGGATATTCATGGTGGGCGATGAGGATCAGAGCATATACGGGTTCCGTGCAGACTATTGTCCCATGTGTGTCCAGCCGTCCTCGGTTTTGACGGTTACGGACTGACCGCCGTTCAGCCCAAACTCCCGCAGGGCGATGAGTTGACGCTCCTCATTTTGTTCTCTTGCAGAAACTCTCGCGTAACCGTATTCCATGTGATGACCTCCCAATTTATTCAGTAGGATAAATTGTAAGTCAGTTGCTGACTACATAGAATTAACTCTTTTGGGTGCTATAACTCATTTGAGTTAATCTTTTCAACTGGAAGTGGATATCATTTTAAAAAAGTTTGGAGATGATACCCATGAGCGTTGGCGAAGCCATAAAAACCGTATTATTGAGTTATGCAGTCTGCGCGGCATTTCCATCAATAAGCTATGTAGCATGAGCGGGATTACGCAATCCACCATAAATACCGATGAGTCTTTTGATACCTCGGCCTCAATTATCTCTCATCTTGCTAGACGGTGGATTATGAGGCGCTTACGAACGAATTGAGGTTTTCGAAAATTCTGCGGAGATCAAGTGGATCGTATAAAGTCCGGCAAATACAAGAAAAGACGGCACACGGTCGTAATTGACCATGTGCCGCTTTCATATTTGGGGATTATATCCATACGCGGTCAGTTTTTATGTCTGCAAAGTACTTCGATATGTCCTTGGCAAGTCTTGGCTTATCTGTCCGGCAGGTACTAACATTGTGAGCGGCACAGAAACGGTATGCTTCAGTCGTGCCATACAGCAAGGTCTTAGCCAAATTCTGTGCTGTCACATGTCTCCTATCTATGAGATGATCATTCGTCTTCATAAAATATATTTTATCCGCATCCTCAACAGACGATTTAATCACTTCTGGGGGGAATATATCGGAGAATAGCTTATTTGCAGCAGCTCGTGTCGGATGTTCCGGCAAATGACCCTCAATTAAGGAGAACAAGTTAAATGGTTCAAATGCTTTTCCTTTTCCCTCACGCTTTTCTGTAGGCAGCGAGGCAAAGATTTTTGTAAAGAATCTATAATCCTCTTCCGGGATAAAAAGTGAGTGACAGGGGCGTTCAAAATGGTAGGAAAAGAGTCTTGACAAACTCTTTCCACTACGGTCATACCCAGAAAGCCCCATAAGGATATCGGCATATTTATCCCCATCTACTGCCAGAAGAATGTTGATGTCAGTCTGGCGCCAAGAGAACGTAATGTGCTGCATCGTATAATCGTTTTCGACCATCTCACTACAAAGTTTTTCTAACATCTCAAGTTTCATTTTTAATGTCCCTTCAATTTTGGGATAAGCCATTATCGCAGCTTTATATGGGAAAATGTGCTTGCAGGGGATATGAAAATGCAGCAGAATAAAAATTGACTTCATTTTTGGCGAGAGCCATTGTAAAAATAATGCATGTGTTCAGGCAATACCATCTGTTGCTACCGCGTGTTCATAAAGATACTCCGAACACAACGTCAGATACTGCCATCATTCTAGGGCGGTATACCTAATCGATGTAGACATCGGATAGGCAGGGGGACAACTTGGCCGAGTGTGTGTTCTCCTCAAGTTTGTTCCCGATTGCCTGTAAAAAGAGACAGAAACTGTTCTCGATAAACAGTTTAGGATTGTCAAACATATTGGACAGCGACTCGATGGGAGAAAGCCAGTGGAGGGGCCTCATGGGCAAGTTGTTGGAGCGGGATTGGACAGAGACTGCTTTGCGAAATCATCCAGAGAATAGAAGGCATGGCAAGAATAGAATCGCTACTGGTCTTCGCGGTGGTTGCGTTCGACCTTGCCGTTGTGCCGCGGCGTATTCTCCTTTTTCTGCTTTTCAATCATGGAGTTGAAGCCTCCGATGGTGTCTGCTTCCAGCCCGCTCATAGAACCGCTGCGATCAAGGATGAATACGATCTCCGTCAAGTTCTTTCTCATGTTCAGTACCTCCGTATATAAAAAATATGACTGCTTGGCGTCTCACCTTACAGTCATATTGTACTTCGGTATTCACTTCATTTGGTCGCATGGCAAGCGACATTATTCCAGCGATGAGAACAACTCTCCGTCAATGCTTAGAACGTCATCCATCGGAATCTTTGCGCCGTCCTGCATGGTGATTCGCCGCTCAAAATCATCGACCTTTTTGACCGCGCCGGTTGCTGATATATATTTTCCGCCAGCCTTCCGCTCATCGGGCTGGAAGTAGGTAATGGTGACCTCCGGCGCATCATCAAAGGCATCCATGAGAAGCTGATACTTCATGTCCAATGCAGTCAGAGCTTCCTCGTCAAGCTCAATCTTTTCGTCGGTCAGACGCCCGGTTTCCTTGATGGCGGAGTCATATCCGGTGAGTGCTGCGAAGGGCGCGAACTGCGCTGCTCGATCTGACATCGGCATCTGCGGTCGCGTCTTGGAGACGTGGTGATGAAGATTGATAATCTCGTCGTACCGATTATTCATGCGCATTCTGTATCTCACCTCTTAGATAAACTGGGATTTATCGACAACTCCACTTATTTTACTCCTTGCATATCTCCATATTTATCTTTCAGACTTTCTATTCCGCTAATTACAGAGAGAAAACATGATTGATCTGTATCCATTTCAAAAGAGAGAACATTATTAATGTCAGGCCTTTCCTGAAATTTACCCTTTACCGTTGCATGTCCAGAAGAACCCATTGTTACGGCAAATATTAAATCGTTTTCTAAGAGCAGTGCATACTTTGCTTCTCCTTCCAATCTTTCGTAGCATTCCTTCAATTGATTTGAAAAACTATACAAAGCACCTGTTGCTGAATAGTATCTATCAAATTTCGCCTTATAACAGCCAACATCAATTTCCAATGAGCAAATTATATCATAGCCACCTTCATAGCTTGTTGAATCAGGAAATCCTATGACTTCTTTTAATTTCAGTGCTATTTTTTCTCCATCATAGCCGTTAAAAGTAAATATCTCCATAATTATTTCTCGCTTTCATCCCGTCAAATTCCGATTTGTTTGATCCTTCATGCCTTGTGCCCTCCGATCTGCGCATTGCGGTCTTTTGCAGTTGCGCCTTCTTCAAGATTCATCGCCTTGAGGATGGCGTTCTTTCCGTACTTCTTCTTGATTGCAAGCGTGGCGGCTTGTATTTTCCGCTCACGTTCCAAGGCAGCGTCCTCAGCTTTCTGCTTTTCCTCTTCGGCGGCGTAGTCGGTGAAGAGGTCAAGCTGGACAGCACCGTCATTTTTCTTCGGCGCGTCCGCTTCCGGCAGGACATGATTTGCCACAACATACATACGGCGGACAAGCAGATTCTTGTCCACGATCCGGTCAAACAGCTCTGACACAGCACACATTATTTTGCGGGTGGAGGATGTGTGATTGTCGAGATTGATAGACCCGTGCGCCTGTTTGGGAACCTCCCGCCCGTAGGGGTCTTTCTCCACCGCACCGTGATACTTTGCCCGTCGCGCCGGATCGGTCAGGTTCTCAATATCGTAGCCAACTGTGAGAACCATCTGGTCGGTGACAAGCCCCTTGTCTACCAAGTCCAGCACAAGCAAGTCCGTCATTTCCCGCACAACCAGCTTCGCCTTCTGCGGCTCATAGGGACAGTGCAATACCTGACCGGAGCTGAGGCTGTTGGAGCTGGGACGGTACGCCTTGATTGCTTCAATGGTGGTCGGTTCCCATCCCCACGCATGGTCGATGAGCAATTCCGCATTCTTGCCGAACAGCTTGTAAAGCAAGTCCTCATTCCGCTCTGAACAGAGGGCAACATCGCCCATGGTGAACATTCCATTCTGCTCAAGTTTCTTGGCAATGCCCCGACCCACGCGCCAGAAGTCCGTGAGAGGTTGATGAGACCAAAGCTCGTGCCGGAACTTCATCTCATCCAGCTCCGCAATACGGACGCCGTTCTTGTCGGCAGGGATGTGCTTCGCCACAATGTCCATTGCCACTTTGCAGAGGAAAAGATTCGTGC
>OLGA01001234.1_pt1 | contig 20415 bp, 15 predicted proteins | sample 1604881 | NCBI WGS metagenome assembly OLGA01 (sample SAMEA3888896, study PRJEB22519) | human gut metagenome | biome: human gut; feature: human-associated habitat; material: faeces | place: Denmark | collected 2009 | reverse complement strand
CCCGACAATGTCATGGACTACGACTTCGAGGATGCAAAGCAGAACATCGGCACTTACATTGAGGAAGTCATGAACGCTATCGCCGCTGCCGGCGCTGACACCGGTGCGGATCGTTTCAAGACCGAGTAATCAATAATATCCGCAAGGAAGGCGGCGCTGCCGCCTTCCTTTTTTAGAATCTGATTTATCTATCCTTTCAGAGAGAGGAGAATACATATGGCAAGAAGCCAGGGCGCGGCGCTGGATCGGAAGAAGCTCATGGCCGACCCGATCATGGTCACGACCATCGTCGTGCTGATAACATTTCTGACTTTGTTTATTCTCTACCCGCTGGCGATACTGCTGGTGGATAGCTTCGTGAGCGATAAGGGGCTCACCTTTGATATCTTCAAGCGCATCTTCAATATGCCGACCTTCACCAAGGCAATATCGAACACGCTGAAGGTGGGCTTCCTCGTCGGCATACTCTCTGCGCTCATAGGTCTGCTGTTCGCGTATGTCGAGGTCTATGTGCGCATGAACAAATTCGTCGGCGGCCTGTTCAAGGTCGTGTCGATGCTGCCGGTCGTGTCGCCGCCGTTCGTGCTGTCGCTGTCGATGATAATGCTCTTCGGCAAGGCGGGCGTCATAACGCGCTTCCTGCTCGGCATTTACGACAACAGCGTCTACGGCTACTGGGGCATCGTCATCGTCCAGACGCTGACCTTCTTCCCGGTCTGCTACATGATGCTCAAGGGACTGCTCAAGAACATCGACCCCTCGCTTGAGGAGGCCGCGCGCGACATGGGCGCGGGGCGCATGAAGGTGTTTACGAGCGTGACGCTGCCGCTGATGCTCCCCGGCCTCGGCAACGCTTTCCTTGTGACCTTCATCGAGTCCATCGCGGACTTTGCTAACCCCATGATAATCGGCGGCTCGTATGACACGCTGGCGACGACGATCTATCTTCAGATCACCGGCGCCTACGACAAGGCCGGCGCCGCGGCGATGGCGGTTGTGCTGCTGTGCATAACACTGCTTATGTTCGCCGTGCAGAAGTATTACCTCGAAGCCAAGACCGCCGCGACGCTGACCGGCAAGGCCTCGCGCGGCAGGATGCTCATCGAGGACAAGAGCGTGCGCGTACCGCTGACGGTGCTCTGCGGGCTTGCTGCGGGCTTTGTTATCCTGATGTATATCTGCGTGCCGATAGGCTCCTTCTTCCCGACCTGGGGCTATAAGTTCTTCCCGCTCACGGGCAAGTGGTTCAAGCTTGTCTTCACGCGCTACCACGGCTTCCAGGCTTTCCGTGACTCCTTCGTGCTCTCGCTGATCGCCGCCCCGATAACGGCGCTGCTGAGCATGATAATCTCCTACCTCGTCGTAAAGCGCAAGTTCAAGGCCAAGGGCTTTATCGAGGCGGTGTCCATGCTGGCCATGGCCGTGCCCGGCACGGTGCTGGGCGTGGGCTACATCCGCGGCTTTGCCAACGGCGTGTTCAAGACCGGCTTCCTGCAGGGCCTGTATGGCACCGGCGCGATTTTGGTCATCGTGTTCATCGTGCGCAGTCTGCCGGTGGGCACCCGCAGCGGTATCTCGGCGTTGCGGCAGATTGACAAATCCATTGAGGAAAGTGCCTACGATCTGGGCGCAGGCAGCGGCAAGGTCTTCACCTCCGTCACCCTGCCCCTCATCAAGGACAGCTTCCTCAGCGGTCTGGTGACCACCTTCGTGCGCTCCATCACCGCCATCAGCGCCATCATTCTGTTGGTAACGCCTCAATACCTGCTTATCACCACTCAGATCAACGAATTTGCCGAGAAGGGCAAGTACGGCGTGGCCTGCGCTTACGCCACCATCCTGATCGCCATCGTCTATGCGTCCATCGTGGTGATGAACTTCGTCATCAAGCATTTCGGAACCAGCAAAAAGCTAAAGGGGGACAGCGAAAATGCCTAAAGAGAGCAAGGGCGTTCGCCTTGACCATATTTCCAAGATTTACAAGGATCCCAAGACCGGCAAGGATTTTTATGCCGTGCATGACGTTTCGCTGGATATTCAGCCGGGCAGTTTCGTGACCCTGCTGGGTCCCTCTGGCTGCGGCAAGACTACCACCCTGCGTATGGTGGCCGGCTTTGAAAGCCCGGATGAGGGTGAAATCTATCTGGGCGGCGAACCCATCAACGCCCTGACCCCTAACAAGCGCGACACCGCCATGGTGTTCCAAAGCTACGCCCTGTTCCCCCACTACAACGTGTTCGACAACGTGGCCTACGGCCTGAAGCTGCGCAAGGTGCCGAAGGACGAGATCCGCGAGCGCGTCATGCACATCCTCGACCTCGTCGAGCTGACGGGCATGGAGGGCCGCATGACCAACCAGCTCTCCGGCGGTCAGCAGCAGCGCGTGGCGCTTGCCCGCGCGCTGGTCATCGAGCCGAGCGTGCTGCTCTTCGACGAGCCGCTCTCGAACCTCGACGCCAAGCTGCGCGTTTCCATGCGCACCGAGATCCGCCGCATCCAGCAGGAGGTCGGCATCACCGCCATCTACGTCACGCACGACCAGAGCGAGGCCATGGCGCTCTCGGACCAGATCATCATTATGAACAAGGGCGTCGTTGCCCAGATCGGCACGCCGCAGGAGATCTACTATCACCCCGTGAGCGAGTTCGTCGCCGACTTCATCGGCGAGGCGAACTTCCTGCGCGGCAAAATGACCGGCACGGAGAACGGTCTGGCTGTGCTGGACGTCGAGGGCGAGCGTCTGGCCGTCGCCCCGCGCGAGGGGATGCGCGTCGGCGAGGAGTACACCGTCGTGCTGCGTCCCGAGTCCGCGGCGCTCTCCGACGAGGGCGGGCTGCCCTGCACCGTTGAGCTTTCCTGCTTCATGGGCTCGTACCAGAACTATCACGTCCGCGTGGGCAATACGCTCGTCAAGCTCGCCGAGAACGATCCGCGCAACAAGCGCATCTACCGCGTGGGCGAGCAGTGCCATCTGACCTTCGCGCCCGACACCGTCCACGTTCTGTAAAACCTATCTGACTGCAAAAAATGAGTCCGCTGTCCTCGGCAGCGGACTCTTTTTTTTCATTCTGCGGTCAGGTCGCGCAGCGCTTTCCTATTCCCCGAGCCTTGCGCTCATGTCCCGCCGCGCGGCGGCGCAGAGGGCCGCGGCCTCCGCCATCGTCCGCGCGTGCGCGGAGTAGTAGAGCTTGAGCTTCGGCTCCGTACCGCTCGGGCGGACGATGACCTTAACGTGCGCCGTGCGCAGCTCCAGCACGTCGCTTGCCGGCAGACCGTCCAGACCGCCGAGGTAGTCGCGCACCCGCGTGACGCGCTCGCCCGCAAGCGTGTGCGGCGGAGCCGCGCGCAGGGCCGTCAGAATGGCGCTCATGCGCTCCATGCCGTCCTCGCCGGGTAGGACGACGCTTTGCAGCTCATTGCGGTAATACCCGAATTTCTCGTACAGCGCGTCCATCGCCTGCGCGAGCGTCATGCCCTGCGCGCGGTAGCACGCAGCCATTTCGCAGCAGAGCAGCGCGGCGTTCACCGCGTCCTTGTCGCGGACGTGCGGGCCGGAGAGATAGCCATAGCTCTCCTCAAAGCCGAAGAGATAGCGCTCCGTCTCCCCCGCCCTTTCCAGCTCGCCGATCTGCTCGCCGATGAATTTGAAGCCCGTGAGCGTGCGGCGCAGCTCAACGCCGTAATGCGCGGCGACCGCGTCCGCCATGTCGGTGGAAACGATGGTCGTCACCGCCACGGGACGCGCGGGCATCGTGCCGTTTTCGCTCCGCCGGCGGCAGAGGTAATCGAGCAGCAGCACGCCCATCTCGTTGCCCGTGAGCAGGCGGTAGTCCTCGCCGTCGGGCACCGCCGCGCCCATGCGGTCGCAGTCGGGGTCGGTGCCGAGCAGCAGATCGGCGCGCGTTTCGCGCGCGAGCGCGAGGCCGTGCTCCAGCGCCGCGCGCTCCTCGGGATTCGGGTAGGGACAGGTCGGAAAGCTCCCGTCGGGCCACGCCTGCTCGGGCACGAGCGTCACGTCCGTCACCCCAATGCGGCGCAGGATCTTTGTCACGCACTCGCGCCCCGTGCCGTTGAGCGGCGTGTAGACCACGCGCAGCGCGGATCTGTCGCCATCCCAGACGCTCCGGCGCTCCACCGCGTCGAGGAAGGCCTCCAGGCAGTCCTCGCCGATCATGCGGATGGTTCCGTCCGCCAGCGCATCGGCAAAGCCGCACAGACGCACGCCGTCAAAATGATCCGCGGCCCCGATGTGCTTCGATACGGCATCCGCCGCCTCGAGCGTGATCTGGCAGCCGTCGGGACCGTAGACCTTGTAGCCGTTGTAGGCGGCGGGGTTGTGGCTCGCCGTAACGCACACGCCCGCCCCGCATCCGTAATAGCGCACTGCCCAGCTCAGCGCGGGCGTTGGCTCCAGGCGCGGATAGAGATAGGCGGTCACGCCGTTGGCGGCAAGCACACGCGCGGTCTCGCGCGCGAAGCGCGCCGAGCCGATGCGGCTGTCGTAGGCAATGGCGCAGCGCAGCGGCAGTCCCGCCGCCTTGAGGTAAGCGGCAAGTCCCTGCGTCGCGCGGCGGACAACGTAAACATTCATGCGGTTCGTGCCCGCGCCGAGCACGCCGCGCAGTCCGCCGGTGCCAAAGGCAAGGTCACGGTAAAAGCGGTCCTCGATCTGCGCGGCGTCGCGCACCTCGTCGAGCGCGGAAAGCTCCGCGCGCAGCGCGTCGTCCTCCACGCGCGCGAGCCAGCGGCGGTAAGTGTTCAGAGCGGTCATCGTCTTCCTCCAGCAGAAAATTTTACTTTATTATTAAAGCACGCTTTGCCCGCTTCGTCCAGAAGAATGGATTGCAAAGTGCGCTTTTTCCTGTTAAAATGGTAAAGAAATTCGTCGGATCAGGAGGGATGCCCGTTATGCGCCGCTGCTGTCTGCTGCTCGTCTGCCTGCTTCTGCTCACCGGCTGCGGCCGCGCGGACACGCAGGACGTCTCCTCCTTCGCGCCCGCTGAGGGGGACCGTCTGGTCATTTTCACCTCGCACAAGGAAACGATCTATGAGCCCATCCTCAAGGAATTTGAGCAGCGCACCGGCATCTGGGTCGAGCTGGAGACCGGCGGCACCGTGACGCTCCTCGAGCGCATCGCCGCGGGGGAAAGCGGCGCCGACCTGATGTTCGGCGGCGGCGCGGACAGTCTGAGCGCGTACAGCGCGTGCTTCGCGCCCTATGTGAGCGAATACGCCGGCGACGTTGCGCCGGAATACGATCTCGGCGGCGGTATATGGACGCCCTTTTCCGCTCTGCCGGTCGTGCTGATCTACAACACCAAGCTCGTGCGGCAGAATCCGCCCGAGCGCTGGGCCGACCTGCTCGACGCGGGCTGGCGCGGGCGCATCGCCTTTGCCGACCCGACCGTTTCCGGCTCGAGCTGCACCGCGCTCGGCACCCTTCTGCAGGCCGTCGGCGGCAACACCGACAACACCCTCGCCGCGTTCTTCCGCAATCTTGACGGACGCATCATCGCCGACAGCGGCGGCGTGGTCCCCGCCGTGGCAGACGGCAGCTGCTACGTCGGCGTGACGCTGGAGGAAAACGCCCGCAAGGCCATCGCCGATGGGCTCGACGTCGCCATCGTCTACCCCGCCGAGGGCACGAGCGTCCTGCCGGACGGCGCGGCCATCGTCCGCGGCTGCGCGCACGAGGAAAACGCGCGGAAATTCATCGACTTTCTGCTCTCGCCCGATGTTCAGCAGCTGCTGGGCACGGAGCTCAGCCGCCGCAGCGTGCGCACGGATACCGCCTCCGACGCGCTGCCCGAGCTGACCGTCCTCCCCTACGACCTGCGCCGCGCGGATGAGCGGCGGCAGGAGCTTTTCGACGCCTGGCAGGCGCTGTGCGGGGAGGTGGAAGCATGAGAGCATGGCTTGAGCGGTCCTTCCGAAACCGCATTTTTCTCACCGTCCTGCTCGTCGCGCTCGTGCCGCTGCTGCTGTGCGACGTGCTGATGACGCAGGTGATGATCTTCCGCAGCGAGCACACCCTGCGTACCGGCGCGCAGGAGGAGATGGCGCTGCTCACCACGCAGCTCGACGCGCTGCTTACCGACTGCGGCGACGTCACGCGCGCCCTGGCCGGCAGCACCGTGACGCGCAGCGCCCTGCGCCGCGGCGGCAGCGACTCGCGTACGCTCTATCAGCTTTTGAACCGCAGCACGGTCGCGCTGCGCGAATACGCCGACTTTGAGGTCTACGGCGAGGACGGCGACTGCCTCTATACCACGGCGAACGTATGGCCCGCCGCGCAAAGCACCGGCTGGGGCATACTCAGCGCGGCCCGCGCGGCAGACGGCATTGTGCTGCGCGCCGGAAACGGCGGGCTCGCCGGAGCCTGTCCCGTGACCGCGCGCGGCGGTGCGGTGCTCGGCTATGCCGTGTTCCGCATGGACGACGCCAACTTCGACGCCTTCTTCGCGCCCCTGCTGCGCGGCGCGGACGATCTGCTGCTCGTCGATGCGACGTGGCGGTTGCTCTACGCCTCCCAACCCCTGCGCGCCGACGATACCCTTGCCCTGCTGCGCGCGCAGCTGCTCTCCGGCAAATCTCTCTCCGATGGGGACGGCGAGCGCAGCTACTACGTCGGCGCCTGCGCGGAAAGCGGCTTTTCGCTCATTCTGCAGCAGCCGCAGACCTATACCGCGCAGGTCGTCCGGTCGATCTACCTCGTCGCCGCGCTGATGGGCGCGCTGTGTCTGGTGCTCTGTCTCGTGTGCGCCTGGTGGCTCAGCCGCCGTCTCTTTGAGCCGGTCAACGAGCTCGACGGCGCGATGCGCCGCGTCGAGGGCGGCGATTACGATGTGCGCATCGAAAGCACACGGCAGGATGAAATGGGCCGCCTCGCGGCGAGCTTCGACCGCATGACGGCGGAGTACCGCCAGAACCTTGAGCGCAGCGTGCAGCGCGAGCGCGAGCTGAACGAAACGCGCCTGCGGATGCTCCAGTCCCAGCTCAACCCGCACTTTCTCTACAACACGCTCGACTGCATGAAGTGGCTGGGCGTGACCGGCGGCGTGCCGCAGGTGGCGGAGCTGGCCGCCGACCTCGCCGCGCTGCTGCGCGCGGGCATCTCCGGCAGCGAGTACATCACGCTTGAGGAGGAGCTTGAGCTGATCGGGCGCTACCTCGCCATTCAGGAGGTCCGCTTCGGCGACCGCTTCGTCTGTGAACTTGATGTGGACGAGCGCTTCCAGCACTGCGTGGTGCCCAAGCTCATTTTACAGCCGCTGGTGGAAAACGCCATCATCCACGGCGTGGCCGACAGCGACGAGGGCTTCATCAAGCTCTGGGCGGAGGAGGACGCGGAGGGCTATCTGCTGCTCAAGGTGTCCGACAACGGCAGCGGCATCCCGCCGGAGGTGCTCGAGCGGCTCAACAGCCATGAGCTTATTCCCGGCGGCCATCTGGGCCTGAACAACGTGGACCGCATCGTGCGCCTGAGCTACGGCGAGAGCTGCGGTCTGAGCGCATATCCGAACGAGGGCGGCGGCAGCTGCGTGCAGCTGCGGCTCCCGATGCAGAAAGGAGAGGACCATGCTCAAGGTACTGATCGTTGACGACGAGGCCGTGGTGCGCCGCGGCATCGTGCTCGGCATCGACTGGGCCTCGCTCGGCTGTGCCGTGGTCGGTGAAGCCGCCAACGGCGAGGAGGGTCTGGCCGCCGCCGAGCGCTACAGCCCCAACCTCATCATCACCGACGTGCGGATGCCGCACATGGACGGCATCGAGATGATGCGCGTCCTGCGCGAGCGCGGCAGCACCGCTCACGTCATCGTGCTCACCGCCTACAACGACTTCGACTATGCCCGCTCGGCGCTCCGCTTCGGCGCGGCGGACTATCTTCTGAAGCCCTTCCGCGACCAGGAGCTCGTCGCCGCCATCGAGCGCGTGCGCGAGAAGGCCGAGGCCTTCTCCAGCCGCAGCGCGCAGGACGATCTGCTGGCGCTGCCCAAGGGCGACAAGAGCAAATATGTGCTCCAGACGCTCGAATACATCGCCGCGCACTACGCCGACGCGGACATCAACATCACCACCATCGCCCGCTCCATCGGCATCAGCGAGGGCCATCTGAGCCATGTGTTCAAAAAGGAGACGAGCTACACCGCGCTCGGCTACCTCACGCTCTACCGCATCCACATGGCGCGCAGGCTCCTCGCCGACTGCCGCTACAAGGTCTACGAGGTCGCCGGCATGGTCGGCTACCGCGATGTCGCCTACTTCGGCTCGACCTTCAAAAAGCTCACCGGCCTCTCCCCCTCGGAGTATCAGGACCGCTGCCGGTAGAACGCGCAAGCTGCACAAAAAAGTACGGAACATACCGGACAAGCTCGGCGGACTTTCACAGCATTTCGCAGAAATGCCCGCATAATCGCAGACTTGTCCCGTTCCGCACCGGCGCCGCGGAAGGTATAATGCTGTATGTGGTATTTTATGCCGCAACTACAAACGAAGGAGAACAACGATGAAAAGAAAACTCTTAGCGCTCCTGCTTGCCTCCGTCATGGTCCTCAGCCTTGTCGCCTGCGGCCAGAAGGAGACTCCGGACACGCCCGAGACGCCCGACGATCAGGAAGAGGTCAAGGACTACTCCGGCTACACCATCCGCATCTATTCCAACTCCAACTCCACCGAGCGCACCACCTGGCTCATTCAGGAAGCCAAGGACGCCGGCTTCACCATCAGCATTGACGATAACTCCGTCATCTCCGGTGATACCGCCGCCATCCAGGCCGCCAATGAGAACAAGGACGGCGACATCCTCTTCGGCCTCAACGAGACCCGCTGGAGTCAGGTCGTCGACGGCGTTTACGAGAACCTCAAGCTCGTTGACTGGACTCCCACCTGGGCAGGCGAGGTCGGCGAGTACGCCTATCCCGGCGCGGCCTACGGCCTCGTCATCCAGAACGTTCTGATGCTCTACCGCAACGACGAGCTCGGCACCAACGGCGAGAAGCTCCACTTCCAGCACTGGGCCGACATCGTGAACTGCGGCTACACCTGGTACCGTCAGAACAAGGTCGGCGGCACCACCAACGCCAACATCAACTCCGCGATGCTCTACGCCTTCGTCGATCCCTCCTCCCCCGCCGGCGGCATCTCCACCGAGGGCTGGGAGACGCTGTGGAAGTACTGCGCCGAGGGCAAGTACTCCTCCGACGACACCTATAAGTACGGCTTCGATCCTCTGAACAAGGGCGACGTCGCTGTTTCCACCTTCTACTCCTCTTCTCTCTACGGCAAGATCGACGCCGCAGCCGAGAGCTCCGAGCATCCCCTCAAGGGCGCTATGACTCCCGAGAACTGGGACCTCGTTGAGATCGACGACGGCACCTATTACATCGCCGAGTACATCGGCATCCTCGATAAGGCTGGCCGCACCGAGGAAGAGACCGAGGCTGTCAAGGCGTTCGCCGAGTGGTTCGGCTCTGCCGAGACGCAGGCGGCCTGGGGCGAGGAGTTCGACTCCTATCCCTGCAACACCGCCGCGGCTGACATCCTCTATCCCGACGGCATCCCCGCCATCTACACCCTCAAGAATTTCGCTCTGACCAAGGTCGACGGCACCGACATGACTTATGCCGAGTACGTTGCCGAGCACTCCAGCGAGTGGACCAACATCATGACCAACCTCGGCTTCTACTGGGCCGACGCCTCCGCCGCCGTGGCGGAGCCCGACTGGGCCAACCTCGACTGGGCGACCCTGACCCAGAAGGCCGCGTAAGGCAAGCCCCGCGCACCGCGTCCCGCGGAGAGGCTCAGCGGGATACCGACTGTTGTGTGTTTTCAGGCGAGCCGGGATCTCTCCGGCTCGCCTGATCTCTTTATTCCGAATACAAAAAGAGGAGAATCCATTATGATCCGGCTCAATGACATCGTTGTGAAGTTCGGCGACTTCACCGCCCTGCACAGCATCAACGTCCATGTGAAGGAGGGCGAATTCTTTACCTTCCTCGGCCCCTCCGGCTGCGGCAAGACCACCACGCTCCGCACCATCACGGGCTTCATCGAGCCGGCGGAGGGCTCCGTCGTGGTCAAGGGCCGCGACATCACGCGCGTCCCCATCGAGGACCGCAACATCGGCATCGTGTTCCAGAGCTACGCGCTCTTCCCGACGATGACCGTATACGACAACATCGCTTTCGGCCTCAAGGTCAAGAAGGCAAAGAAGGACGAGATCGACCGCAAGGTACGCGAGATCGCGCGCAAGGTCGACCTTTCCGACGAGCAGCTCAAAAAGGCGGTCTCGCAGCTCTCCGGCGGTCAGCAGCAGCGCGTGGCCATCGCCCGCGCCCTCGTCACCGGCCCCGCCATCATCTGCATGGACGAGCCGCTGAGCAACCTCGACGCCAAGCTGCGCGTGCAGCTGCGCAACGAGCTGAAGAAGATGCAGAAGGACTTCGGCATCACCACCATCTACGTCACCCACGATCAGGAGGAGGCGCTGACGCTCTCCGACCGCATCGCGGTGTTCAACAAGGGCTTCATCGAGCAGATCGGCACGCCCAATGAGGTCTACAACCACTCGCAAACCGAATTTGTCTGCAATTTCATCGGTGACATCAACCGGCTGAATGACGATACCGTGTCCGCCCTCCGCGCTGCCGGCGCGGAGGTGGACGCAAGCAAGCACAACTACATCCGTCTCGAGCGTCTGCACGTCAACGTCGCCCCGCGCGGCGGCGAGATCGCGCTCGACGGCACGGTGGAGAGCTGCGAATACTACGGGCTCTACATCAAGTATTACATCCACGTCGGCACGCAGAGCCTCAAGGTCATTGAGAAGAACGACGGCGTGAACATCTACGACCCGGGCCAGCGCGTCAAGGTCATCCTGAACCCGAACGACATCATGGCCTACGCGCCCTCCGCGGAGGAGGTGGAGTGATGGGCGGCCCTCTCGCTAAGTCCCGCTTCGACGCGGCGTTTGTGGTGCGCATGATCGGCATCGTGCTCTTTGCCTACTTCTTCTTCGGCTTCATGCTCCTGCCGTGCCTCAATACGCTCACGAGCATCTTCACCACCACGAACGCCGAGGGCGTGCGCGATCCCTTCGCGGTCATCCGCTTCTTCTTCGCGGGCAGCATGGGCCGCTACGTCTGGAACTCCCTCAAGCTCGCCATCTGCCTGGTCGTCACGGTCAATGTGGTGGGCGTGTCCATCGTGCTGCTGACGGAGTATTTCGACATCAAGGGCGCGAACATCCTGCGCCTCGGCTACATGACCACGATGATCTACTCCGGCGTCGCGCTGGTCACGGGCTATCTGTTCCTCTACGCCTCCGACGGCATTCTCACCACCGCGCTCGTCAACGCCTTCCCGAGCTTTGATCCAAACTGGTTCTCGGGCTTCAACGCGGTGCTCTTCACCATGACCTTCGCCTGCACGAGCAACCACGCGCTCTTCCTGCGCAACGCCATCCGCGGCATCGACTACAACACCGTCGAGGCCGCGCGCAACATGGGCGCGAAGCCCTTTAAGGTTCTCTGGAAGGTCGTTTTTCCGACGCTCGTGCCCACCATGTTCTCGCTGACGGTCATGACCTTCATCACGGGTCTGTGCGCCATGTCCGCCCCCACGCTGCTCGGCTACGACTCCATCAACCCCGAGATCGTGCGTCTTGCCGGCTCGTCCACGGCGGACGAGTCCTTCCCGCAGGCGCGCGCCGCGCTGCTGTCCATCATTCTCGCGATGTTCACCATCGTGCTGCTCACCGTGCTCTCCGCCTACGAGCGCAAGGGCCACTACCTCTCCGTCTCCAAGACCAAGGCGCGGCTGCAAAAACAGAAGATCACAAATCCCGTCTGGAATACCCTCGCGCACATCTATGCCTATGTCCTCTTCATCATCTACATGATCCCCGTGGTGATGATCGTCATTTTCTCGTTCCAGACCTACGGCGCCATCCGCATGAAGAAGCTCGACCTTTCCAACTGGACGCTCATCAACTTCTTCGGCACGCAGGACTACCAGTACCTCACCTCGCGCGGCACCTACAAGGTGCGCAAGGGCTCCATCTCCGGTCTGTTCGCCAACGAGGCGACCCTCGGCGGCATCAAGATGAGCTTCGTGCTCTCCATCCTCGCCGCGGCGCTCGCGTGCCTGATCGTCGTGATCGCCTGCAACTACATCTTCAAAAACCGCAACAAGAAGTCCGGCGTGGTGCTGGAATACTGCCTGCTTTTCCCGTGGCTGCTGCCGACCATTCTCATCTGCTATTCCTACCGCACCTACTTCAACGCCGAGAACATCTGGTACGTCGGCAATGTGAACCTCTACTTCGCCGAGCACGTCCGCATCCTGCTCGTGCTGGCCTACACGGTGGTCAAGCTGCCGTTCTCGCTGCGCATGATCAAGGCAGCGTTTTACGCCATCGACGAGGAGCTGGAGGACGCCGCGCGCAACATGGGCGCGAGCGGCCTGACGACCTTCCTCAGGGTCAAGCTGCCCATCATCCTGCCGAGCGTGCTGGCGGTGTTCGCGCTGAACTTCAACGCGCTCTTTACCGAGTACGATATGTCCGCCACCTTTGCCAGCTCCTACGGCACGAGCTACGCCATGGTCATTCAGGCCATGTGTGCGGAGGAGGGACTGTACGGCTACAATGTCAATGCCTCGGGCCGCCGCTGCGCTTCGACCGTGTTCATCATGCTGGTGTCCGGCGTGATCCTCTATCTGGTCTACGGCGTGGGCGCGCGCGACCTCGGCGAGCGGCTGGAGGCCAGGGAGCGCCGCCGCAGACGCGTGGCAAAGCTGACGGGACTGTTCAAAAAGGAGCCCGCCGCCGTGGCGGCGGAAGCGGAGGAAGCGGCGGTCGCCGCCGCTGTCCCCGACGAGCCGGGAGAAAAGCTGTAATGAAGATCAATACCATTGTTTTTGATATGGGCGGCGTGCTGCTGGACTTCGGCGCGGAGCTGTTTTCCCGCCGCCTGCACGTCGGCGCGGAGGGCGAAGCGCTCCTCAGGCAGCACCTGCTGTGCACGACCGACTGGGTGCGGCTCGACCGCGGCACCATCACCGAGGAGGAGGTCTATGCCCACGCCTGCGCCAGGCTCCCCGCGGAGCTGCACGCCGCGGCAGAGCATATCATCTACCATTGGAACGAGCCGATCGTACCCATCACGGGCACGGCGGACGTGGTGCGTGAGTTGAAGGCAAGGGGCTATACGCTCTATCTGCTCTCCAACGCCGCCCGCCGCCAGCACACCTACTGGCACGACATTCCGGGCAGCGAGTGCTTTTCCGGCACGCTGATCTCGGCGGACGTTCACCTGCTCAAGCCCGAGGCCGCTATCTATCAGGCGCTGTTCGACAAATTTGACCTCACGGCGGCGAGCTGCCTGTTCGTCGACGATTTCCCGCCGAACATCGAGGCGGCGGAAAACGCCGGTATGCAGGGCATCGTGTTCCATGACGCCGGTCAGCTGCGCGAAGAACTCAAAGCGCGCGGGATCCTCTGATCCCGCGCGTTCGCCTTGAAAGGAGATCGTTTCCATGTCCATTCTCAAGCTCGCCCCCGCCTGTAAGGACTATCTCTGGGGCGGAACAAAGCTCATCACCGATTACGGCAAGCGGTATGACGGCGCGCGTCTCGCGGAAACGTGGGAGCTAAGCGGTCATCCCGACGGCCCCTCCGTGCTCGCGTCCGGTCCCGACGCGGGCAAATCGCTCGCGGACTATCTCGCCGCGCACCCCGGGGCGCTGGGGGAGCACGGACGGAAATTTGCGGAGCTTCCGGTGCTCATCAAGCTCATCGATGCGGCGAAAGATCTCTCCATTCAGGTCCATCCTGATGACGCCTACGCTCGCGCGCACGAGGGACAGAACGGCAAAACAGAGATGTGGTACGTCCTCTCCGCCGGGCCGGACGCCTTTCTCTACTGCGGCTTTTCGCGCGATATTTCCCGGGACGAGCTAAAGCGCCGCATCGCGGACAACACGCTGCCCAAGGTCCTGCGCCGCGTGAACGTCAAGGCGGGCGACACAGTGTTCATCCCCGCGGGCACCATCCACGCCATCTGCCGCGGCATCGTGGTGGCAGAGGTGCAGCAGAGCAGCAACGTGACCTACCGCGTGTGCGACTACGGCCGCCTCGGTCCCGACGGAAAGCCCCGCGCCCTGCACATCGCGCAGGCGCTGGACGTGACGCGCCGGACCGCCGGCGTTCCCACGCCGGACTTCGGCGGACACCTTGCCCGCTGTGACTATTTTACCGTCGATCTGTTCGCCGCGCCGCAGGCGGCGCCGTGCGGCGCGGAGTCCTTCCTCTCGCTGCTGATCCTTGACGGCGAGGGTGAGGTCCGCTGCGGCGGTGAGACCGTCAGGGCGAAGAAGGGCGAGAGCCTCTTTCTCCCCGCCGGCAGCGGTGAGGTACGGCTCACGGGCACGCTCCGCGCCCTCGCCACGCGCATCTGAGTGCAGGCAATAAGGAAAAGTGGGAGAAGCGCGGCGCGCTTCTCCCGCTTTTCCTTACGGCTGCTGTTGCTGCCGGGAATTGGTCTGACTGATCTCGGGCAGAAACTCCACGAAGCGGATGGAATAGAGGTCCGCGCTGATGTAGCTCTGCTCGTCGGGCTGGTAAAGCGCGATGTAGTCGTTGCCGACCTCGTAGAGGATGCCGTGGGTGACGATGGTGTTCTGCGTGCCGATCAAAAAGCTCACGATCACGCTGCGGCCCACGTTGCGCGCCATCAGGCTCTTCCACGAGCTGTGGAGGATCTGCTCCGCCACGCTCATGCCGTTCGGAGTGGCAGGCAGCGGGCCAAGACCGGGTGCGATCTGCTGCGCCCCCATCACAGCGTCGGGCGCGGCCGGCGGCGCTCCTCCCTGCACCGCGCTGGGTGCCATGCCCTGCTGCTGGCCGTTCTGCGTCGTGCCGCCCTGCGCGGAGCCGAAGGCGCGGCCCACCATCTGCTGCGACCTTGTCTGCATGGTGCTGTTGTCGATCATGGTCTGGTATGTGCTCGCGTCTCCCTGCGTCATCACGGCGGGAAGATAGCGGTCGTTGTCCGGCGCGCCGCAGCGCGTGAGCTCGATCATAGCGTCCATTCCTTTCAGAGCCTTGGATTTCGTCTCCTATGTATCGTAGTAGGCTTCCGTGGGGTCGTAGAAGCAGTGGTCGCCGATGCGCACGCGGAACACCCCGACCTGCGAGGGAAAGTTGGGCCGGCAGGTGTCCGAAAAGGGATTGAAAAACCACAGCGCATCCCCGAGCCCCGTCAGACGGTTGCCCGCCATCGCCCAATCCGCGATGGAGTAGTGGACGTCCGTCGGGCGCATATTGTAGATGTTCTGCGGATTGTAGGCCCCCCGCTCCGTCTCGCTCGCACAGACGAACTGCCCCGGCTGCATGATGATCTTTCGGATGCTGCCCTGCCCCACGCGGGCGTATTCGCCGCCCGAGGCGGTCACGCGGTTCATCACGACGCTCGCCACCGCCTTCATGCCGTTCTCCCCCTCGCCGCCCGCCTCGCACTCGATGAGCCGCGCCAGCAGCTCGCGGTCGGAGTAGGCCATCGCCTCGCCTCCTTGCCTGCTGTTTTGTTCATCTCAGCCTATGCGCCGGCGCGCGTCCGCGTGAAAATTTTTTTGAAAATACGGGAACTTTTTTCCGCGCTTTTCGTCAAAGCTTATTGTGCGAGGACGAAAAAAGCCCCCGGCCGAGAACGACAGCGCCCCACGGAAGCTCCGTGAGGCGCTGTTTTTTGTTTTATGGGATCTCTTCCTCGACCGGCGGGTTTTCCGCCGCCGCGTCCTGCGCGGCCATCGCCGCAGAACTCATCGCGCCGAGACCGCCGCGCATCTTGATCTCCTCCCACTTTTCGCGGGTGATGAGGAGCTGCCGCGGCTTGGAGCCCTCGAACGGCCCCACGATGCCGCGCTGCTCCATCTCGTCGACAATGCGCGCAGCACGGGAATAGCCGAGCTTCAAGCGCCGCTGGAGCATGGAAACGGACGCCTGTCCGGTCTCCATCACCACGTCGATGGCGGCGGGGAGCAGCTCGTCGCCCTCGTCGGCGACCGGCTCGGGAGCCGCGCCGGAGGGTGCGCCCTTGCCGCCCTTTTCCTTCTCGGCGACCGCCTGCTCGATCTTGTCGATCACGCTCTCATCGTACTGCGCGGCGCCGTTCGCCTTGACGAAGCCGACCACGCGGTCGATCTCCTCGGCGGAGATGAAGCAGCCCTGCACGCGGCGGGGCTTGCCCTCGCCGAGCGGGGCGTAGAGCATATCGCCGCGGCCGACAAGCTTTTCCGCGCCGGTGGTATCGAGAATGATGCGGGATTCGAGCGAGGATGCGACCGCGAAGGCGATGCGGCTCGGGATGTTGGCCTTCATCAGGCCCGTGATGACGTCCGCCGACGGACGCTGCGTTGCAATGACCAGGTGCATTCCGGCGGCGCGGCCCATCTGCGCCACGCGGCAGATGGACTCCTCGACCTCCTTCGCCGCGACGAGCATGAGGTCGGCCAGCTCGTCAATGACGACCACGACGCTCGGCAGCTTCTTGAGCGTTTCGTCCGCTGCGGCAAGGGCGTTATAGCCCGCAAGATCCTTGACGTTGCGCTCGGAGAAGAGCTTGTAGCGCTTCATCATCTCGTAGACCGCCCACTGCAAGGCGCCCGCCGCCTTCTTCGGGTCGGTGACGACCGGAATGAGCAGATGCGGGATGCCGTTGTAGGGCGCAAGCTCGACCATCTTCGGGTCGACCATGATAAAGCGCACCTCTTCGGGCGTCGACTTATAGAGCATCGAGACGATGAGAGAGTTCGTGCAGACAGACTTACCGGAGCCCGTCGTACCGGCAATGAGCACGTGCGGCAGCTTCGAGATGTTGCCGACGATGTTCCTGCCGCTGATGTCCTTACCAACGGCAAAGGCCGTGGTGGAGGGGTGCTGCGTAAACTCGCGCGATTCAAGTACCGTGCGGATATTGACGGGCGAAACGAGCTTGTTCGGCACCTCGACGCCGACGACGGAGATCTTGTTGGGAATGGGGGCGATGCGCACGCCGCTTGCGCCGAGCGCAAGGGCAATATCGTCCTGCAAGTTGGTGATCTTCGAGAGCTTCACGCCCTGGCTGAGCGTGAATTCGTAGCGCGTGACAGACGGGCCGCGCACCACATCGCCCGGCTGAGCGTCCACGCCGAAGCTCGTGAGCGTCTGCGCCAGGCGGCGGGAGTTGTTGCGCAGCTCCGCGCCTGCTTCGGCAGCGTTCGTTACGCTGCCCTCTTTCAGCAGCGTGATGGGCGGATACTCATAGGCGGGCGGCTCGGGCTTATCACCGGTCTCGATCTCGCGCGTGACTTCTTCGCGCGCGGCGTCGACCTCGGCGCGGCGGAGCCTATCCTCCTGCTTGTCTGTGAGAACGGCGCTCGCCGCCGCAGCTGCGGCAATCGGCGCGCCCTGCGCCGTCGGTGCAGGCACGGCAAACGGCGCAGGCGGAATGGGTGCGGACGCCGGAGCAGGCGTGCCGACGGGAGTTCCCTGCGGCAGGTCAAAGGGCGGCAGGTCAAAATCATCGGCCGTCACCGTTACGGGCTTGGCCGGTGCAGGCGCGGCAGGCTTTTCCTCCGCAGCATTTCTATCTGCAAGCAGCTCGTCCGGGCTCTTGATATTGTCAGACTTCTTGCGGAAGAAGCCGCCCGATGGATTCTTCCTGACAACGCGTTCCTCACCGTCGAGCGGAATGTCGATCGACGCATCGGATACCCCTGCATTGCGGCGCGGCGCGCGGACGGGACGCTGCGGCGGCAGCTCTTCCTCCTCCGGCTCATAGGGCACGCGCTCATGCGAGCGCACCGCCTCGATCACGGCGGCGGGCGTCAAGCGGAATGCCATCATCAAAAATGTGACGAACATCACGACGAGCAGGATCATTGCCAGCACCTTTTTCACCAGCAGCACCAGCATGATCGCAAGCGACGCAGACACCGCGCCGCCGGATGTAAGTGCGTTGCCGCTCGTCCACAGGAGCTTCAGGATACCGTCCATCGCGGCATATTCCTCTTTGCAGATCGCGATGTGCATGATCGCACCGAACACGACCGGCAGCAGCGCCGTACCGACAAGGCACGAGGTCACATTGCGCCCACGGTGGAAAAGCAGGATATAGCTCCCCAGAAACAGTGCGGGAGCAACAAGGTAATAGCCCCAGCCAAAGAGCGACCGGCACAGCTGCGCGGGCTGATCAAGCAGCCACGCCCCCGACTGGAAATAGCTGAAGCCCAGGCACAGCGCCAGCACCAGCAGGATCGCGCCCGCGACCTCGCGGCGGATGGGGCGCTTTTGATTCTTCTTCGCCGTGCGCTTGCCGGAAGACGAGGAGCGGGACGAACCCGTCGTTTTCTTTTTCGTTGTGGTGGTTTTTTTCTTCTGTTGTGCCATGATTCACCTCAGAATCAAAAATTAGTGCAGGATCGTGAGCAGCAGCGTAAGCGCGCCGGCCGCCCAGCAGTAGTAGGCAAACGCGCCGAAGCGGCCCTTGTCGGCAACATAGCGCAGCAGACGAATGCTGGCATAACCCGATACCGCCGCCACGACAACACCGATGAGATAGACGGGCACGCTCGCCCAGTCGATGTTTGTTTCAAGCGCGTCCTTGAGCGTGAGAATGTTCGCGCCCAGCACCGCAGGAATGGATAGGAGGAAGGCAAAGCGCACGGCAAACTTGCGCTCAAAGCCCGCAAAGCAGCCCGCCGTGATCGTCATACCCGAGCGGGAGATGCCGGGGCAAAGGGCGATGGCCTGCCCCACGCCGACAAGCAGCGCATCGAGCAGCGTGGCCGTTTTTTCGCTCTTGCGGCCATGGCGCACGCGGTCGCTCACAAAGAGCAGAATACCCGTAAAGATCAGCGCGCCGCCGATGAAGTACATGTTATCACCGAGGGACGAGAAAAAACGGCGAAACGGCACCATGACAAAAAGCGGCAGCGTGCCCACGATGATGAGCAGAATGAGGCGGCGCGCGGGCGGCACGGGATTCGGCGTGCGGTGGTGGGCAAGATTCCCGATGCCGGTAAAGAACTCCACGACCATATCGCGGATATCGTCCCAGTATGCGGCAAACACCGCAAAGAGCGTGCCGAGGTGCAGCAGCACGTCAAAAAAGTCCGGCACATTGCTCGCCCCCTGCATGTTCAGCAGATGCTCGGCAATGGCGAGATGTCCGGAGGACGAAATGGGCAGAAATTCCGCAATTCCCTGCACAAGGCCGAGAAGAACGGCGGTTAAAACAGACATGAACAACAACTCCTTTTTCCGTTTTCTTCTATGATGGCGATATTCTAACAGAGTAATTATAGCACAGCTGTTCGCGGAATACTACCCTCAATTGCCGCATCTTCTTTTTCTTTCCTTTTTTGCCCTCCCCCTTGCGAAAAAGGGGCGGGCATGCTATGATAGGCGTGGACTATCAGAAAAGGAGAGATAGAAATGATTTATAACTACCGCACCAAAGGTGTGTGTTCAAAGGAAATGCATATTGAGTTGAATGATGACCACACCATCAAGCATGTTGAGGTCATCGGCGGCTGTAACGGCAACCTTCAGGGGATTTCCCGCCTGGTGGAAGGCATGAAGGCAGAGGACGCCATCGAGCGCATGCGCGGCATCCGCTGCGGCTTTAAAAACACCTCCTGCCCCGACCAGCTCTCCATCGCGCTGGCGGAGGCGCTTGCGCAGGAAAAGCAGTAATTTGCCCAAATTCCTGCATGGCAGATTCCGACAGCAAATAATGCATCAATTCTTGCAAAATGTTGTTTGTCTCTCTGGACAAAGTGCAGGAAACTATGTATACTGAATCAATTACCGGCAATCTTTATGCGGTCACAACGCAACTTCGGCAGCGCAGGACGCCCTGCGCCGCCGGCTTAGACGGGGGAACTTTATGGACATTGATATGGATATCAAGGAGCTCGAAGCGTTCGTCTACGTGGTGGAGAATTGCAGCTTTTCCCGCGCCGCGGAGCTGCTGCACCTGACGCAGCCGACCATCAGCTCGCATGTCTCCGCACTGGAGCGAAAACTGAATATCAAGCTCATTGTCCGCACGACGAAGGAGACCTACCCTTCCGACGCAGGCAAGCTCCTCTATAAGTACGCCAAGGAGATCCTGCAAGTGCGCGAAAACGCGGCGATCGCGCTGCGCAACTTCTCGCAGGAGATGAAGGGGACGATCTCCATCGCCGCCTCCACGGTGCCGAGCCAGTATTATCTGCCGCATCTTTTGCAGGATTTCCGCGCCCGTTATCCGGATATCACCTTCAACATCCAGATGGAGGACAGTCCCAAGGTCGTAGAGCTCGTCGCCACGCGCAGCGTGGAGATCGGCTTCTGCGGCACGATGGTGGCGAGCCACAAGTGCGTCTATCAGG